>LFFM01000623.1_pt1 | contig 24923 bp, 43 predicted proteins | sample 643131 | NCBI WGS metagenome assembly LFFM01 (sample SAMN03777445, study PRJNA286221) | soda lake metagenome | biome: soda lake; feature: Kulunda steppe; material: water; isolation source: sample Tc-Br brine of Tanatar trona crystallizer | place: Russia: Kulunda steppe | collected 2011-07
ACTCCTGCGTGGTCACGACAGGCAGCACCTCGACGGCTGCGACGGTGTAAACGTCGTTGCTTGGCTGTAGCTCGACCGTGGAGTCAACGGTCAGGGCCGGTTCAAGCTCGCTGTAGAACGGGTTGTTTACCCGGTCTGGAAGTCCCATGCGCCACTATTGCAGGCGGTGGGTGATAAAAGGTATCGCTACTGTGGAGCGGCTCGCGCTCAGTTGCGGTTGCCGATCCGACGCCCGCGCTTCTCGACGGTGACGCCGAGCAGCTTGATCTTCACGTCGTCGTCATCCTCGCCGGTGTACCCTTCGCCGAAGACGAACTCGATCTCGCCGTTGTCCTGTGGGTCGAACTTAACTGGCGAGCGAAGGATCGACTGCCGATCGACCTGCACGTCGCCCTCGGAGTCGAGGCCCTGCACCTGCGCCCGCTCGAAGACCTGCCCGTCAGACCCACGGAACAGGATCGTGTCGACGAGTTCCGCGCCCTCGACAGCCTCGAAGCCGTAGACCGCGAGAACGCGGTCGTCCTGTTTCCCCGTGTCGGAGTCGATTTCGTAGACCGCCACGGAATCACCGGCATCGAGATCGCCATCCGGCGTCTGCACGAAGACGTCGACCTCGCCGTCCCACTCCGTCTCTCCGGGGTTGTCCAGATCGATCGACGGGAGAATGTCTCGACTGATCGGGTTCGAGATAGAGCCGTTGGCGGCGTTGAGTGCTTCTTCGGACGCTGCGTTCTGTCGGGAGCTGGTTACGCTGTCGTTAACGTAATCGAGCGTCCCGGCGTGCTTTTGAGACGACATGACGACTGTTCATCGGGGCGAAACAGGGATAAAGGTAATGTGTCGGGTGTCCAATCATGGACTATGGACCGCGACACGAAACTCGGCATCAACCCCGCTGACACGTACCCGGCGTATCAGGCGACGGGGGAGTTTGAGATCAGAGCGCGTGGCGTCTCGAAGCGCCACGTCAAGATCCTCGACGACCTCCAAACAGAACTCGGCAACGTCGGACGGCGAGAGGCGATCGCGGCGCTGTGTGAAGCGTACGCCGCCAACCCCGAGCGTGTGATAGCCGACGCTACCCCACCTGATTTTCAGTAAACCGCAAAAGGTCTGCGGCGTCAGTCGCCGCAGGACGTGCAACCGCCGGTTCCGTCGTCGGACTGTGCGCCCGGCGCGGAAGCCGTGTTAGCGAAACGTAACCTCGTCGTCGTTCGTTTCGCGGAACTCGACAGGCTCGTCAGATCCCGACGTGGTGGACGAGCTGACGACGCGGGCCGATCCGTTGGTGTTGCGCGACATGGTGCCCATGTGGGTACCGGACGCGAGCGGGTTGTCGCCGCCGAGGGGCGACGTGGTGAGCAGTCCTTCGATCAGGTCTGCACCCGCGCTGGCGAGCGAACCGATCGCCATGAAGCCAGCCGCGACGAGGCCGAGGCCGCCGAGCGACGTGGCCGCGAGGCCGAACGCTCCGGCGACGAGTGCCTTCACCGTCACGGAGGTCGCGTACTCCGTCACCGAGGACGGGTCCGCGCTCATGCCGAACTGGGTCATCACCACGTCGGTGAGGGTCTGTGCGACGATGACGCCGCCCGCTGCGGACAGCGCCGTGACCGCGAGCGTTGTCACGTCGCGGTCGTTGACGAGTTCACGCGTCTCGGCGGCGACGGTTTCCGCCTGCCGAGACGTGATGGTTCCGAATCCCATTTAGATCACCGGGTCTGAACCGAGGCCTTCATCGCACGAAGCGACGTGCCCTCCCCGCGCTCGGGGTCGATCGTGCCGACATCGCCGATCTGATCGGCGACACGGCGCATATCGTTCACCAGCGCCGAAATGGAGCCGGGGTTCGACTGCCGATCCTGCTGGGCGCGGGCAAAGCGGTTCCACACTTCAGCGAGGTTCGGGTACTGGTTCTCGATCTCTGCACCGTCGGCAGCGCCGGGGCGACCGGCGACCTTCACAACGCTACCGCCAGCGATCGCGTAGGCCGCGCCCTCCCACGGCAGGGCCTTTCGGTTGTAGAACTCCTGATCCGACAGCCCCTCCTCGAACCACGGGTTCTTGATTCCCACGTTCACGTCACGCGGGTCGATGCCGCTCAGGATCGACTCGGCAGGGGCCGACGACAGACCGCCGGCAACCTGCATGGCGAGTTTGTTAGCCATTACAACCACGGATTCGTAAGCAGGGTGTATAAGCGTTATGCGGGGGGTTCAGCCCGTTTCGTGTCCGTTTGTGGACACCTGACCACGCGGGGACTATTGGAGGCCGTCCACGGTCAGGTTCACGAACTCGCGCTCGGTGAGTGTGTTGCCCCAAATACTCGATCCACGCGTCTGCCAAAACACCCGTGGATCCTCGGGGCCACGGGAGAGTCGCTCCTGTTCGGCGGCGATCCACGCCTGCGCCTTCATCAGCCGATTCGAGAGCAGCGTCATTAGCTTCTTGTCGGCGTCCTGCTGGTTCGGGTCGGGACGGTTCGAGCCGGGTTGTGCGCGGATTCCGCCCGTGCTGTCAGCCAGCTCCGAGAACCCGGCCACGATGTCTTCGGGGTCGAGCGGCCCCTGTTGGGGATCGTCTGACGGGTCTGTGATCGTGTCCTGCGTGGTGTCGTCGGGATCGTCACGATCCGGTTCCGCCTCGCCGATCAGGTCCGAGATGTCGCCGTCGGGGTCGATCTGCACGTCCAGTTCGCCAATATCACCCGCCCCACTCGGCCCCATGCCGATCACGGCGCGTTGCAGTTCGCCGACGCCGGGGTTCGCGGCAGCGGCGTTCGAGCGGTCCTCAAGCCCCACCCGCTGGAACGCCGGGAGTAGCGCGTCTTTCACGTCGTCGGGGAGCTGGCCGCGGTCGATCGCAGCGGCCAACTCGAACAGGTCTGCCGTGCTGATCTCATCGGCGAGAGCGTCGAGACCCCGATCGGCGGCGCGGGTGGCGCGATCGACGATGTTGAGCAGGTCGTCGTCCACATCGTCCGATTGCACGGGTGTTTCGTCGGTGTCAGGGGTGGGGGTTTCGTCGTCAGGATCGGACTCCGCATCGGGGATGTCGGTTAACTCGCTGTCGTCCGTCCGAATCGGCTCCGTGCCGTCGTCGGTGTCGTCGTCGGTGTCGTCGTCGGTGTCGTCGTCGGTGTCGTCGTCGGTGTCGTCGGGAGTCTCGACTGGTTCGGGATCGGTCACTTCCGGTGCGGGGGGCGCGGCCACGTCGCTTTCGATCTCGAAACGCCGCACGAGCGCGTCGGGGTTGACGATCGCCGCCGCGATCTCGGGGATCTCCTGTGCCGGGGTGAGGTCGATCAGCTGTAACTCGTCGCCCACGACCCGCACCGATCCGATCCGCCTCCTGAACGTCCGCCGCACGTCCACCTGACTCACGTCGATCGCCTTGCTCGCCTGTTCGCGGACGGCGTCCTCGAACTGCCCGAAGCCGATTTCGTTGGCGATCGACGGCGGGGCGTCCCTGTTCCCGCGCATCCTCACGTCACCGGCTCGTACGTCCAAATCCTGCAACGCGTCGATGCGGTCGCGTAGCGACTCCACGACATCATCGAGATCCTCAAACCGTTGCCCGAACGACCGTTCGAGTCGGTCGATCACTTCCCGCTCGGCGTCTCGAATATCCTGCCCCAAGTCGCCCGGCGACCGCTCGGCCTGTTCGCGGAGCGATTCAAGACGTGGACCGGAGAGCAGTTCCGCTTCCATCTCGAAGGCATTGATCACTTTCCCAATTTCGTTGAAGGCGATCTCGCGGTACAGGTCAGGCCCGTACTCGGCGAATACGTCATCGAACCGCTCTTGCAGTTCCGGGGGTGCGGGACGATCCGGATCATAGGCATCGGCCACGGTTTCCATGCCGTATTCTTGGAACTGCGATTCGACCTCATCCAACGCGAATTGGAGCAGTTGATCTTCCACGTCCCGCTCCTGATCCCGTCGGAGGTTCTCAGGCTGGAGGTTGAATCTGTCTTTGATGATGTCGTAGTTGGCCGACGCCGACAGCGACGAATCAATCAGCGCGTCGGGGCCCCGATTCAACTGTGCGACGACACCATCGGCGGTTCCGGGTCTGTTCCAACGGACATTATCCATCCAATTGAGTATCTGGTTCGCAATCGCCCGGATGTCGTCCATGCTCATAGGCGGTCGTTTGTCCCCCCACGGCAAAAACGCACGGGGGGTTATTCAGCGAGGAAGTCGCGCCGCCGCTCGAAGTCGTACCGTAACCACGCGGGCGCGTCGGATTCGAGCAGTCGCGGGGCACCCTGCGCCCCGTGCAGCATGAACCGCGCAGCGTCACCGCGATCACGCGCCGGGTACGCCGCCTCCGAGAGAAACTCCCGGTACGCCGCCGGGAGTGTAGCCGTCGGTTCGACCGCCGCGCCCCACTCGCGTCGGATGTTGCGTAACGTCGCCTCCATGAGCGCGTACACGTCGCCGAAGTAACCGCCCGTTTCGATCTGTCCCTCGCGGAACCAGATGCGGCCTTTGCGGGCGTACCGCAGCGGGAGTGACGTATCGAGCGAGCGCACGTCCACCCGCGACCGCAGTCGGAGCTGGTCAGACGGCGACCCGCCGAGAACGTGGACCCCGCCGGGGGCGTCGGCGTACTCTGCGAGTGCAGGATCGCCCAGTTCGATGCCGCCCGGACCGAAGTTCGGCGCGAACGGCAGTCCGACGCGGAACCGTGCCGGGATCTCCGACGGGTGGGTGTCGCCCGCCTGTTTGACCGGGATGATCACCGTCTCGCAGAACTCATCGAGGCGATCAGCCCGGCGCATCACGTCGCGGAAGGTGCGGGGCGGTTCGATGTCCGGTGCGACCGCGTACCGGGGGTGGCGCTCTCTGACCGCCGCGAAGTGTGTCGGGAAGGGATCGCCGGAGGCTGTGAAGGGGTAGTCGATGAACTCCACCGGAAACCGGGGGGGTGGGCCGGAGTGTGACGACTCGAACCCGAGCAGCGCCCCCGCGTTGATCACGGCCTGTGACGCTCCCTCACCGCCGGGGACCGTGTGGATGACGTCGACCATTATCGGAGTCCGATCCGCTGTTCACGAAGGCGGTTCGACTGCGCCCACAAGACCATCTCGGCGGCGGCGAACGCGTGCGCCTGCGCCCCGTCGGGATCGGTCCGCTGGACCGCCTCATCAATCCGCTTTCGTGAGATGCGAATGCGTCGTTTCGAGTCGGTGTCATAACAGTCGTGTCCGTGGGCGTCCCCGTCCAGAATCGTCTCAACGTTGTCCGATAACGCGGTCAGCACGTCTACGTTCGTGAAGCCGTACCCACGGTTGTTGTGCAGGGACGCGGCGATTGCGAGCTGCTCTATCAGCGTCCGATCGATCGCCTTACACGACGCCCCGTGCAGTCGCGCGGGGTCGAAGTCGCGGAGTTGTCGGTAGCGGTCGGGGGGTGATGTCCGACCGCCGAGGATCTGCCTGACGGTCGGCATCACCGTGTCCCATGCGGTACGGCGTTGGAGTGCCCGATCGGACCCGCCGTACCGGTGGTCTGACCACGCGAGATCCTCTCGATCCGGGGCGGGAACGCCGTCGAGCGCCGCCGAGAGTTTTCGCATATCGTCGTCGTCGATACGCATGGGGATCGATTCAAGACGGGCCGAGCGCGGGTGTGTGACCATCGCTTCGATCGCGCCGAGTGCGTCCCGTAACGCCTGTTGTTCAGACGGCGAGACGCGCCCGCTCCAGTTGCCGTCGGCGGCGGTTAGCAACTGCGCCTCGGCGAGTGCATCGCCGACCGCCACGGCGTGATCGCGGCGTACGGGATCGAATTGGTCATCAATCTCTATATCGGGCGCGTCGATCAGCTCCACCACGGCGTTCACCGCGCCGCGTGCGGTTTGGAGTTGTTTGGCGGTGAGCGAGATGATTCCGGAGTCCGTAGTCGTTGCCATACCCGCCGTTAATCACGGCTTAACGAAAAAACACGGGGCCGCGACAGGTCAGCGAGAGTCGCCGATAGCCCGTGTCATCCGCTTTGCGGCCTGTGCCTGTGCGTTCACAGCAGCGTACACGGCGGGGTTCTGTGACGGCACCCTCGGACGACCGCGAGACTCTGATCGCCCCCGTCCAGACTGCGCCGCGACCTCGTTCAAGAGCAGGCGGATCAGGCGGTCACGAGAGAGGTGGTGTTCGGCCTCGTCGGTCAGCGTCTCGATAAGCACGTTGAACGTTCTGATCGGTTCTGTCGTGTTGTCGAACGCGTCACCGATCGCCAGTTGCGCTTGGCGTTCCATGCGAGAGGCTTCAACGCGGCTCGACAAGAAAGATCCGGCTCGATAGGTCAGTCGCCGCGCCGGGTCAGGTAGATCGGCAGCTTCCCCGGCAACACCTTCCCGATTTTTCGATCCCGAACCACGTCGCGGCCACGGATGATGTACCCGTGGTCGTCGGCGTTCTCGTGCGGTTCGACAACGATTCTGATCGGGCCGCGATCGTCGGTGGATGTGCTGTCTGGTTCGGCGAACTCCCAACTCGCCAGCCGTCCCCCGATGACCTCGGGGTTGCCCGTTCGTGAGTCGTTATACACCGTGCGTACGACGTCTCCGACGAAGAACTCGATGTTGTCCCCGTCCGGGCTGGTGAACGAGAGCGCGTCCTGTGCCGCTTTGCGGTCGGGTGTGTCGGTCCCGATCCCCGACGGTCGATGACGGCGGGGGTTCTCGTTCAGATAGCGCATCATCCGCCGGGCCGTCTCCGCTGCCGGGCCGGGGCCGGGGCCGGGCATCGGGTCGATTCCCATATCATCCGGGCGCACCTTTGGGGCCTTCTCGCCGAGCGACGGGATCGGGTACGCGAACACGTCCATCGGTCGCCCGGACGTGGTAGACCCTTCGGCGTCGATCGCCCACGCCAGCAGCCGCCCGGACCCGCCCGTGCGCCCGGACCACGAGAACGTCGTTTTCGTGGCGAGCGGTAGCAGCTCGTCGAACGTCCAGTTGTCGGGGAGGTTGCGTTCGAGCGACGGATCGTACCGTGGGTGTGTGATCTCGTCCGGGCCGATGCCGTCGAGGTGCGCGACGGCACGACGGACGAACGTCTCCGGATCCTCGGCCTTGACGATTCGCGGGTGTGGGAGTGCCCCCGCTGCGACCCGGACGTTCGGTGTGACGACGTACGCGCCGATGCCCTTGTCGTACTCGCGCTTGTCCTCGAAAATGACGTACGTGTCGGCGTCGGTCAGGTCGCGGGGGAACTGCCCGTCCCCCCCGTCGGGGAGATACCCCGGCGTCAGGTAGTCGTTCGAGGTCGTCCCCGACCGAAACCGCCAGTCGCCGATCTGCGTCGGCACATCGGGCCAGTCGTTCCACCACTCCCGCCGTCCGGTGGGGAACGGGGTCGAGCCGCGATCCATCCACACGTCGTATGGCACGCGCCGATCGGGTGCGCTGTCCCAATCGATCTCATCGAGCGTCACGCGGCCCACCTTCTTCGACTCGTCGCGGCCCGTTGGCTCCGTGCTGTCGTGGTCGGTCAGCCGCGTATCGCGGGCGTCGGCCCTACGGTCGGACATTAGTGTCTCCGATCCAGTTGTCGTTGAACTCCACACGATCGAGCGTGTCGCCGCCGTCCGTGAAGTGTGCGGTCCCGATCGTGAGCGTCTCTCCGGCCCCGTGTTCGTCGTGCATCGCCTCAACGTCGGCGGCGCGGTGGATGGCCGTCTCCAGATCACTCCGCAAGTCGAACGCGGGTGATTGGCCGTCGGGTGAGACGATCCACGGGTTGACGACCTTCGTGCCGGGGATCGTCTCCCCGAGCGCGTTTTCTTTGTCGGGGTCGGCCTGCGTGTGGGCGCGGATCGTCGCCGCGAACTGCTCGAACCGGCCCAACCCCTCGGAACGGGGTTGTGTGCGCTCGCCGCCCGTGGTCGCCGATCGCTGCTCACGCACCACCTCGTCGGCAGGGCCGATCACGCGGTCGGGGTCGTCGCTGACGGTCCCCTCGGCGAACTGATCGAGTCCCTCCACCGTGCCCGCCTCTGAGAGCGTCTGCTGGCCGGGCTCCGGGCGCGTCGTGGTGGGTTGGGTGTCGCCGGGCCTTCGACCACCGGAGCCGCGCTGGAAGTCCGAGCGCCCCACCATCTCGTCGTCCACCGTCTCGGGCGTGATCGCCCCGTCGGGCATCTCACCACCGTCGTCGTCGCGGTGGAACGTCCACCGCCCATCCGACCGAAGCCGGAGCGTGCCGACCCGGCCCGTCATGTCCATCGAATCGAGATCCGATCCGAGATGTGACGCGACAGTCGCCGCCGCGTCCTCGATGAACGCCTGTCGGGGGTCGTCCATGTCGCGCTCGTGTGGGTAGTTTGCCGCGAGCGCCTCCATTACGTCATCGAGATCATCGACGAGCCGATTCTGCGACGAGAGTTCGATTTCGCGCCGACCGGGTTGGCCGACGACTTCGACCGCGAACTCCACGGGCCAGCTGATCGTCAACCCCTCCGCCTGCATCTCCGCCATGCCCTGCGGGGTTTCCTCGATTCCACGCGGGTCGGCGTCGTCTCCGACCGTTTTGCGGCGGATCTCTGCCTGATCGAGTTGTCTCGTGATCTGTTCGAGTGTGTTCCGGTCCTCGACCCCGGAGAGTTTGTTATCGATCCCCTGTCCGGTGACAACGCCCCAAATCTTCTGTGGTTCGTATCTGTCCAGCAGATCCTTGAGCGCACGCCGCGCCTGTGCCGGTGTTAACTCGTCTGTCATGGGTGTGTGTATGTAAGTTGTGGTTGAAAAGGTACGGGTGCGGGTCAGACCCACCGAACGGTGAACTCCCGATCGTTGCGCTCCGGGTCTATGCTGTCGTGGACCGCCGTCAGCACCTGCGCGTCGTGAGCGGCCGGGGAACCGCCGCTGCTGTGGCGTTCGAGTGCCTTCCGACCCTTCTCGATCACTCCCTCAGCGAACTCGTCTTGCCGGAACACGATCGCCACGTCGACGGCGTCATCCTCGTGAACCCCGGCGTAGACCCCGGCAGCATCGACGGGGTCGGTGCGGAACTCGTCCGTCACCTCGATCGTGTCGATCGTCATCGCGTCTGCTTTACTGAAGATGCCTCGGTCCCGCTCGAACGGGTACACTATTGCGAACACACCCATCCGTACGGGTGAAGTGTATAAAAAAGTCCCCCTCCGTGAGAGCGGAGATCAGCTCTGCTCGACCGCTTCGCGGTATTCTTCGAGCCAGTCGGTCACGTCCTCGCCGAGTTCGACCGCCTGCTCGTACGTTATATCCGCGTTGTCGAGTGCGTCCTGATACATCTCCTGCACGGCTTGGGGCGTGTTGCCCTCGTCCAGCACCCGCTCGCGTACGTCGTCGTACTCACTCCCACCGGCGTCGAGCAGCCGGAGCTTCTGGTCGGCTTCCTCGATCACGGCCCGCTGGAACGCGTCGGTACTCATCGACTGAGCCGCAACCTTCGCCTCCGCGACCTTTTCGCGTTTGCCCTGCGCCGCGAGTGCGTCGATCCGCAGCAAGATCGCATCACCGAGCGTCTCGATCGCCTCCTTGCAGTCGGCGGGGACCGAGCCGCGATCCGGGGCTAAGAGTGCCTCGTTCGCCCACCGGTTCACCGTCTCCAACAGTTCGATCATCTCGGGGATCGACCCATCAGACGCGGCTCGCTCTGCCCGCCGGGGGAATTGTTCGCGTCGGATCGTCGCCATCGCCTGCTCCGCGCGGTCGGCGTTGCGCGGCGAGGTAGGATCGGCGTCGGGGGGTTCATCGAGCGGGTCGTTTACGTCCATCTCCATCGGTTCGTAATCGGCGGCGGCGGCGGCCATTTGCAAGTACCCGCGATCGGGGACTTTCCCTTTTGCGGCGGCCTGCTCTAACACCGAGGCGACCGTCTCGAACCGGACGGGATCGCCGCCTTCGTCGAGCATCGCCGCGATCTTTTCGAGCGTGGCGCGGTCTACTGGTGGGAACGCGTCGGCGAGTGCGTCGAGTTCCTCCGGTTCGGCTGCCTCGCTCATCGCTCCGCCTCCATGTCCTCGACTGACGCGCTGATCTCGGCGAGAACCTCCTGCGTGCCCTCGGGGAAGTCGTCAAGCGTGAGATCGCCGCTGTCCGTCGTGGCGAGCAGCGTCCCCCACAACTCCGCCCCGATCGCTCCGAGCAGTTCGTCAACGTCTTCGCGTACGGACTCGTCAACCGCCCCGACGAGCGCATACCGGATCGTCGGGTTATGCAGGGCTAACAGCAGGTTATACAGGTTGTCACCCAGTTTTTCCTCGTACACGTCGCGCTCCTCGCCTTGCGCGATTAAGACGAGTGGGATCAGGTGGGTCACGCCGAGGACCCGTCCGTACAGTTCTTCCGCTGCGGCGGTCGCCGCTTCGGGGGATACCTCGCCCCGCATGGCTTCGCGGCGGCGGGCGTCCGCGTCCCAATCCGACGCGTGGAAGTGGTCGATCGTGTCGCGGGCATCTTTGATTTTGGCGTGGACCTTCGGGAGCGACTCACGGATCACCTTTGCGATCGCGTTCCGGTCGCCGCGTGCGGCTTTGATGAGTAGCCGCGAATCACCGAGCGCGCCCATCTTAGAGTTCCTCCGCGATTGCCGCCGCTCGCTCGTCGCTCGATCCGCCCGGGGTGCCGGTCGTCGTGTCGTCTGGTGATGCTGTCATGGGGTCGGGGTCAGGGCTGCTCGCGTCTGTCGCGTCTGGTTCGGGCGCTGGTGCCGTGTCTGTCGGGTCCGGGGTTGGCGTGTCGGTTGGGCCGCTGTCGGCGTCGGCGTCGGTTGGCGCGGTGTCAGGGCCGTCTGTGGGGCGGTCCTGCTCGCCCGCCCCCGCCCGCCGGACGGTCGTCCGGGCGTCGGCGAGGTCCGCCGCGAGATCCTCCGTCTCGACAGCTGACGCGCCGACTCCGAGATCGCCGAGATCGGACGGTCCGGCATCCACCGACCGACCGCCAGCGGGCGCGTCCTGCTGCTCGTCCGTGTCGGTGTCGTCCGTGGTCTGTGACTGTTCGCGGGCTTCTTCGAGTGAGAGATCGCCGCCGCTCTCCGCGTAGCCGTCGGCGGCTTTGCCGGCGAACGCACCGGCAGCGCGCCCGATCGCTTCGCCGAATCGTTCGATCTGCTCCGGTTCGTCCTGCACCATATTCATCGTCTGGAACAGGCTTGCACCGACTGGGTTCTCCTGCCAGTCGTCGTATTCGATCTTGCTCGACGACCCACCGCCCCCGGTGTCGGCGTCAAACATCCCCATGATGATTTTATCGCCGTACCGCTTCAGGAAATCCTCGGACTGAAGGGCCGCGAGTTGCAGGTTCGCCTTCTGCCGTTCGACCGCTTCTTGTGGATCGGTCGGGTTCTGTTGTGCGTTGTCGTCACGGAGTGCGCGGATCTCGCGTTTCAACTCAGCGATCTCATCATCCTGCTGGTTGTCGCGCGTGTCTCCGTCCACCTCCAACGTCCACCCGGATCCCTCCGGCGGCTGCCGTTGTAGGTTCCCTTCGATAGCAAAGAGCCGATACTCTCCGGGCTTGAGGGGGGCGGCGTTATACTCGAAGGTTCCCTTATCGATCGGTTCCTCCATCTCATCGAACCCCTCGACGGGCTTCCACCCGCCCTTCTCGGTTTTTCTCACGACTCGGTACGCGTCGGGGCCGTCATCGTCGGGGGTGTCCCCCCCTCCGGTGAGGCTGCTGAACAGTCCCATACGTCCACTCGGGACCGGCGGAGTCTAAAACCTTCCCACGCCGCGGGCGGGGCCGAAGATCGTAAAATGGGCACGCCGACGGGCGTGCGCTCGGCGTTGCTCCGGGCGTGCGCTCGGCGTTGGCCGGGTGTGTCCGCACGGGCAGCGTAAGGCACCCCTCCTACCCGTGGCAACCCCGGACAGCGCGAGCCGGGCACGTCGAGGATGTGCGAGTCGGCCACCGTCGAGAATCGACGCACGCAGCTGCACGCGGCGTGTATGGAGTGCTGTCAGCGAAAAGAGAACCGCGACCGTTACGGGCGGCGTCGTCGGGGGTCCGCGATCGTCAGCGCGTCGGTCCCGATCGTGATCGTCCGATACGGGAACTCGACGACCGCCCACCCGTTGCCGTGGGGGTCGCTGCCCGTACGTACCACCGTCCCGACCGTATCGTCCCGCTCGTCCGCGAGTCGGACGCGATCGCCAGCGGCGACCATCAGGCCCCCCCGTTCGGTCGCTCCATGCCGACCGCGCACGCGAAGCAGAGCGGCGGGGAGTGGATCGAGTGCCAGTCACCACATCGCGGGCACTCCTGGACCTCACCCTCGCCGTGCATCTCCTCGGCCTCCTCCTTCGACATGGGACCGCGTGCTGCTGTCGTCATCGGTGACGCTCCGGCTTGCGGGGTTGCGTCTCGACGACTCCCGCGCAGCACTCACACCACGCTAAGCCCGACGCGCTCGGCGTCGTGGTGGCGAACTCCCGCCCACACAGCTTACAGTAGACCGTCACAGGCCCACCTCCGAGACTTCCCACGACCCGCCGCACGCGTCACAGGTCCACGCAACGACATCAGACGGGCCGTCTGGAGTCGTGACCGCTCCGACCCGCCACCCGTCGCAGGTGGGGCAGTCCGCCTTTGTCACGTCAATGTGGCGGCTCATGCTGCCGCCTCCATCTGCCGGAGCAGGTCGAGCGCACCACGCGGCGCGACAGCCGCGATCGTGTCGTCATCGACGGATCGCGGTTCCGGCTGTTCGAGTTCGTCAACGAGACGCGCCGCCTCGTCCGCTTCCTCGTCAGTCCACTCATCACCGAGGGTCTGCTGTTCTTCCTCAAACGCTTCAAACGTCATCTGCGATCGGTTTCGTCGGGTCATACCCACCCTAACGTACGGGTGTTATTGTTATAAAGGTATGGGTGGTTTCAAGTGGAAACGGGCAGTAAAAGAGCTGTCGCGCGGGTTTAGCTGTCGGCGTCGGGCATCCGGATCTCGACCCACCCGCGCCGCTCTCCGGCGGGCGCGTCGTGCCGCCGCCACGTCTCGCCGCTGCTACCCTCTGCCGGCAGGGGCTTCGATCCGGCGTAGATGATCTTGCCGCCGCGCTCGTGGATCGTGTGGAGCATCCCCGCCGCGAATCGGTTCGCCCGCTCGTCCCATACGGCGATGTGATCCGGGCCGTACGCATGGACGCAGGCCGCCGCCGACCGCGCCAGCGTCTCGGCGAGGTCGCGGGTGTCGTCCGTCATCTCGTACCCCTCGGGCGCGTCGAAGTAGTGCGATCCGTGGCTCATGGGCGTGGCCCCTCGTTCTGCGGCGTCTGTCGGTCGAGCAGGACCGCGTAACAGCTGTTGCAGGTCACGCGCTGCAGCCGGGACGCGCCGCGATCGTCCGGCTCATAGCGGGCCTGGTCGGGGTTGTCCTCGCTCTCCACGCCGGACGTGACGACTTGCGCCGTCTCCTCGTAGGTGATATTGAACACCCGATCGTTACCGCAGTAGGGGCAGGACTCCGCCCACAGGTGCCCGCCGTAGGTGAGTGACGCGGTCCACTCGATCGAGTGTTCCGTGCGTGCGCTGTCCACCCCGTCGTACTCGCTCATAGCTCCACCCGGTCGGCGTGGCGGTAGTTCGAGCGCACTTCATCAGCGGCCCAGTCCATCCCCTCGCAGGGGTTGACGTGGGTCGTGTGCTTGTCGTCGTTGCCGTACACCGTGACGGTCCCCCACCGACAGCGATTGGACAGATCGGGGGAGAACTCCACGCGAGGGCTGCCGGGCTGGAGGACGATCCACGCGTCACGTACAACACAGTCACCATCGATCTCCGCGCCGAACTCGGTCGCCGCGAAATCCTCGAAGAACGTGCGCGTATCCTCGTCCGGTTCCCAATCTTCGATCTGTTCCGCCGTTCTCGCCGCGCGATCCGCCAACGTCTGCCTGTTGTCGCTTCGGGTCATACCCACCCTAACGTACGGGTGTTATTGTTATAAAGGTATGGGTGGTTTCAAGTGGAAACGGGCGGCAGAAGGGTTGTGGCGGCGTTATTCGGCGGGGGCGATCTCGCCGTAGCGGTGGTCGCGCTCGAACCACTCGCCGCACACGTCGCACTCCATGAGCGAGATGTGACGGGGGAGGTTCGGATCGTCCGGGCGGTCGAGCAGGTGTTCGAGGCAGTCGTGATCGCGGGTCATGCCCACCCCCGCGCATCGCGCACCTTCGGGGCGCAGTCGCCGCAGTAGGGGCGGCCCCCGAGGATGTGGCGCATCTCGCGCAGCGACAACCACTCACCGCACCGACCACAGTAGCCGCCTACCTCGGCGGTCATGGCTCCGCCTCGCCGATGATGCCCTCGTGATTGCTGTGGTAGCTGTACGCCAGCGGGTCGCGGTCGCAGATATACAGGGACGCCGAGATCCCGAACGACGAGATCACGACGAACCCACACCGCCGGGCGCGGGTGGCGAGTCGGCGGAGTTGTTCGCGGGTGCCGTTTCGATCGTTCCGGGTCCGAACGACGAGCAGCGCGTCGAACGGGTGCCGCTCGGCGTCGGCGTCGTTGATGATGAACGTGCCGCGCTCGAAGCCCGACTGACGGGTCAGGAACGCCGACAGCTGATCGCGCCAATACGCCGGCCCGGGCATCAGTCCTCACCCCGCACCGAGGGCGTGTCGTGCCATGCGCTGTCGATCCGCGACGGGTCAGCGTCCCGCCCGTCGAGCGCGTCGAACGCGCCGCGTTCCCATGCGCTCAGTAGAATATGCTCGACGACCGCCGCCGTGACAAGTCCCGCACGCGCGGGCCTGTCTTCCTCACACCCCGCCGCGACGACCGCGACCTCGCGGTTGATCTGGTAGGTGCCGTGTCCGCCGTCTCCGTACCCCGCCGCCGCGCGGATCTTGGGGTGAACGATGTTCGCCCACGTCGCGGATTCGCGGAAGTTCGACAGCGCGATCATCGGGTCGGGGGCGTCCTCGCCGCTCAGGTCGTCCGGCGCGTCCTCGAACCGCTTGAATCCCTCGCGGTAGAGTTCTTCTTCTGCGTAATACAGCTTCACGACTGCGACTTCGTTGTCGTCTGTTATCAGGGTCATGCCCACCCTGACGTACGGGTGTTATTGTTATAAAGGTATGGGTGGTTTCAAGTGGAAACGGACGCGAGGGCGGTGCTGTGGGCCGTTAGTCGTCTCTCGCGGAATCGAGTTCGTCGCGGGCGTCTTCGAGCGCACCGACACTCACCGCGTGGCCGTACTGGTCTTTGTACCGGATCATGTGATCGACTGCTTCGCGGGCGACGATCGCGGTCGTGTCTGTCACCACGATCGCGTCGGGGCCGTCAGTCATCGACCATCACCCGAACACTTCGGGCAGTAATCCTCGGCACCACGGTTGGTCCACCCTTGCTCGGACGCCATCTCGCGGGCGCTTTTTGCGGTTCTGATGATGATCTCCGCACCGAACGTCTCGGGACAGGTTCTTCCCGAGGGGAGTTCCCCATCGCAGTTGAGGATCACGTCGCGCGATTGTGTCATAGCTCCCCCGCGTGGATCCGCACCAACCCTGCGAGCCGGTCGTGGGCGGCGTTGATTGCCGACTGGGTGAGATCGCCGTCGTTCTGAATCGTCACCGCGAACGCGAACGCGTCCGGGTGTACGTCATCCTCACGGTAGGGGTTGTGTTCGATCACGTCGTACTCGACCGGACCGTCCACGTTCAGGCCGATGTACGTTGTGACCGACGGGGCGGGATCGTCGCTGTTCAACGCCGCGACCGTCTCGGAGAGGACTGGCTCGATCCCTCTGTGTTCGAGCCGCCTGATCAGCTCCGCGCAGGCGACCATCTTTGCCGCTGTCGATTTGTCGTGCGTCAGGGTCATACCCACCCCATGCTACGGGTGTGTTACTGTTAAAGGTTCCCCCGCACAACACCCTTATGTCCCCCCGACTACTAAGTAGGGGTGATGCGCGAAACAAACCGTGTGACGTTTCACGACCCACCCGTGAATAAGGAGGTCAAAGTGCAGAAGGACGGCTCGATCCACCTCTCGAAGCCGCTGGCAGGGCAGCGTGTGAAGGTCGTCGCCGAGCCGGTGACGCCGGAGAGGAAGATCGACCAGCAAGCCGTGTCGGGCGCTGCGGAACTCGTACAGGAGGCGTTAGGTCAGGACGATCCCGACACACAGCGCACCATGCTCCGAAAGGCGCTTGCCGCCCTCGACCGCGAAGCCGAGTAACTTCCGTTCGCGTCTGTTTTCATAACGCCGTTGGTGTGTCTTCACAACTTGTGTAGCTTTGCGTATGCGATTACCAGCAATACTTGCGAAATATTACGACCATTACGACCTTCGACATACTGTACGTGTGACGCACACACACGCACCCATACGCACGCCTGTATTACTATGTGGCCGTAAGGTCGTAATGGTCGTAATATCCTGATCGGCGGCGTGGGGGGTGGGTGGTGTCGGGAGCGAAAAGAGAAAAGACGACGGCGTTAGTAATCGCCCAACCCCGTCCCGGCGGTGTCGTCGTCGTCGTCGTCGTCGGGATTCTCGCCGCCGGGGATCCGGTTCCAGATGACTTCGACCCCGGTGTAGGTCCGAGTCGTCTTGCCGCCGATTGTCGTCGCCCCCTGCCCGATGTCGGGGGATGAGGTGAACTCCTGTGTAAACTTCTGCTGGCCGCTGATCGCGGGGATCCCCCGCTCCCGGCAGAACCGGAGGTAGGCGTTGTATAGCTTCCCTTTGGCGATCTGCGACCCCGGCTCGTTCACGATCGCGGCGTCTTTGAACTTCCCGAGTGACGACCCCCACGACTCCCACGTTGCGCGTGTTGCCTGCGGGCTGCGGTCGCCGGTGAACCCGGATTGTTCGAGCAGGCGGTCGAGTCCGTCGAGCGCCCAATTCAGGACGCCGGGGAGTTCCGTCCGAAGGCTGTCGTCGAGGTGGGGATCACGGTCGGATCGTGGTATGGTCGTCGGAAACGCGACGAGCAGGATCCGCCGGTAGAAGGCGTCGTCGTCCACGGCGGCGTCAGGCAGCTGATTCGCGGCGTACAGATGTTTCGCCGTCGGTTCGATCGTAAAGGTGGGTTGGTGTTTTTCTTCGACCTTAATCGGATCGCCGCTCACCACCTCTTTGAATTTCCCGGTGTTCTTGAGCATCTCGTCGTCGATGTCGTTGCGGATGTTCGCCATCGTGCCGTGTAGGTCAACCGCTGAGAAACGCTCTGTAATCAGCTCTTGCGGCGTCACAGAACACACCGCTTCGTCGCCGAGCAGATCCCGTATCAGATCGAGAAACGTCGATTTGCCCGACGCTTGCGGGCCGACGATGAACAGCGCCTTGTGGAACGGGAGCTGGCTATGCAGCAGCGTGTACCCCGCGAACTCTTGGAGTTTCTTCGCGTCCTGCTCTGAGGGCGTCACCTGCTGGATGAAGTTCTCGAAGGTCGGCGCTTCGGCGTCGGGATCGTACGCACACGGCGTTTTCGCTCGGTACAGATACTCGGGATCGTGATCGTGCAGCGACCGGTCGCGGACGTCCAACACGCCGTTGTCCACGTTCAACAGCCATTTCTCGCCGTCGAACTCGCTCTGTAAGCGATACCCCTGTGCCCGTATCTTTGCGATCACCTCGTTCTCGGTGCGTGTCGAGTGGTGCTTCCCGAGGTTCTCCATGAGCATTTTTCTGATCTGCGGCTCGCCCCGGTCTTTGTAGTACCCCTCGTCGGGGTCGTACACGTACAGCACATCGGTCTGCTCATCGGCGGCGTAGGAGTACCGTTCCAGCCCGGCGCGTGCAGCGAGGTGTCGCGCGTCACCCACGGTAATGTCGTTGTCGTTGCTCCGTGCCATCTGAAATCGGTTACGTACACCATGCCACGGGATATTGTAATCCGCACCATTACCGTCGTTAGGCGTTTCATTACCGGCGTCTCCGCCCGCGCCGACCGCCGACGCATCGGCGACGTCGACCGCGTGGGGGTCGGGGCGATCCTCCTCACCGGCGGTCCCGACGAACTCGGGGATTCGCGCCCCACGATCACGGAGCGCGTCAACAGCGTCGAAAAAATCACCCCCCGTCGGGTACTCAGCCGGGTCTGAGATGATCCGTTCTTCGAGCGCGACCAGCTGTAAACAGTCGAGACGGTGGTTCCCCTTCCGGTACAGGAAGTGATCATCGAACATCGCCAGCCGCGTCCCCGATTCGCTCTGTTCCCACGACGGATCGAGTGATTTCACACCGTCGGTCCGTTCTTCGGTCACGGTCGATCGCACCCGGATGTCGCGTGGGTCGGTCGCGGCGATCGCGTCAAACAGCACGTCGTGGGACGTGGTGGATTCCATGTCATCGAGTGCCGACTGGTCCACGCTCGGCTCGTGTTCGACGGTGTTCGTGATCTCGTTCCCGTACCGATTGAACAGGTCGTGTCCCAACTCACCGAGTTCAGCAGCCACGTTCGGCGTTTCGGCGATGTGTTCGCCGGTCAGCGCGACGAATCGCGCACTCGCGTACACTTCCATCGACGCCGGTTCCTCAAACTGCCCGTCGTACTCCCACGCCGCCAGTTCGCGCTCGAACGAGGGTTTCATGTCCTCGGGCAGCGACGACCACCCGAACGCGTGAACACCCGTCCCGCTGGTCGAGAGGTACGCTGGCAGATCGTACTGCTCGATGAACGCCCACGCTTCGGGGTGGATAGCTCCGGTGTCGGGATCGCGGCAGTTGTCGAAGTCGAACAGGATCAGCCGCTCGATTGAGTTGTCTTCATACGCGGGGATACAGGACGCCACCCCCATGCCCGGCAGCTTCTCGGCCCACTCTGCTGCCGTCTCGTAGCCGACCCAAATCTCTTGATTTTTCCACGACGCGAACTTGTCGTAGTGGTCGGTGTAGTGGTATGGGGCGCGTGGGATCTTCCGATCATCCGAGAGTTTCCAGTTGAACCACCGATCGAGTGATAACAGATCGGCGAGGTGTGAGGGCGATTCCACCTGATACTCACGCTTCGGCTCGTCGGGCATCGGCTACTCCCTCGTACGTGGTTCGATCTGTGCCGGGATCAGGGTGATCGTCTCCCCGTCCGTCTCGGCGATGTAGTGCGAGGGCGATCCGACCTGCTCCCGTAGTTTTTTCGGTAGCGTCACCCGACCGCGACTCGTCACGCGGAGTTCCTCTGTGGTTTCAGACATTTCACTCCCGACTACTGTGTCGATCTACTTCAATACCCATGTTGGGAAATTGGGAAAGTTATTAGTCCCGCCGCTGAGTAGTCTCGCCCGCACGGTATGACAGATAATCCAGACACCGACGCGGGCGGGTGCCCGGTTTGTGAGTCACCCTACGTCAAGCGGGTGATCTCGAAGTTCGGCGGGACGTTGAACCACCGAACACAAGTCAAACAGGATCGCACCTGCTTTTGGCCGCATGATCACACCGACGACACGGCAGCGGTCGCGGTGTATTACCACGTAGATGAACTGCCCGACGACGAAACAATTGATTTGACACACGGTGATGACTGATTACCTCACGATCTACGCGCGGGCCGACCGTGCGTATCACGACGTAGCACAGCTGCACCTGCACGAATACACGGCGGCGACCGGTGGGGATCGAGATGGGTAGCGAACACGAACCCGCAGACGGCGGATTCGAGTGCCGCTGTGGTGCGACCCGACAGACACCGCTCGGAATCGCCCGGCACCGGGCGACCCACCGCGAGGGCGACGATGCCGAGTAGGAAGTCCAAAGACGAGGTGTACCGCGAGCGCAACCTGCTGGCGATCGCCAGCGCCGTGTTGGTGTGGGCCAACGGCGGTGAAGCCGGGTGGCACATGGATTCGACCGGGTGTGACGGGTGGCCGATCGTCTGGTTCCAACTCCCCACCGGCGGCGATCCGCCGTTCAAACAACTCGGCCACCACGTCCGCCCGTCGAGCCGCGCACTACTCGAACAGTCGCCACTCCCCGAGACACGCCCGCCCGGAGGGTACGACGGGCACACGCGCAAAGACCGGCTGAACCGCATGGTGTCGTACATCGGGTTGAACTCATGAGTGACGATCTTGACGGAGGAACAGATCGGCCCGCGTTCGTCGACCCGAACGCCGACTATGTGCTGTGCCACTTCTGCGGTTTGGAGTGGACGCCGCGTGAGATCGAGGGATACGATCTCTCTCAGGGAGACGAATACTATCCAAACATGGTTCCGGTGTGCCCGGAACACGCGGGTGGTTGCAGATGACCGATCAATCCGGGGACGGGATCGACCGTTCGTGGTGGCCCACCGGCGCGTCCGAACGTCTCGTGCGCGAGTGCAACTGCGGGTACTGCACAGACCTCATCGAGCAGCTCGAACACGAACGCGCCGCCGCCGAGGGCAACATCCCGGCGACGGACGACGGCGACCTTTCGTTGGAGGTGTTCGCGGAGTAGCATGGCGATGATCGAACTCGCGCCCGCGTATGAAACACCAACCGACGCGTACTGTCCACGGTGCGCGGAGCGCGGTGCCGAGGGGGGCGACTGGCTCCCGTTAGAACACGACGAGAACGACGCTACGACGCCGCGCACGCTCCCGGTGTCGTCCGACCACATACAGGACATGGGTCGGGTGTTCGACGGCGAGGTGCCGGTGTACGCGGTTGTCTGCGACCGTCACGATCTCGCCTGTCTGCACGCGAACGGCACCCGTCCGGGGTGGGTGATCGTACGACTCCAAACTGACAACGGGCTGGCGCGGGCGTGGGCTCCCGAAGCGGAGATCAGCACCCGCCCCGTCGAGGACGACGGCGTGCCGCACCCCGACGGGTACGATCACGTCGTCCCGTTCGGCGAACACACCCACCGCGACTGCACGGTGTGCGGCGACGACGCGGTGCTGCTGGCGCGTGATCCGGCCGATCCCGACGCCGTGGAGTACCCCAACGGCGCGTATCTCTGTGCGGACTGCGCGACCGTTCGCTGACGCGTTTTTTCCCCGAACCTCTTAGTCACCCGCCGACCAACGCTCGGGTATGACAGACGACGAGGATCCACCCGATCAGAACCGCGATAGCTCTCTGCTCGACCTCGGTGAGACGTTCCTGAACGCGATCGGCGACGGTCGCTCGGGGACCGAGTGGCGCGACGAGGTCGAACAGTCGCTCGGTGGTGAGGGCGAGATCGACTACGACAGACTCACCACAGCTGGCATCGCCGCCGGAGAGCAGGTCGCACGGCTCCGCGAACAGGCTCGCCGCACCCCGGCAGCCGCCGACCGCCGCGATCCCACCGGACCCGCGCCCGCGATCGAGACACGCGACATCTACGACACGGACGGGCAGTACGCCGGGACGCGGTTGTACGTCTCCGAAGGCGACCCCGACGCGTTTCTCTCTGCCGACGGGTCCGAGGTCGTCATCCGCTACGGCTCGACAGGCGAGGCGGTGTCGCTCCCCCAACCCGCGACGGCGATCGTCACGGACGACGGTCCGCACGGGGGCATTGCGTTGTTTGTCGCGTATCCCGAGGGATCGGTCCTCGATGACGAGGTGGACACGGACACCCCGGACGAACCAGACCTCGACAGCGGGATCACAAACGCGGATGACATGAAGTGGGTGGACGAAACGCGGCTCGATGGGGATTCCGATGATGAGTGATCAGCTGATACCCGCCGCCGATCCCGCGCACACGGCGGAGACGATGTTCTCCGATAGCGACGTTGGAGATAAGACGCTTCGGGAGACGATCCAATCGGCGATCGACGGCGACGGACTGCTCGAATCGGGCCGGACGTGGTGTAGCTCTGATGCAAAAGACGAACTCCGCGAGGCCCACGAGCGGTATCCTGCCGCCGTCGATCTCGCCGGGTGTCCGCCCGGTGACACCGTGGCGACGTGGCACACCCACACCACACCCGATCAGCTTCGCAACCCCGAACACTCACTCCCCGACGTGGCGAACGTCGTGTTCGGACACGTCGACGCGTCGATCATCCCCGGCACCGAGACGGATCACGTTCTCGTCGCGGCGGCTGATCGAGAGGCGATGAAACAGGAGTTCCGCAACACGCTCGGGGCAGACGTCGACTCGACAGAGGATGTGGTTGATGCGATCGCTGACGGAACGGTCACGCAGCCGTCGATCGTCCGTGAGCGGCTCGAACAGTCGTTCGCCCCGCTCACGAGACGGGTGTCGGTCGACCGCCCCGAGCTGGCACAGGCGGTGGATGACCTGTTCGACGAGGATACCGACACGATCACCGGGCCGATCTGCGACGGCGCACGCTCGTTGGAGTGTGACCCACACCAGCCCGGCGGCGACACCGTGGTCGAGCAGACCCGCCACCTCCGCGCTGCCGGAGTCATGCGCCGTGAGGCTCGTGTCGCTTCGTACGGACTCCGTGAGACGCTCGAAGGGTACGACGTGGGGTCGACGGTGGTCGGGACCACGGTCGGGATGTTCACGTCACGGGTGTTAGAGCGGGTCGTATTCGGCGACTGACCGCCGAAACACCTTTGCGCTGAGGGGGAATACACACGCCCATGAGCGAATCAGTCACGGCACGGATGCGGCGTCAGACCCGTCGCACGGTGAACGGGTCGTCCACGTCCGCGATCGGGGCGATGAATCCGTTTTCAAACACGTTCGTCCTCGCTGGCGACGACCACAACCCGCTGTGGTATGCCGAGGACGTACGCTACCCACCCGAGGTCGAGGCAGACGGGGCGGTGGATATTGCGATCGACATGGTCAACGAGCAGACCGTGATCTCGCCGTTCAACGACAACGTGTGCCGTGACGGGCTGTATTCCGGCCTCGAATCTGAGATTACGATCGATCCCGAGTGGGACACGGCACAGTCTGTCACGGACTGTCTCGAAGTCGGCGGCTTCTCCCCGTCACGCCGCACGCACCAGTTCGACTTCCCGGCCCCGTCATCGCCGGGGACGTATGAGTTCACCGTCGAGGTCCGTGCAACGGGGACGGGCGCTGGTGGTGTCGAAACGTTCCAAGTAGTGATCCCCGACGAGTCAGATGACGACGATGGTGCAGGATCGCGCCCCGGCCCCGGCCCCGGCGACGGCGACGACTCCTCCGGTGGGGGTGGGGTGGATATACCCGGCGTCCCTGACATCCCCGGACTCACGGACGGCGGCACGGTCACGCTGTTCGGACTGCTCGTGCTGTTCCTCGCTGTGGGTGTCGCGTCGTAACGACCCCAACTCTTTTCGTCCGCTCGTGCGATACTCAGCGTATGAGCCACGCACTCGACGCCCACAAGAAACGCGCACGGTCAATCGTCGCCTCTGACACCAGCTCGTCCTGCGGCACGATCACGGTCGTCGATCCCGACGACAACGGCGACGACGACCCCGGCACGGGTAACGGCGACGACGAGCCGGGGTTCCTCGAAGAAAACGGGCTGTGGATCGCAGCGGGCGCGGTCGGTGTCGGCCTCGCGGTGGTCTTCGGACGGCGGTAGATTTTAGTCGCCCACGGTACTACGTGTCACCGTCGGAGCGTGATGAACTCCGGCCTTGGGTCATACCCGACCTGCTGCCCCCATCACCCGCGTCGGCCACTTGTGTTCGCGCTTCGGGGATCTTCCCCTTTTGTCACCCACACGCCGTCACGATCGCGTCTCTCGATCGGCGGCTCGTCATGGACAGCTCCACACGAACACCCGCCGGTCGCGTGCCGCCGCACCGTCTTGCGCGAGACGTCGTACTCGCCCCCCTCCGGATCGTGATCTGTTTCCAGCAGCGACCGCCGCAGCGCCGCGCACTCGGTCGGGTCGAGCTTTGACTTTTTGATCGCGGCGTACGTCTCCCAATCGACACACCCGCCCTCGTCGCGCGGCATCTGTTCGATCATAGCCAGTCCACACGCTCCCGGTTATCCTTCTGAACCTCGGGACTGTTCGTCCCGCGATAGGCGTCGAGGAACGTTTCGAGGTTGGACCAGCCTCCCCAGTCGCACACGATCAGCGCGTTCACGTCGGCCCCGTCGAGCGACGTGGCCCACGTCCGCCGCAGGTCGTGTGGGGACAGTTTCGACCACATTTCCTCTCCGGTATCTTCAGCGAGGCGGTCGCCAGCGTTCGACACCCAGTTTCGTATGGACCGCGTGGTCACGTCGACGATCGGTTCGTCGTCCGGGTGCCGGGCGCGGAGCATCCCCGCAACCATCTCGGGGACCGGCGTCTGACGCAGCCCCCCGCCCTTCGCGCCGTCGACACGGAGCATCCACCCGGCGTCGGTGAGGCGGGCGTCCTCCGGACACACGCGCACGATCTCATCTGACCGGAGTCCGCATCGGACGCCGAGGAGGAACGCGAGTTCTTGAATATCGGTCTGTGCTGCTTCGATGAACTGTTCGACTTCGGATTGAGACAGCCATATCTTGTATCCGTCCTGCTCGTCGTAGGGTTCCCAAAACATCACTTCCGGCTACGTACAGACACGGCAAAAATCTTCCCCGATCAGCGCCGAATGGGGTGTTGCCACACCCGCTTAAGCGGTTGAGCTTCCGCGTTTGCACCCAAACGCGGAAAATAATCCCACCAACGCTTTTCATCGGAGAGTGCGAATCAGGCCCTATGGGAAGACGACTACAAAACACCCGGGCTCACCAGCCCGACGGGACAGAACTGACCGTAGAAGTCGTACAAGACGGAAACCAAGTGGGCGTCGGATACCTTCTTGAAACCACAGCCGAGTTTGATGGCGTATGGGACGGAAAGATAACCGTCACCGACACCACCGGCCAGCAGGTCGCCGAGGCCGAGATATTCGGAGTCGTTGACGCCTTTGACGAGCCGCCATTTACGACCGGCGAGGAGACACTAAACATCCGCGGGGCGGCTGAAGGGGACCTGACCGTCGAAGTAGCGTTCCACTCCCCCGAGGAAATATCAACCGAAGCTGTCATTGAGGACTTTGACCCCGGAGAAGGTGGGTTCTCACTCACCGAGGAGCAGCTTCTCGCAATTGC
>LFFM01000625.1_pt1 | contig 24911 bp, 28 predicted proteins | sample 643131 | NCBI WGS metagenome assembly LFFM01 (sample SAMN03777445, study PRJNA286221) | soda lake metagenome | biome: soda lake; feature: Kulunda steppe; material: water; isolation source: sample Tc-Br brine of Tanatar trona crystallizer | place: Russia: Kulunda steppe | collected 2011-07
CTTCTCACCAGAGCTTACGCGATTCACTCCCGCCCTGCTCAGTCCTCGGTTCCGACTGAGCGTCGGAACACTCGTCCTTCGCGGGAAGGGCGGGATTCTCTCGCTGAATCAAGATAGTATCCGGTCCCAACGACCCGTTCAACAGCAAAAGATGAAGGGGTACATAAGCGAAACCCGGTCGCCGTCGGCGAGTTCGGTGTCGAGCCCATCCAGGTGCTCGTTGAACCGGCCGTTGATCGCGACGCGTGCGAACGCCCGGGTCTGTTCTCCCTCCTGGTTCTTTTCCCACGCCCCGGGCGGGTCGCCGTCGGTCGGTGCCCAGCCGCTCGCCGTCGCCTCGGCTTCCGTTTCGGCGATGAGAAGCTCCTCGACGCCGTATTCCTCGAAGAACGCCTCGAGAAACTCCCGAAGCGTCTCCCCGCCGAAGCCGAATTCGAAGCTGTGTTCGCCGATCTCGGTTCGAACGTGGCCCGTACAGCGGACGTCGACTGTCGTGGTGGCCGCTTTGGTCCGGGAAGTCGTCTGCGTACCGCTCATGTTTGACGGTACGGTGGCCTCGCCGAAACAGATCTCCCCGAACATATTCGCTCATCGGCAAGCGCCGACCGGCTATCCGAAACGCTTCGCCGCCGATCAGTCGGCGTCCATCGTCGGTCGAGTACCGCCGCGTTCGGACGGTTCGAGATAACATTGCGGATCGGGGCCGAACAGACCGTTTCCGGCCGCGATCGCACGCAGCCGCGAGCCGCCGCGACAGATCTCCCGATACCGACAGTCGGCGCATTTGCCGGTCAGGTTCTCCGGGCGGTTCCGGACGGCCGAGAGCAACGGGTTCGAGTCGTCCTCCCAGATGTCGCCGAACGAGCGGTCCCGGACGTTGCCGAGACTGTACGTGCGCCAGAACTGCGTCGGGTGGACGTTGCCGAGACAGTCGACGGCGGCGACGCGCTCGCCGGTCGGGTCGCCGCCGTTGCGTTCGAGCCGCTCGTACACGCGGCGGGCGGCGTCCTCGCCGAACTCCCGGCGGGCGTACTCGACGATGTAGGCCGCGTCGGCGTAGTTGCCGACGAGCAATGTTTCGATCTCCTCTCCCTCCCGGTGGGCGCGGACGGTCCGATCGCAGATGCGCTTCACCACGGATCGCCGTTCGGCCGTATCGAGATCGACCGAATCCAGCGTCTCACCGCGGCCGCTGTAGGAGAGGTGATAGAAGCAGAACCGATCGAGGCCCACGTCGGTCAACAGATCGACGACGCCGTCGAGGTCCTCGACGTTCTGTTGAGTGACCGTATACCGAAGTCCGGTTTTGAGGCCGACGTCGAGGCAGGTTTCGATGCCCTCGACGGCCGCCCGAAAGGCGCCGTCGACGCCGCGGAACTCGTCGTTTCGCTCCGCGAGCCCGTCGACGGAGACGCCGGCGTAGGCCAGTCCGGCGTCTTTCAGCTCGCGGGCCCGCGCTTCGGTCAGGAGCGTCCCGTTCGTCGAGAGCACCGGCCGGATCCCCACGTCCGCCGCGTGGGCGACGAGTTCGGCGAGGTCCTCGCGAACCATCGGCTCGCCTCCCGAAAAGAGGACGACGGGGGCGCCGTAGTCGGCCAAGTCGTCGAGCAGCCGTTTGCCCTCCGTCGTCGTCAACTCGCCCGCCTTCGCCCCGGATTCGGCGCCGGCATAACAGTGGACGCACTTCAGGTTACAGCGGTTCGTCGTGTTCCAGACGACGACCGGCCGCCGCTGTGGGCGGTCCGAAACCGGGTCGTCGGTTCCCGTGTCGACGTCGTACCGGAGTCGGTTCCCGTCGGCGGCGTGATCGCACAGAAGCGTGCTGACGGAGATCACGTCAGGACCACTCCCGGTTGCGGGGCTCCTCGGCGTCGACCGGACGGTCGGCTGTCGGGGCGTCCTCGGCGAGGTCGTGGGTCGTATACCGGGACATCGCCGAACTCGGACAGACCCACACGTCGTCGGCGTGCCAGGCGAAAAGCCGCGTCGCGAGCTCGTAGGCGCCCTCGGTGTCGGCGGCGCGGACGCTGCCGACGTGACGCATCGGGTCGTCGGTTTCGCTCCGGACGAACAGTTCGAACTCGCGGCCGTTCGGCGCCCGGTCGCCGTCATCGATCCGCCGTCGTTCCGTCGGTTCGACCATACGCGGCGTAGCGGTTCCGAAATAAAAGTCGCTTCCCCGAATCTCACGTCACGGGAGTTCGCCCTCGTACCCGTCCGGTACGTACGCACAGAGCGGGTCGCTCTCGAGGGGATCGCCGGTCGTCGCGAACGCCCGCGAACGGCTGCCGCCACAGGCGTGTCGGAACTCGCAGGCGCCGCATTTGCCCTTCAGCCGGCCGCGGTCCCGGAGCGATTCGAACAGTTCGGAGTTCCGGTATAGCGAGACGAGCGACCCGTCGGCGACGTTGCCGGCCGATTTCGGCAGGAAACCGGAGGGATACAGTTCCCCGGTATGGGAAACGAACGCGAAGCCGTCGCCGGCGATGATCCCGCCCCGACGGCCGATCCGGTCCGAAGACGGCGTCTCCGTGGCCGACCCCTGCCGCTGGAGGGCGACCCGCCGGTAGCTCGGCGCTTCGGTCGTCTTGATGCCGAACGGGACCGACTCGGAGGTCTCGTGGAGCCACTCGAGGACGGACTCGGCGCGCTGTGGCGAAATCGACTCAAGTAGCTGTCCACGACCGACGGGGACCAAGAAGAATACCGACCAAAGCACCGCGCCGAGATCGGCGACGAGATCGCGGATCTCGGGGAGCGTCTCGACGGTCGAGCCACAGACGGTCGTGTTGATCTGAATCGGGATCCCCACCGCCTTCGCCGCTTCCGCGGCCTCGACCGTCCGCTCGAAGCTCCCTGCCTCACCGCGGAACCGGTCGTGTGCCGCCCCGGGGGCGTCGATACTGAGCGCCATCCGCTTGAGGCCGGCGTCGGCGAGCGCCGCGATGTGTTCGGCCGTCAGTGCCTCGGTTCCGCTCGGCGTCAGCGTCATTCGAAGTCCCCGTTCGGTGCCGTATTCGACGAGTTCGACGAGGTCGCCGCGTTTCATCGGATCGCCGCCCGAGAGGACGACGAGTTGTCCCTCGCCGAACTCGGCGGCCGAGTCCAGCAGTCGTTTGCCTTCGGCCGTCGTCAACTCTTCGGGGTGTCGGCTCGGATCGGCGTTCGCCCGGCAGTGATCGCAGGCGAGCTCGCACGCCTGTGTCACCTCCCAGATGAGGACGAAGGGCCGTTCGTCGGTGTCGATGGCACGCGGGTTCGGCGGCGCGTGTTCGGCGCGCATTGTCTTTTCTTACGAACCCCTACCTCGTGAATCCTCTCCCGAATCGGTTCGGAAAACGCGGTGGTGAAAAGCCGGGGTGGCGATGCGGGGCGCTCACCGTTTCGGAAACCGAGCCCGATTCTAACGAGCTGAGATTCACCCGATCTATTATGGACACGTCCCACCAGCGGTCGAATGTGAGCCGAGTATGACAGACGGTTCGAGCGGCTTCGAACGGAACGACGCGGCCCGTCATCCGCACACGCTCGAGATCCTCGAGAACGAACCGGAGGGCGAGTACACGTTCGTTCCACGCGGTGCGGACGAACGCGAGCGTCAGACGGCGTGGATCACTGTCGATGCCGAGGGGATCGTCGAACTTTCCGGATGGCGGTAGCGGATCGCATCGGCGGAAACGGTGAACGATAAGTACGCAGGGACGTTTCTCCGCGTATGGCAATCGATCGCCGGGTCGAGATGTCGGCCGACGAGACGGACGCCTTTCTCGGTGCCCACGAGACGGGTGTCCTCTCGCTTGCCCGAACGGACGAACCGTACGCGATCCCGATCTCGTACGGATACGATCCCTCGAAACGGCAGTTCTACATGCGACTGGTATCCTCGACCGACAGCGAAAAACGGCGGTTCCTCTCGTCGGATCCCGACGCGCGGCTCGTCGTCTACGACGAGGACGGCGACACCTATCGGAGCGTCGTCGCGAAGGGGACGCTCGTTCGCATCGATCCCGACGAGTTGACCGTCGGAGAGATCGAACAGTACGGTTCGGCGAAGCGGCCGCTCTTCGAGATCTGGCCGAGCGAAAAGAACGAGCTGGAGATCGAGCTGTACAGACTCGAGCCGGAGACGGTAAGCGGACGACTAATAACGGTTTCCCGCGGAGGGTAGCCGGCTACGTCGGCTCGAAATACGCCGACTCGGCGGGTTCGGTACACACCGGACAGCCGCTCGCGAGGATCGCCTCGCGCATCGAGGCGTTGACTTCGATCTCCTGTTCACAGCCCGGGCAGACGAAGATGTGTGTGCTCATTATCGTCGGGAGGTCGTCGGTCGTTCGGCCGGTTTACTCCGGGAGAATATATACGAACTGATCCCGGAACGCGCGATCAATCGGCCGCTCCGGACGACGTGATCGCTTGCGAGAGACCGACGGTGATCCCCTCGGACTCGCACAGCGAGACGGTGACGTCCTCGAACGTGCGTCGGTACTCGCTTGCGTGTTTGCCGTCCGAACTGAGGCGGACCGCCTCCTCGAGAAGTCCGGCCTCGGTCAACTGTTCGACCTTCCGGTAGGTCGTCGAGCGTGGGATCTCACAGCGCTCGGTGAGTTCGCCCGCAGTCAGTGCCTCTTCGGCCGTCGCCTCCAGAAGTGCCCGACAGTCCGGGTCTTCGAGCGCGGTGAGGACGGCCTCCGTATCGAGCGAACGACCCGCCGTTCGGTTCCCCTTCGGATCCCGCATGGCGCCGTTCGGATGGAGTTGTGCTGACATCTGCTTGTCTTCGGAGAGGGTCCCGATAGTCGGGAAACCCATCCCTCAGTATACAGGGTGATTTATATAGGGGCAGCTGTTTCCGGATCGGATTCGGAGCCGTCGGGGATCCGAAGCGATCGCTGGCCGGTGGGAGACAGACTTACTTTCCGGAGGCCGAAAGCACAGTCGATGGACTCTGGGATCCGTGCGGAAGTCCGGGTCGATCCGGACGACACCTGTCCTGTCGTCGAGGGATCGGTATCCGCCGGATCGCCGTCGTACTCGGTCGCGAGGGGGACGACCGCCAGCGAACCCGATCGGGTCACCGAGGAGTTCATGATCGGCGGCGAGAAGGCGCCGACGGCGAGCGTTGAACTCACCGAGGTGTTCGATTACGGCTCGAAGACGATGTATCGGTTTCAGCGCGAGCGCGGTCGGGGGTGTCCCTGTGAATCGATCGAGGAGTTCGACAGTCCGATCGTCGATCTCCACACCCGGGACGGGTCGCTCTATCTCGTCTTTCACGCGATCGACATGGAGGCCCTCCAGAGCGTGATCACGACGCTTCGCGATCGGTATCCGGCGGTCGACGTCCGGCGACTGCTCCGAAGCGAACACGACCCACAGGAGGACAACCTGATCTTTCTCGATCGAAGTCGGCTGACCGACAGACAGCGAGAAGTGCTCGAAACCGCCCACAGGATGGGATACTTCGAACACCCGAAGGACGCCAACGCGGGCGAAGTCGCCGACGCACTCGGAATCACGACGGCGACGTTCTCCGAGCATCTGGCCGCGGCCCAGTCGAAACTGCTCGATGCGATCCTCGACGTTTGAGACGACCGACCTCCCTCAGGACGCCTCGAAGGCGCCCTGAGAGACCGCCGTCCCACACAGCACACAGCCGTGTTCGACGAGCGCCCGTCGAACGGGTGGATCGACGGCGATCGTCCCGTGGCACTCGGGACAGACGAACCGTCCCCGCGTGCTATCGTTGACCATGGATGGGCCGACGCGGCGTAACCGTTTATATAATGCCGTTTTTCTCACCGGCCGGGAAACACACGGGGCGGACCGGACGAACGGACAGCACACCGCAGAACGGAACCTTGCTGTCAACACAGGGCTTAAAACATCGAGTCTCGAACCGTCGGCTATGCCAGAAGTCGAAGTGTCCCTGCCGGACCGCATCGACAGCGAGATCGCCCGGCTCGTCGAACAGGGCGAGTTCCTCAACCGCGAGCAGGCCGTCGAGGAGCTCCTCTCGATGGGCGTGTCGGCGTACGCCCCGACCGAAACGACGAACGAACCCGATCAGGACCTGTTCACGCAGATGACCGACGACCAGCAGGATCCGGCCGCCCGCGGCGACGAGGGCGACGAATACACGCTCTGAAGACGCCGTCGAACCACGTCTCGACCGGCCGGGACCGGAGACCGTCGGCTTCTCCGTACCAGAATCTTCTTTGTCCGCCTCACCGGACGTTGGTGTATGATCCCGATCGACGACACCCCGCTGTGTCGGAACGGAAAGGTGCTCATCCTCGCGTACGACCACGGCCTCGAACACGGACCGGTCGACTTCGAGGACGTCCCCGAAAGCGCCGACCCCGAACGGACCTTCGAGGCGGCGACGCATCCGGCGGTCACCTCCGTCGCGGTCCAGAAGGGGGTCGCCGAGGCGTATTACCCGAGCTACGAGGACGACGTCGACCTGCTTTTGAAACTCAACGGGACGTCGAACCTCTGGATGGGCGAGCCCGACTCCGCCGTCAACTGTTCGGTCGAGTACGCCGCCAAACTCGGCGCCTCCTCGGTCGGGTTCACCGTCTACGGCGGCTCGAACAACGAGATCGAGATGGTCGAGGAGTTCCGCGACGCACAGGAGGCCGCCCGCGAGCACGGCCTGCCGGTCGTGATGTGGTCGTATCCGCGCGGACAGGGGCTGAAAAACGACACGAAACCGTCGACGATCGCCTACGCGGCCCGACTCGCCTTAGAGCTGGGCGCCGACGTCGCGAAAGTCAAGCCCCCCGGCAGCCGCTCGGGGATGGAGGACGCCGTTCGGATGGCCGGCAGGACGAAGGTCGTCATGTCCGGCGGCTCGAAGCGGAGCGATCGGGCGTTCCTCGAGAGCGTCAAACAGACGATCGACGCCGGCGGGAAGGGCCTGGCCGTCGGCCGGAACGTCTGGCAGCGCGAGAACCCCGAACGGATCCTCGACGCCCTCGAAGAAGTCATCTTCGAGGAGGCGAGCGTCGACGAGGCGCTCGCGGCCGCAGAGTAGATGTCCGACGCCATCGACGCCGTCCTCGAGGTCGTCGCGAAGACCGCGCCCGATATCAGGGGCGGGCTCGCCGACCGGCGGGTCTACGAGTCCGGGGAAAACCCCACCGGAGACCGACAGCTCGAGGCCGACGTCTACGCCGACGAGTTGCTCGCGGAGCGGCTCCTCGATATCGACGCCGTCGGCGGGTACGCGAGCGAAGAGCGGGAGTCGACCGTCCGGGATGACGGCGCCTACCACGTCGCCGCCGATCCGCTCGATGGCTCCTCGAACCTGCGTTCGAACAACGCGATGGGAACGCTCTTCGGCGTCTACGACGAGCCGTTGCCGGCCGGTGGCGACGCGCTCCTCGCGAGCGGGTTCGTCCTCTACGGGCCGATCACGACGATGGTCACGGCGAGGGAGGGAACGGTCACGGAAGCCGTCGTCGATGCGGACGGGAACCGACAGGTCGTCGAACCGGAGCTGACGCTTCCCGAGGAGCCGACCGTCTACGGGTTCGGTGGCCGCGTCCCACAGTGGAGCGAGGCCTTCTCGGCGTACGTCGAGACGGTCGAATCGAAGCTGAAGCTCCGTTACGGCGGCGCGATGATAGGGGACGTAAACCAGGTGTTGACCTACGGCGGGATCTTCGGCTATCCGGGACTCGAAGACAGCCCGAGTGGCAAACTCCGACTGCTGTTCGAGGGACACCCGATCGCCCACATCGTCGAATCCGCGGGCGGGTCCTCCTCGAACGGCGATCGATCGCTGCTGGAGTGTACCCCCGAGTCGCTCCACGAACGGACGCCGCTTTTCGTCGGCGACGACGAGTACATCGGTCGGCTCGAGAGGGCGCTTACCGAGTAAGTGGGCGGGGATCGCCGGATTTTTCGCTCCCGTTGGCAGACTTCGGTTAAAAGAGCCCGACGAGGGCGTCCAACCCCGAAGCGACGGCGACGAGACCGATCGCATACACCGACGAGCCGGCGAGAGAGGAGGCCGAAAACCGGATGGGATCCGTTTCCGTCATCGCGGCTGGCACGGTGAGGGATCCGCGGGCGACCGGCATCGCGTTCGAGAGCGCGACCGCGGAGACGCCCCACCGGTCGAACCAGCGGTCGATGCGCCCCTCGCCCTCCGCTTTGGGTGTGCCGGGAAGTGACTCGAGCGCGAGGTCGGTTCGGCGGACCAAAACGAAGAGTGCGAGCTGGCCGAGCGTCGCGCCGACGACGGCGACCAGCGCGATTGAAGCCATGCCGACGGCGTCGGTCCCGAGCGCGAGGACGGCGGCCACGAAAAGCGCCCGCGTCGGGATGATCTTGCCGACGAGTGCGCCCTCGAGCGTGAAGGCGACCAGCAACACGAAGAGCCCGTACTGGGCGAGGAGTCCGACAGCCGCGTCGACAGCCGCGCCGTACATGGTGCGATGTAGGCCCGGCATCGTACATAACCCTTCGCTGGGGCACGGTAGCTGAACCCACGCCGAGACGCCAGCGCCTTATCGTCCGCGACCGGAGAGAGTGTCATGATCGAGGAAGGACAGAAGGCACCCGACTTCGCGCTGCCGGGCGTCGAGGGCGGAACCCCGGCCGTCTACGAGCTCTTTCGACCGATCGAGGACGGTGACGCGGTGTTGCTGTGGTTCGTCCCGGCGACGTTTATCCCCACGGCCACGGCCGAACTCCGTGCGATCGAGGAGGCCGGCTGGCACGGCGTTCCCGGCCTCCGGGTGTGGGTGCTGTCGATGGACAGCATCTACGCGGCTGCGGCCTACGCCGACCGGTACGGGCTCTCGATGGCGTTTCTGGGCGACGGGAGGAGTGCGGCAAACTACTACGGGGCCGAGTACGACGAGTGGGAGGGTCACTACGGCGCGCCGAAACGGGCCGTCTTCCTCGTCGATACGGACTGGCGGGTCGGGTTCAGATGGACGACCGAGGACGCCTTCGCGACGCCGACTCCCTCGCCGGTCGACCGGATCGCGGAGCCGATCCGAGAGCGGTTCTCGGCGGCCGAACGGCCGCCGTCGGTCGAGTACGACAGTATCGGGTGATCTACCGGCCGCCGTTCGATCGACACGTATCGTTACAAAGGGACCGGTCGTACGGTCGGTATGGTCAGACGAAGCGTGCTCTTTTCGCCCGGCGACGAGCCGTCGTTGATGCGTAAGGCACCGAAAAGCGGCGCCGACACGGTCGTGTTCGATCTCGAGGACGCGGTCTCGCCGAACCGAAAGCCGGCGGCCCGCGAGGCAGTCAACGGGGTGTTGACCGATCCGTCGTTCGACCCAGACTGTGAGGTGTGCGTTCGGATCAACCCCGACCCCGAGACCGCGAGGGCGGATATCGAAGGGATAACCGCCGGCACGCCCCGCCTCGATGCGGTAATGTTCCCGAAAGTCGAGTCGGCGGCCGACGTCGAAGCGCTCTCGGAGCCGGTCGCGGCGGCCGGCTACGATCCCCCGCTCATCGTTCTCTGTGAGTCCGCACAGGGAATACTCAACGCCGAGGCGATCGCGAAGGCGGCGTCCGTCGAGGCGATCGCCTTCGGAGCCGAGGATCTCGCCGCGGACATCGGCGCGACGCGGACCGAGGGGGGGATCGAGGTCTCACACGCCCGCCAGCACGTCGTCCTCGCGGCGGGCGCGGCCGGTGTCGACGCCATCGACACGCTCGTGACCGATTTCGAGGCGATCGAACGCCTCACGGAGGAGGCCGAGTTCGCCCGGCAGCTCGGGTACGACGGCAAGATCGCGATCCATCCCGCACAGGTCGACGTTATCAACCGAGCGTTCACGCCGGACGCCGGGGACGTCGAGTGGGCCCGGAAGGTCGTGGCGGCGGCCGAGGACGCCGAAGTGGCCGAGCGGGGCGTCTTCTCGGTCGACGGCGAGATGATCGACGCGCCCCTGATCGAGCGGGCCGAAGGGATCCTTGAGCGATACCGGGCCGCGACCGAAGAGTGATCGCTGGCGGTCCCGAGTCGGGGGTACAGAAATATACAAACGTTAAACGGTGGTTCCCCGATAATGAGCGTATGAGCGAGAAGACCAACCCGTTCGAGAGTTTACAGGAGCAGATAGGCGACGCCGCGGCGTACATCGACGTCGACGATAGCGTCCTCGAGCGGCTGAAAAACCCCGAGCGAGTGTTAGAGACGAACCTCTCGGTCGAACTCGACGACGGGTCGATGGGCGTGTTCAGAGCCTATCGGTCGCAGTTCAACGGCGACCGCGGACCGTACAAGGGAGGGATCCGGTACCATCCGGGCGTCACTCGCGACGAGGTGAAGGCGCTCTCGGGATGGATGGTTTATAAATGTGCGGTCGTCGATATCCCCTACGGCGGCGGGAAAGGCGGGATCGTGATCGACCCTCGCGAGTACTCCGCCGACGAACTCGAACGCATCACGCGGGCCTTCGCGGTCGAACTGCGGCCGTTCATCGGCGAGGACCGCGACATCCCCGCACCGGACGTCAACACCGGCCAGCGGGAGATGAACTGGATCAAGGACACCTACGAGACGCTCGAAAACACGACGGAGCCGGGGGTCATCACCGGGAAAGCCATCGACTCCGGCGGCTCGCGTGGCCGCGTCGAGGCGACCGGACGGTCAACGATGCTCACCGCCCGCGAGGCGTTCGAGTATCTCGGCGAGGGGATCGAGGGGGCCACGGTCGCCGTTCAGGGGTACGGCAACGCCGGCAGCATCGCCGCGAGGCTGCTCGAGTCTGAACTCGGCGCGGAGATCGTCGCGGTGTCGGACTCCTCGGGGGCTGTGTACAACCCCGAGGGGCTCGATCCCGAGGCTGTCAAGGCGCACAAAAACGAGACCGGCGCCGTCTCGGGATACGAGGGCGCGAGCGAGGAGTTGACGAACGAGGAGCTTCTGACGCTCGATGTCGATCTGCTCGTTCCGGCGGCGCTCGAGAACGCCATCGACGGCGATCTCGCCCGCGAGGTGAAAGCCGACGTGATCGTCGAAGCGGCGAACGGACCACTGACGCCGGCGGCCGACGACGTCCTGACCGACCGGGACGTCTTCGTCGTTCCGGACATCCTCGCCAATGCCGGCGGTGTCACGGTCTCGTACTTCGAGTGGGTCCAGAACAGACAGCGGTTCTACTGGACCGAAGAGCGCGTCAACGAGGAGCTCGAACGCCACATCGTCGAGGCCTTCGAGGGTCTCGTCGACTGTTATGAGACGTTCGAGCTGCCGAACTTCCGGACGGCTGCATACGTGGTCGCGGTCAACCGTGTGCTTTCCGCCGCCGAGGAGGGCGGAAGCTGGCCGTAGCCCCCGAACGAAAGGCCAAAGAGACGTCCCTCACAGAACTCGGTATGAAAGCGACCGCGACGGCCCACCCGATACAGGGGCTGGTGAAATATCACGGGATGCGCGACGAGGAGCTCCGGCTCCCGTATCACGACTCGATCTCCGTCTGTACCGCGCCGAGCCACACGAAGACGACGGCCGAGTTCGACCCCGATCGATCCGCCGATCGATACGTCGTCGACGGCGAACGGATCGACGAGATGGGCGCCGAACGCCTCCGCGGCGTCGTCGATCACGTCAGAGAGCGCGCCGGGATCGACCATCGGGTCCGTTTCGAGTCGGTCAACGACTTCCCGACGAACATCGGGTTCGGCTCGTCGTCGTCGGGTTTTGCCGCCGCCGCCGTGGCGTTGGCCGAGGCCGCCGGTCTCGAGTTGAGCCGTCCGGAGCTGTCGGCGATCGCCCGTCGCGGCTCCTCGTCGGCCGCCCGCGCGGTCACCGGCGGGTTCTCGCATCTCCGGACGGGGCTCGACGACGTCGACTGTCGCTCCGAGCGGATCGAAAGCGAACTCGGATCGGAGCTTCGGATCGTCGGCGCCGAGATCCCGGCGTTCAAACACACCGCCCAGGCACACGAGGAGGCCGCCGACAGCCACATGTTCCAGGCCCGGATGGCGCATATCCACGAACAGATCGCGACGATGCGGAACGCCCTCCGGGAGGGAGCGTTCGATCGGGCGTTCGAACTCGCCGAACACGACTCGCTTTCGCTCGCGGCGACGACGATGACCGGTCCGGCCGGGTGGGTCTACTGGAAGCCGGAGACGCTCGAGGTGTTCGAGACCGTCCGGACGCTCCGCGAGGAGGGCGTGCCGGTGTATTTCTCGACCGACACCGGCGCGTCGGTGTACGTCAACACGACTGCCGAGTATCTCGACCGCGTCGAAGGCGAAATCGCCGATCTGGGGATCGACACCCGGGTCTGGACGGTCGGCGGGCCCGCGAAAGTCCTCGAGGAAAGCGACGCGCTGTTCTGATCGCCGTCCGGTTCGGGAAGGGACTGCCGAAAGCGGGCGTTTTTATTGTGGCACACGCCAAGGGAGATCGTGGCCTCGAGCATTCTCTCGTTGATCGCCGGGATTCTGGTGCTCGGTATTGGGGCACAACTCGTCGCCAGACGGCTCAAGATCCCGAGCGTGTTGTTTCTCATCTTCATCGGGCTCGTTCTCGGCGAATCCGGGATCGGTGTCGTGACGCTCGATACCTTCGGGGAGGGGCTCAGCATCGTCGTCGGGTTGAGCGTCTCGATTATCGTCTTCGACGGCGCCTTCGATCTCCGGCTCGAACGGCTCCGGGAGGCGCCGAAATCGACGCTTCGGCTCGTCACCGTGGGCGCCGTGCTCACGCTGTTCGGGACGGCGCTCGCCGTTCGGTTCTTCGTCGGCGCCGAGTGGCCGACGGCGCTTCTGGTCGGCGCCCTGCTCGTCGCGACGGGGCCGACGGTGATCACGCCGATCCTCGAGGTCGTCCGTGTCCGCGAACACGTGGCGTCGCTTCTGGAAAGCGAGGGGATCATCAACGACGTGACCGCGGCGATCGCGGCCGTCGTCATCTTCGAAGTGCTGGTCGTCGGCGACGGTGGGCTGGCGGAGGCACTCGCGGGGTTTGCGGTCCGGTTCGGACTCGGCGTGTCGGTCGGGCTGGCGATCGCGGCGATCGTTTATAAGATACTGCAGGCGGATATCACGCCGGAAAGTGCCCCACAGGCGTCGCGGTTCCTGTTCCTCGTGGCCGCGGTCGGCGCCTACGGCGCTGCCGAAGCGTTCGCCCCGGAGGCGGGGATCGCCGCCGCCGCGACCGCGGGGATCGTCCTCGGGAACCTCCCGCTTCCGCACCGGGAGTCGATGGAACAGTTCGGGCGTGACACGACGCTGATCGTGCTGTCTTTCGTCTTCATTTCACTCGCCGCGCTCATCGATATCGATGCCATCGCGGCGCTCGGACTCGCCGGTGTCGGGGTCGTTCTGGCGGTAACGGTGGTCGTCAGACCGCTCGTTATCGCCCTCTCGACGGCCGGAATCGAGCGGTTCACCCGGGGCGAACGGCTCTTTTTGAGCGCGGTCGGGCCCCGCGGTATCATCCCGGCGAGCGTGGCGACGCTTTTCGCCATCGAGCTCGCCGCGACCGGCGATCCGGCGGCCGCCGAGACCGGACAGACGCTCCTCGGCGCCGTCTTCATCGTCATCTTCGCGACCGTCGTCCTCGAGGCGGGACTGTCGAGACAGATCGGGGATTTCTTCGGAGTAACACCAATGCGCACAATCATCGTCGGCGGCGGCCGGGTCGGCCGGGCGCTCGCTACACGGCTCGAGAACAGAGGCGAGTTCGTCGTCATCGTCGAACGGGACGAAGAGCAACTCGAACGCGCCCGAAACGATGGGTTCACCGTTCGTCTCGGGGATGCGACAGATGCCGAAACGCTCAGTGAGGCCGGCATCGAGGACGCGAAGATCGTCGTCGCGGCGACCGCGGACGACGACCGGAACCTGCTGATCTGTCAGCTCGCACGCTCGAAGTTCGGCGTCGAACGGGTCTTCTCCCGCGTCAACCAGCCCGACAACGTCGCCGCCTTCGACACGCTCGATGTGACCGCGATCGACGTCTCGACGGCGACGGCGTTCACCATCGACAACGAGATCGAGCGCCCGGCGCTCTCTCACTGGATGAACGAACTCGGCGACGACCACGACGTTCAGGAGATCGAGGTGACCGCCGAGAACCTCGTCGGCAAGAGCATCGGCGAACTCAACGCCGAGATTCCGGACGGCGTGATCGTCGCCGTCCTCGGCCGTGGAGAGAACGCTCACGTCCCGTCCGTCGACGACGTCCTCGAGTACGGTGATCACATCACCTTCGTCGGCGACGCCGGCGGCGTCAAACAGGCTATCAAACGGTTCCACCCCCACGAGTGATCGAGCGTCGGGCCCCATCGGCGTTCCCGCGTCAGCCGGGCGACCGACAGCCGTCCGACAGCGGCGATACACATACGTATCCGGGGCGGTAGTTCGGAGCCGTGAGCGACTACCACGTCGGCAGCGTCGCTCGGACCGACGCCTGGCTCGCCGTCGCCTACACCGACGACGGGTACGACCACACGGCGGTCGTCGACGGCGTCGGTGAGCTGTGGACGCGCTACGAGGAGTCGGCGGCCCGGATCGCCGTCGACGTTCCGATCGGGCTCGGCTCGACGACGGCACCGCGACCGAACGAGGAAGTCGCGCGCGAACTGCTGGGTGAGCGACGCGACGCCATCGTCCCGACGCCCGTCCGGGAGGCGGTCAAAAAGCAGCGCTACCGGACGGCGGCCCGAGTCCACGAGCGGAAGACCGGCCACGACCTCCCTCGAGTGTCCTTCCAGTCGGCGGACCGGGCGGCCGCGATGGACGAGTTCCTCGACGCGATCGACGAGGCCCGACCGGTGTTCGTCGAGGCCCACCCCGAGATCTGCTATCTGGCCTTCGCCGGCGAACCGATGGGCGAGTCCCCCGAAACCGCCGGCGGCTACGCTGAGCGGATGCGGACGCTCGCGGAGTTCGATCGGGACGCGCCGCCGACGGTGCAGTCGGTCGCGGAGGCGGCGAGCGGCCATCCGATCGGCGTGTCGGCCGTCGTCGACGCCGTCGCGCTCGGGTTGACAATCCGTCCCGGCCGGGGCGAACTCCGATCGCTGCCGGCCGATCCACCGGAGGACGAACGGGGGCTCGCGATGCGGTACGTCTACCGAAGCGATGGGTCGCTGTCGGGCGTGTAAACCGAGAAAGGCCGTCCGATAGTTTTCGCCCGATCCGGAGGAGTAATAACGAGAGACGTCGAACCCGGGAGCGAGACCAGTGTACGGCCTCTCGCGCAAGGAGCTGCGGTTTGCCCTCCTCGTCAGCTCCTCGCATTTCACCCAGCACGTCTACTACCGGCTGTTGCCGCCGCTGATCCCGGTGTTGGCGGTCGCGTTGGCCTACCCGCTCTGGCAGCTCGGGCTGTTGATCTCGATCTACCAGTTCAGTTCGGGGCTGGCACAGGCGCCGCTGGGCGTCCTCTCGGATCGGATCGATCGGCGGTATCTGTTGCCGACCGGGCTGGCGTTGACCGGGCTGGCGTACATCGTCTTCGCCGCGGCCCCCGTCCTCGGCGCGCCGCTTCGGTCGCTTTCGGTGTTCGGCTACGGCTTCGAGGGCGGGTTTCTCGTGATGTCGCTATCGATGGTGATAATCGGGATCGGGCTGTCGGTGGTCCATCCGGTCGGCTACCCGATGATCACGGCGAACGTCGACGAGACGAGCAAGGGGAAGGTCCTCGGTGTGTTCGGCGCCTCCTCGAAGCTCGGCGACGCGGCGACGCCGGCGATCATCGCCGTCCTGATTTTAGTTCTCGCCTGGGAACAGATCATCCTCCTTTTCGGCGTCGCCGGCGTCCTGTACTCGGTCGCCCTGTTCGCGGTACTCGGGCGGGAGCGATACGAGACGGTTCCCGTCGGGGAGAACGGCGCTGACGACGGCCCGGCGGGAGACCAAAACAGGGACCGACGACAGTTCCTCTACCCGATGGTGGCCGTCTACCTGTATTTCATCATGAGCATGGTCGCGACGCGGGGGCTCAACACGTTCCTGCCCGTGTTCGTCGTCGCCGTCTACGCGTACTCCTTCGGGGTCGGGGGGCTCCACGTCGGCGCCGAGTCGGTCGCGAACGTCTTCTTTTCGGTGCTTCTGTTGTCCGGCGCGGTCACACAGCTGTTTCTCGGCGGGCTGACCGACACTCACAGCCCCCGGAAGCTCATCATCTACTGTATGGCGCTGGCGACGGCCGGAATCGTCGCGCTCGTCGCGTTCGATCTCCACCCGGTGTCGCTTTTCGTCGTCGTCGCCGTGCTCGGCGCCGGCCTCTACGGCGTCAACCCGCCGCGGGACGCGCTCATCAGCGATCTCTCTCCGCCCGAGTACGAGGGTCGCGCCTTCGGATACATGTTCACGGCGTCGATGATGACCGCCGCACCGCTGCCGGCGATCATCGGTTACGTCCTCGAAGACGTCGGCATGCGGGAGGGCTTCCTCGTACTCGCGATCGGACCCGTCCTCGCGGCGGTCGCCATCGGGCTGCTGTACTCCGATCGGGTGTACGTTAGCCGACCGGATCCGGATCTCGACGCCGGCGTTTCGGATTAAAAGAGTGTCCGACGAGTCAGTCCGCAGTCGAGGGATCGATCTCGCCGCGTTTCGCCGACAGCGACCGGACGAAACCCTGCCCGTAGGCGCCGATGAACATCCCGGCGACGCCCCACAGCATGGGGTAGTTACCGATGCCGAGGCTGGCGTAGGCCGCGCCCGGACAGATCCCCGAGAGCCCCCAGCCGACGCCGAAGATCGACCCGCCGATCAACACGTTCCGATCGAACGATTTCAGCCGTCGGACGTACCGCCGCCCGGTCAGCGGGGCGTTCCGGCCCGAACGGGAGGCGAAAAAGAAGACCGGCGCCGCCAGCCCCGCGGCCCCGCCCATCACGAACAGCAATCCGAGATCCCACAGCTGGAGAAACGAGAGGACGACCTCGGGGCGGGCCATCTGGCTGAGGCCGAGCCCGAAGCCGAAGACGAGCCCGCCGCCAGCGATCAACGGCATAAAGAGCGGATGGCGGTCGTCGTCGCTCATGGCGAGACCCCCATCGCCGAGACGAAGAGCGCGGTCCCGATCGCGATCGACATGAAGACGGCGACGTTGACGATCGAGGTCCCGGAACCCGAGCCGACGCCGCAGATGCCGTGCCCGGAGGTACAGCCCTTCCCGAGGCGGGTGCCGACCCCGACGAGGACCCCGCCGGCGAAGAGTCGCCACGACTGGACCTCGGTGGTCCAGATCCCGCCCTGGAAGGCGACCGCATAGAGCGCCGCGCCGGCGACGATGCTCAGCGTGAAGACGACCCGCCAATCGCGGGAGCTAACGAAACGGGCCTGCTGGAAGCGCTCCCCTTTGGAGACGTACGACAGCGTCGACTCGAGGAAGGTGCTCGCGCCGGCGCTGATCCCGGTGCCGAGATAGATCGCGACGGTGCCGAGCCCGATGAGCAGGCCGCCGAGCAGGTAATGGGAGATCCCACGCGGGAAAAACTCCATGACGGCCGAGGTGACGAGCAAGGGTACGATGGAACTCATGCGTACCCACAGGGAGGGTCTTAGCCGGTTTGAATGGTTCGCCACCGGCATATACAGGTAAACGTCTCCGACAGGTGAGCGGCGCTCTCCGCACATCGACCCCCTCCTCGGCGTGAACGCGGAGGAATCAAAGCTCGAAGAACCGCCGTTCGTCGCCGGTGCGTTCGGCTCGGAGATAGAGTATCGCGAAGTTCCCCCGTGCCCCGGTGGCGATCCGTTTGGGGAGCGTCCGGAGTTCGGCGTGCCAACCGAGCCGTCCGCGACGGGTACTCATCGCGACGACGAAGGCGCTCGTTTCGAGTTCGCTCAGCAGGTCGTAGACGGCCTCCCACTCGTCCGTCTCGTGGACGACGGTGGGGGTATCGGGACCGACCTGTTCCAACAACGTCCGGTACTGTGTCGGGTCTCCCCCAACGGGGTGGACGTGAAGTTCCGCGCCGAGTTCACTGGCCACGGTCTTGACCGACCGGACGGCCTCGTAGAACCCATCGTTGTGGTCGATATCCGGCGGACAGACGAGCACCAGACGCTTCGTGACGTTGAGCGGTTCCCGGACACGCGTGACGACCACCTGCTGGCCGGTCTGTCGGATGACCCGATCGATGGTGTTACCGAAGACGCTCTGGGTCCGCGAATCGGCACCGTCCCAGCCGATGAGCACGGTCGAGGCGCGGTTCTCCGTCGCGGCGCGAGCGACGCCGTTGGCGACGTTCTGTGTGACACGGGTCTGTAGATCGAGGGGTACCTCCGCACCGGCGGCGTACGCGACGGACTCCTCGAGGCGTCGTTCGGCGTCCGCGACGGCTGCATCCGTACTGGCGGCTGTGCCGTGACGGACGACCGTGACGACGTAAATCGGTTCCGTCGAATCCGATCTCCGGAGGAGCATCGCCATACTGAGCAGTTCTTCGCGATATCTGGACTCGTTCGAAAACGGGAGCAGTATTCGCTGTGGTGTTTCAGTCGGCTCGTAGGATCGCTCTTCGGCCAGCGCTACCGACCGACCGTATCGGTCCGTCACGAGCGGTGCGAGGACACTGATGGCCAGAATCATGAGGATGACCGCGTTGATGACGGTGTCGCCGAAGAGGCCGAGTTCGAACCCGACGAGGGTCACGGCGAGCGCGGCGGCGGCCTGCCCGACGGACAGTCCGAACATACTGCCGACCTCCGCGGGCGTATACCCGTATCGCCAGCCCGCAATCGCCGCCGCGCCGAGTTTCGTTCCGACGGTCATCGCCACCAAAGCGCCGGTGAGAACGAGCGTCTCGGGCGATCCGAGGACCAGCGTGAAATCGACGAGCATCCCGACCGACAGAAGAAAGAACGGGATAAATAGCGCGTTACCGACGAACTCGATGCGGTTCATGAGGACGCCGTGGTTCGGCACGAGCGGATTGATCGCGAGCCCGGCGACGAACGCGCCGATGATCGCATCGATACCGGCGATTTCGGCGGCGTAGGCCGCGACGAACGCGACGGCGATGACGAACAGGTACTCGAAATAGCTCTCCTCGTGGACGGTCCGGAAGAACCACTGGCCGATTCGCGGCACGAGAACCCACGTTCCCACGAAGAAGATCACAAGTCCCGCGACTAGCTGTACCCAGAAGCCGACGGTCAGATCGCCGTGAGTGGCCGCGGCGACCACGGCGAGAACGAGCAGTGCCAGCGTATCGGTGAGAATCGTGCCGCCGATCGCTGCCGTCACAGCGCGGTTCGAGCCGATACCGAGGCGGCTGATGACGGGATACGCGAGCAAGGTATGTGAGGCGAACACGGAGGCGAAAAGCAGCGCCGTCAGAAACGAGAAGCCGAGGAGCGAGACACCGACAACGGTCCCGACGACCTGTGGAACCAGAAACGAGAGGGTCCCGAACCCGATGCTTTGGGCCCGGTTGTCGTGGAACTCCGCGAGGTTGATCTCGAGGCCGACAAGAAACATCAGGTACACGACACCGACGTTGCCGAGGAGAACGATCGTCTCACCGCGGTCTAAGAGTCCGGCGGCGTTCGGCCCGACGAGCGCGCCAGCGAGGATGAGACCGACGATCCCCGGCAGTCGGTACCGCTCCATCACGATCGGCGCGACGAGAAAGCAGACCACCGCGAGCGCGAACACCAATATCGGGTCCTCGAAGGGCAGCGATGTCGGCAGCGCGGCCATGGCTTCTCGGTACGATCGCGGACGGGGGACAAAAGGCTACGGGACGGCTGTCCGGCGGGTACGACCGTTTCAGCCGTCCCGGTGACACTCCCGGAACGCCGTCTCGGCGCGGCGCATGATCTCTCTGACCGGTAGATCGGTCCGTTCGGCGACGGTCACGGCGTCGTCGTACTCGGCGCTCACGTCGTAGACGTCGCCGGCGTCGTCGGAGGCGATCTTGACCGACATCCCGTACGTTTCGCCGTCGATCTCGATCTCGACCGTCTCGAAGGCCCGCTCGGCGATCCAGCGGTGTTCGGCGGCCGTCTCCCGGATTCCTAACGTCCCCGTCTCCTCGGCGAGCCGTCTCGCGACCCCGGCGACGTCGTCCGGTTTGACGATGACCTTTATAACGTGGCCGGGTCGGGATTTCTTCATCGTGGCGGGGAGGATCGTCACGTCCCGCGCGCCAGCGTCCGCGAGCCGTCCCTGGAGCGCGCCGAGCGTCTCCGGCGTCGCGTCGTCGACGTTGGTCTCGAGCACTCGAATTCCATCGCGCGTCAGTCCGCCCGAGGCCTCGCCGACGGTCGCTTTGAGCACGTTCGGGCGCTCCTCGAAGGAGTTGTCGCCGGCCCCGTAGCCGACGGCGTCGGTATCGATCGGCGGCAGCGTGTCGACCCCCTCGGCGACGTGTGCGAGGATCGCCGCGCCCGTCGGCGTCAGCAGTTCGACTTCGAGGGGGCCGCCGGCGAGCGTCCAGTCGGCCTCGCCCGCCAGATACGAGACCGCCGGCGTCGGGACCGGGTAGCGCCCGTGACTCATCGAAACCTCGCCGCCGCCGGCGAAGACCGGCATCGTCACGACGCGATCGACGTCGAGATCGTTCAGAAGGAGCGCCGCGCCGACGATGTCCGCGATCGCGTCGTCGGCGCCCACCTCGTGGAAATGCGTTTCCTCGAGATCGGTCCCGTGGACTCTCGCCTCGGCCTCGCCCAGCAGCCGAAAGATCGCACTCGCGTCCGATTCGACGGGTTCCGAAAGCCCCATTTCGGCGACGATGTCGCGGCACTCGGCGTACGTTCGGTTCGTCCCGGCCCCCTCGGCGTGGGAATGGCCGTGCCGGTGAGTGTGGTTCGTCTCGTCGTGAGCGTGTGTGTGTCCGTCGTGGTCGTGAGCGTGTGTGTATCCGTCGTGGTCGTGGGGGGTCTTCTCACCGTCGTCCGACGGAACGTCCTCGCGGTCCCCGTCCTTCAGCAGTACGTCCACCGTTTTCGCGTGGATCCCGTTTTTCGTCACCTCTCCGATCCGGTACTCGACGCCGAGAGCGTCCTCGACCGGCGTCAGGACGTCCGGGTCGGCGCCGACGGCGAGCAAGGCGGCGAGAATCATGTCGCCGGCGGCACCGGTTCGACCGTCGAAAGCGAGCGTTCGCATGCCGATTGCTCCGATTCCCGTCGCGAAAAAGGACGCGGTCGTCGGGTGCGTGGACCGGAACTCGGCCACCGGGACGAACCTACGATTTGTGCAGGGTGAGATGCCGTGATGGGTACTGCTTCGATTCTGGGGACGTATTTTTCGTTCACCCATCGTACTGTGTCACATCGCGATGTGACACTGGACGATCGGGGGCGGCTCACACTCCCTCAAAGAGTTAGGCGAGCGGTACGGCGACCGGTACCGTCTCGTCGCGCTTCACGACGGCATCAAGCTGGTGCCGATCGCGGAGGACCCCCTTGAGGCACTCGGAGCCGAGTTCGCCGGTGTCGAACGGTCCTCCGAGGAGCCCGAAGGACGGGCCAGAGAGACGGCGCTCGACGAGGCCGGACGGTGAATGTACGCCGAGACGGATTTTTTGCCGGCACTCATCAAGGACGAAGATTGGCTCGGTGAGACTGCTGAACGAGTGTACGACGAACACCGGAACGAACTCTGGACGTCACAGTTCACGCTCATCGAACTCCTCTCGGTTGCCTACCGCGAGGACCGGAACACCGTGAAAGTCGTCTCGAACGGCGCCGATCTCGTCGGGGTTCGCGGCGACACCGAGACGGTCATCGCGGCAGCGACCTACGTCGAGGACCACGGGTTCACACCCTCCGATGCGCTCCATCTCGTCGAATCTGACGGGGAGACGATCTTTTCCAGCGACGGGACCTACGAGGGGTTCGCTCCGCGGCTCGATCTGACGAGTTCGCGTGACGAGTGAGCCTCCGGAACCACTAAACGGCGGACACACCAACCGCCGGTAATGGCCGACTGGACGGAGCGGTACCGACCCTCGACGCTGTCGGAGGTCCGCGGCAACGACAAGGCCCGCGACGCCCTCGAGAAGTGGGCGAAGACGTGGGACGAACACGGCGAGGCGGTCGTCATCTACGGCTCGCCGGGCGTCGGCAAGACGTCGGCCGCTCACGCGCTGGCGAACGACATGGGGTGGCCGCTTTTGGAGATGAACGCCTCCGACGCCCGGACGGCCGACGAGATCGAGCGGTTCGCGGGGCGGGCCGCCGCCAACACGACGCTCGACGGCGGCCGGCAGCTGATAATCCTCGACGAGGCGGACAACCTCCACCGACACAAAGACCGGGGCGGCGCCGCGGCGATGACCGACCTCGTCAAGACCGCGACCCAGCCGATCGTCCTCATCGCGAACGACTACTACGAGATGTCCCGCGGGCTGCGCAAGGCCTGCCGAGAGATCGAGTTCCGCGACGTCTCGGCGCGATCGATCGTGCCGGTGCTCAGGGACATCTGCCGCCAGGAGGGCGTCGAGTTCGACGAGGACGTCCTGAAGCGGATCGCCGAATCGAACCGGGGCGACCTCCGGGGGGCGATCAAGGACCTCCAATCGAGGGCGCGCGACGGGCGGATCGAAGCCGAGGGCAGCGAGGGCGACCGCGACCGAACCGAGGACATCTTCGCGTTGCTCGATGCGGTACTCAAAGAGAAATCCGCAGAGGAGGCCCTCCGGACGGCGTACGCGACCGACGAGACGCCCGATAACCTGCTCCAGTGGGTCGAGGACAAGGTACCGAAGGTGTACGCCGACGGGGAGTTGGCCGACGCCTACGAACACCTCTCGAACGCCGACGTCTGGCTCGGGCGGGTTCGCGCGACACAGAACTATAGCTACTGGCGGTACGCGACCGACAACGTCGCCGCCGGCGTCGCCGCCGTCAGGCGGAGCGAACGCGGCGGGTGGACGCGGTACGGCGGCGCGCCCTACCGCTCCTCGCGGGATTCGACGCGCGATTACATCGCCGAGCGGATCGCCGAGCGGGCGGGCGTCTCGACGGCGACGGCCCGCAGGGAGATCATGCCGTACCTCTCCGTGATAACCCATCACTGTCGGAACCGGGAACTGACGGTCCGGATGGTCGCACGCTACGATCTGGACGCCGAGCACGTCTCGTTCATCACCGGCTCGGGGAAGACGACCAACAAGGTCGAGGGGATCATCGAAGAGGCCGAAGAGCGCCGCGAGGCGGCCGCGGTCGAACACTCCGGCGGGGCGTTCGCGCCGGCCGAACCGGCGGGGGAAACTGACGGGGACGAAGACGGCGAGGTCGAAGGGGGCGAGAGTGGGGGAACGCTCGCCGAGTTCGGCGCCGATTCGGTCGATGCGGACGGGGACGGAGACGGCAAGAGCGATACGTCGGCTTCGGAAGACGGCCCCGGTTCGGATTCGGGCACCGAGGAGGACGACGGCCAGTCCGGGCTCTCGGATTTCATGTGACCGTTCGCGATCGCGTTCCCGGTCAGAACATCAGCCGTCACCGGCTTCCTTCCACTCGCCGATCCCGGCCGGATCGAGATGCAGATGGACGTCGCCGACGTCCTCGAGTTCGCCCAGCGCGTAGACGAGTTCGGTCTCGATGTCGTGGGCCTCGACGAGCGTCAACTCGCCGTCGACCTCGACGTGGGCCTCGACCTCCAGTTCCGTCCCGTCGTAGAAGACGATCAGATCGTGGACGCCGGCCACCTCCGGATGGGAGCGAAGCGTCCCGGTGATCTCCGCGCGCTGTTCGTCGCTCGGGGCGGCGCCGACCAGATACGAGACGTTCTCGCGGCCGATCTCGACGCCCTGATAGACGACGAGGACGCTGACGAGGCCGCCGGCGACGGCATCGAGGACCGGAACGCCGAAGAAGACGCCGATGACACCCGCGAGGGCGGCGACGGAGGTGTAGATGTCGTTGCGGCAATCGATCGCGAGCGCGGAAAGCGCCGAGGAGCCGACCGTCTCGTTGACGCGGGTGGTGTACCAATACAGGAGGTACATATCGGCCATCGCAAAGAGCAACGCCGCGATCAAAAGCGGGCTGAAGATGACTTCGGGGCCGGCGAGCAAGCCGGTGACGGACTCATACAGCAGGTTGAGCCCGAGCAGGACGATCACGCTACCGACGAAAAGCGCCGCAAGCGGCTCGATCCGCTGGTGACCGTGCGGGTGGGTCTCGTCGGGGTCGGCGTAGACGCTGCGGCCCCAGATCAACACGACGGCGCTGGCGACTAGGTCGGCGACGGAGTGGGCGGCGTCGGCGAGCAACGCGACCGACCCGAACGCGAGGCCGACGGCGCCCTCGACGGCGATCTTGGCGGCGTTCCCGAGGACGTTGGCGGCGCTGGCCCTGGTAAAGCCCCGCCTGGCGGCGTCGGCCTCGAGATCGGATTCGGCGAGCGCCCGCTGGCTCATCGTTTCGTATACCGAAAGCGGTCGGATAAGTGATCGGATTCGACGGATCGAACCTTCGGTTTGTGGAGTGGCTCACGGGAGAGTTCGCGGGGGCGAGACCGTTCTCGAGAAGACAGTTCACGGGGTTCGGAGTCGCGAGAAACTTCACCGACACAGCGCCGTCGCGGTGTCGAGGAGGTCGTCCTCGTCGAACGGTTTCGTGACGTACTCGTCGGCTCCGACCCGGACGGCCTGCTTCATTTTTTCGGCCTGCTCGACGCTCGTACACATCATGACCTTCGTCTCGTCCGTCAGCGATTCGATCCGGCCGGTCGCCTCGACGCCGTCCATCTCGGGCATCATGATGTCCATCGTCACGAGATCCGGCGCCGTCGATTCGAAGCGTTCGACGGCCTCGCGACCGTTCTTGGCCTCGCCGACGATCTCGAAGCGGTCCTCGAGGGCGCCGGTGATGATCGTCCGCTGTAGCGACGAATCGTCGACGACGAGTACGCGTTCAGTCATCGAGGAGAGTCGTTGTCCAGCGCTCTTTCGGAGGCGGCGGCCGCGGTAGAGGGGCGGTCGAGAGATCTC
>LFFM01000626.1_pt1 | contig 24879 bp, 28 predicted proteins | sample 643131 | NCBI WGS metagenome assembly LFFM01 (sample SAMN03777445, study PRJNA286221) | soda lake metagenome | biome: soda lake; feature: Kulunda steppe; material: water; isolation source: sample Tc-Br brine of Tanatar trona crystallizer | place: Russia: Kulunda steppe | collected 2011-07
GTCGTCGAACCGGACGCCGAGCGTTCCGTCAGTCGGTGAGATATCGCTCCGGCACCATCCGTGAGAGCCGCATCGCGTTCCCGGTCACGCCGAGACTCATCCCCATGTCGCCGACGATGACGGCGACCGCAACGCTCACGTACCCGAACGGGACGCCGACGGCGAGGAGGGCTTTCACTCCGAGGCTACTCCAGACGTTCTGCCGGATCACGTTGTTCGTCTCGTTCGAGAGCGCATAGAGGTACGGCAGCGTCTCGATCTCGTCGCCCATCAACGCGATGTCGGCGGTCTCGATCGCGGTGTCGGTGCCGGCGGCACCCATCGCGACGGCGACCGTCGCACTCGCCATCGCGGGCGCGTCGTTGATCCCGTCGCCGACCATCGCGACCGAACCGTGCTCCGCCTCCAGATCTTCGATGGCGGCGACCTTGTCCTCGGGCAGCAGCTCGGCGTGGTACTCGTCGATCGCCAGCTCGTCGGCGACCGCGTTCCGGCCCGGTTCGTCCGTCACTGAGAAGACGAGCTCGCGTACGGGTATCCTCCGTTCACCGCCTACCGCGCGAGCGGCATGTTGTAGCTCGTCTCCTCGGCCATGACCAGTTCCCACGTCGCCTCACAGTCGCAGGAGACCTGCTCGAAGACGCTCGGGTCCTGTCTGAGGTCGAAGTCCTTGATCGCCGTCTGGACGCGGTCGTCACACTCGCCGCAGTTGTGCGCGCCGCGATCGGAGCCGTGTCCGACCGGGTCAGAGACGACGATGGCGTCGACGTCGGCGGTCGCTTCGAGGACGTGTGCGACCGTCCAGAGCCAAGGCGGCCGGTAGCCGCCCTCGAAGAACAGCTCGTCGACCATCGTGTAGCGCTGGACGTTCGTCGGGTTCATCGAGACGGTGTGACAGCCGTCGACATCGGCACACCGACGGATCGAGTCGATCATGTCGGCCGCGGCCTCGGGCTCCGCGAGGAACGGCGGCTTCAACAGGAGGTACGCTTTGACCCCCACGTCGGTGTCGAACTCGCCGTCCGCCGCGGCCGCCTCCGCGCAGGCGTCCTCGAAGTCGGCGAAGTCGAAGTACTTGTTCACGCAGTCGTGGCGCACCCGGTCGGTCGCGGTTTCCAGGCCGACCGCCACGTCGGTCGCAATCCCGTGTGTCGCGAAGTCGGCGATCTTCTCACGGCTCACGAAGTCGGGAAGCGACTCGACGACGATCCGGTCGCGGTCCGCGAACGTCTCGGCGATGGCGCGACGGGTCTCCGCGGGCACTTCGCGCTCATCGAGAAAGGAGCCGGAGGTGTAGATCTTGATCAGCTCGGCCGGCTCGTCGGCGTTCTCCCGTTCGTGGTCGAGACAGGCGTCGATTTGGGTCATGAGGTCGGCGTGGGCGACGCTTCCCCCCTCGACCGACTCGGCGACGTAGCCGCACATGGTACAGCCGCCCGCGCGGGCCCACCGGCAGCCACCGGTGTTCAGGATGATCGTGAGCGAGTTGACCACTCCGTCCGGGGTGTTGTCCTCGTCGATCCAGACGCGGGTCGGCTCCGTCGGGTCGTACGTCTCCGAGCGCTCGGCGCGGATGTCGCGCATGACGGCGTTGTGCGCGTCCATGCCGCGCCCCTGCTCGTACGCCTCGGGGCTCGGTTGGCTCATTGTCGGGGAGAGCGCCCGGACGCGTAAAGCCGTGTCGTCATCGGGGATACGACCCGTCGCCGCCCGTGTCCCGAAACGCGAAGACCACCGCCCGGACGGTCGCTCCCCCGGCGGTCGCCCCGACGGCATTTATGAAGACGTCCCGCCAAGCGAACCCGCGCCACGGGATCGCCGCTTGGACGACTTCGATCCCGAGCCCGAACACGGTCGCGACGGCGACGGCGACGACGAGTCCCCGGACTGTCCGGCCGGTCGCTCGCGTGACGAGCGCGGCGAGGACGGCATAGCCCACGAAGTGGAACGGGTCGGTGAGCCCGATCGGACCGAGTGGTTCGAACGGGACGAACCCACCGTTCGCCGAGGAGGCACCACCCGACCCGGGAATGGGGACGACCGAGGAGACGAACACGACGGTGGCGAACGCGACGGCTGGCCGCCACGCTTCGAGTCGGTCGATCCGTCCCGTAGATGGCGGCGATCGATCGGTCACTCCCGACCGTTCGCGACCGAGCCGGATAGGGTTCGTGGACGAGCGTTCGATCGGCCACCCGTTGCTCCCGTGTCCCTGATCGACGAACGAAACCACTCGACAACACGCACGGGGCTGAACCGCCGGTTTCGACGACGAAACCGCCGGACGGTGAACGGTTTCGATCCGAGACCCAGTCTCCGTATTTATATATCCCAACCGATTACGTCGATCGGGACGTAACTGGGACAAGCTTCGGATACACGTGAAGACCTAACACGCTGTAGTCCGTCTATAACGAACGAGTATTACATGACTGAAATGGGTGGCTACAGGGACCGAGTCGCACAGGTCGACCTCGACGCGAGCGAGGTCAATTATCACGGGATCGACCAAGAGGACGCCGAGAAGTACATCGGCGCGCGCGGGCTGGGCGTGAAGTACGTCTTCGAGAAAGGACCGGACGTGGACCCGATGGGACCGGAGAACCGGCTGGCGTTCATGACCGGCCCGCTCACGGGGACGCAGACCGTGATGAGCGGCCGTATCGCACTGGTGACGAAGTCCCCGCTGACGGGGACGGTCACCGACTCACACCACGGCGGCTGGTCCGGAGCGCGGCTCAAGTGGGCCGGCCTCGACGGGATCCTGCTCGACGGCGAGAGCGAGGACCCGGTGTACCTGTTCGTCGAGGACGGAGACATCGAGGTACGCGATGCCTCCCACGTATGGGGGATGGGTGTCCATGACACGATCGAGACGCTCGGTGAGGAGGTCGACGGCTCCGTCGGCAAGAACGTCTCCGTGATGGCGATCGGACAGGGCGGGGAGAACGGCGTCCGCTACGCGTGCGTAATGAACGAGGACGACCGCGCCTCGGGCCGCGGGGGCACCGGTGCGGTGATGGGCTCGAAGAAGGTGAAGGCAGTCGTCGTGAAAAGCGGCACCCGGATGCCGAAACCCGCGGACCCCGAGACGTTCCAGAAGGGGTACCAGCAGGCGATGGAAGTCATTCGCGAATCTGACGTCACTGCGCCCAACGAGGGTGGGCTGTCGATGTACGGTACCAACGTCCTGATGAACGCGACCGAGGAGATGGACGGACTGCCGACGAAGAACGCGAAGTTCACCTCGACCGAGGCGTACAACGAGGGCGAGGGGATCGACATCGACGCCGAGCGCGTCTCCGGCGAGAACGTCCGCGAGAACATCCTCGTCGACGAGCCGACGTGTCACTCCTGTCCGGTCGCCTGCAAGAAGGAGGTGGAGGTACAGATGCATCATAAGGGCGAGGAGATGAACGTCCGCACGGAGTCCTACGAGTACGAGTCCGCGTGGGCGCTCGGCCCGAACTCCGGGCACTCCGACCGCGACGAGATCGCCCTGATGCTCCAGCGCTGTAACGACGTCGGCGTCGACACCATCGAGGTCGGCAACACGATGGCGATGGCGATGGAGATGACGGAACAGGGGAAACTCGACGTCGGGATCGACTGGGGCGACTCCGAGCGGATGATCGACCTCATCGACGAGATCGGGAACCGGTCGACCGAACTTGGCGACTTACTTGCCGAGGGCCCCGACCGGATCGGCGAGCGGAAGGACGCCCACGACAACAAGCTCTCCGTCAAGGGCCAGAGCATCGCGGCGTACGACCCGCGCTGTATGAAGGGGATGGCGATCGCGTTCGCCACCTCGAACCGCGGCGCGTGTCACCTCCGCGGGTATACGCCCGCGGCCGAGATCCTTGGGATCCCCGAGAAGGTCGACCCCTACGAGTGGGAGGGGAAAGGCGAGCTCACCGCGACGTTCCAGGACCTCCACGCGATCTCCGACTCGTTCGACATCTGCAAGTTCAACGCGTTCGCGGAGGGGATCGAGGAGTACGTGCTCCAGTACAACGGCATGACCGGCCGCGACGTCACGGAGGACGAGCTGTTCGAGATCGGTGAGCGGATCTACAACCTCGAACGCTACTACAACAACCTCGCCGGCTTCGACGGCGAGGACGACACGCTGCCGGGTCGATTCGTCGAGGGACACCCCGACGCGATTCCCGGACAGGGCGCGAGCGAAGGCGAGCTCGCCGAGCTCGACCTGATGAAAGACGAGTACTACACGCACCGCGAGTGGATCGACGGCGTCGTCCCCGACGAGAAGCTCGACGAACTCGGGATCGACATCGGCCCCGGAACCGGCGTCTCCGCCGGCGACTCCGCCGCGCCCGCCGACGACTAAACACCTTCCGGTCCGAGCCGTTCTTTTTATTTATCCGCGCCGGAAGGCACCGGTATGGTCCACGATCCACTCTCCCCCGGCGAGGCAGCCCGAACCTCGCTCGGAATCGGCCTCCTCGGGATCAGCCTCCTCACGTTCGTCTACTCGCTTGTGATCGTCGGGCAAATACTGGTCGGCTTCTGGTCGCTCGTCGCGTTGGGCGGGGCCTACCTCACGTACCGCACCCTCGCCGTCGCCGACTCGTTTGCGGATGCTGCCCAGCGATACGCGGCCGTCCGCGAGCGCAAAGCCGAGGCCGACGAAGCGGACCGGGCGGGCTCGACCGATGGCCGCGGGGAGATGGGTGCGTCTCGGACGACGAGTCGACTCACGGAGCGGGAGGAGTAGCCCGGACCGTTCTATAAGTAGGTAGACGGGGATCTGACCCCTATGAACAGTCGGCACCTCGCGGCGATCGGAACCGGCCTGACGACGTTCCTCGTCGTCACCGCGGCCCTGACGTCCGTCCTCGCCGCCCGGATAGCGTTCTCCGCGATCGTCGCGCTCCCGGTCGGCGCGGTCGCCGGCGGGGTCGTCGCCGTCCTGACGTGGCTCCGGTTCCCGGACGACCCCGATTCGAGGCCCGCCCTCCTCGGCGGGGCCGCGATCGGATACGCCGTTCTCGGGGGGCTGCTCGTCCAGTACGCGGTTCCGGCGGCTCGTGGGCTCTTCGATCTACAGAGCCTGTTGGGGATCGCGGGTGTTACCGGGGTTGTCGTCTTCCTCGCGGTCCGGCGGTTCCCCGAGCGGTTCGACGGATGAGTACCCCTGTCCTCGCCACTCTCACCCGGGCCGATAGTCATCTCTCTCTACCCGGGCCGATACCGCACCTGGATTCACCGCCACCGTCCACGGAACCGACCTGTCGCTCACGCGAACACGACGAACCGGAACAACCACAGCGTCACCATCCCCACGGCGATCGTCGCGAACACGTTCTCGGTGCGCCACGCGACGATTCCGGCCGCGATACCCGCGATCAGCCGCTCGTCGGCGAGGGTCGCGACGACTCCCGGCCGAACGGTGAGCAGGTCGGGGACGACGAGCGCCGCGAGGACGGCCGGCGGCACGTACCGAAGCACCCGCGTCACCCGTGGCGGGACCTCGTCGATACGGCCGAACAGGTGGATAAAGGAGAGCCGGAAGCCGTAGGTCGCGACCCCGATGACGAGGATCGCGACCCAGATCCGGGCGGCACCGGGCGAGCCGGGGTCTCCCACGAGCGCCACGAGCGCCGTCGGATCGACGGCGGCTGTCATGCGATCACCTCCTCGGCGACGAGCCCCGCAACGATCCCCGAGAGCGCGCCGGCTAGCAGGCCGAGATTGAGCGGGAGCCCCGCGGCGACGACCGCGACCGCCCCACCGGCCGCACCGGCGACGGTCGTCGGCCGGTCCTTCATCGCGGGGACGAGAAGCGCCAAGAAGACGAGCGGGACGGCAAACGTCAGCCCCCACTCCTCGGGGACGCCAGCACCGAGCACGACGCCGACGACGGTTCCGACCTGCCAGACGAGCCACAGCGACCCAGCCGCCCCGAGGTAGTACTTCCAGCGGCTCCGGTCGTCGTGCTCCGCGAACTCCGCCACGGACAGCGCGTACGCCTGGTCGGTGAGGACGTACGCCAGCGCCGCGCGAACTCGGCGGCCGTATCGAGCGAAGTGCGGCGCGATCGACGCCGAGTACATTACCATCCGCAGGTTGATCACCACGGCGGTCCCGATCACGACCGCGAGCGGGGCGTTCGACCCGAGCAAGTCGAGCGCGGCGAGCTGGGAGGCCCCCGCGAACACGATCACGGAGAGTCCGACCGCCTGGGTGAGGGTAAGCCCCGCTTCGACCGCGGCGATTCCGGCGACCAGCGCGAACGGAACGATCCCGAGCAGCAGCGGCGAGACGTCCCGGATCCCCGCCCGCAGGTCCTCATCCACGTCCCGGTCCTCCCCGACCGGCTTCCGGATCGGCGAGAGCTCGCCGGTCGGTCACGGTCATTCGCGCGGGTAGGGGTGTTCGTCGTACTTCGCCGCGAGGTAGTCGGCGTGTTCCAGCTTGGTCGTCGCCTTCCGGACGGTGCCCAGAAGCGAGTGGATCTCTCGTTCGGTGGGGTGAGCCCGTCCCAGCAGACGGCGCACCAACAGCGCGTTCTTCTCCTGTCGGTGCGACCGCTGCCCGGTCGCGTCGAGGAACTCGCCGAAGCGGTCGTGGAGCCGCTCGATGTCCTCCTCCGGCGCGCGCGTAACCGACGCGTCCGGTAGCTGCGTCTCCTCGACGGTCAGGTCGCGGAGCTCGTACAGGAGCACCGTCGCCGCCTGTCCGAGGTTCAACACGGGGTAGTCATCGGCCGCGGGGATCGAACACACCTCGTCGAGCCGGCTGAGCTCGTCGTTGTTGAGCCCGCGCCCTTCACGGCCGAAGACGATGGCGGTGGGGGCGTCGACGGTCCGCAGCGACTCTCGCAACTCGACGGGTGTCTTGAACGGCCACCGCTCGTGTCTGCGGTCGTCCTCGCCGGTGATCGCCGTGGTGCCGACGGTGTGGTAGTTCTCGACGACCTCGTCGAACGTCACCTCGTCCGCGTTCGGGAGGACGTCCTCGCGGGCGTGACCCGCGAACCCGTACGCCTCGCCGTCTTCGGAGAGCTCCGGCGGGTCGACGAGCTTCAGGTCCGACAGCCCGAAGTTCTTCATCGCCCGGGCGATCGTGCCGACGTTGCCGGGCGTCTCCGGCTCGACCACGACGACGACCGGCTTCGGGCGAGTGTCGCGTCTCATCGGTCGGAGGGGTACTCCGTGGAGAGGTCGACGCCCGCGTCCTGGAGGTCGGTCTCGCTGACGGGTTCGTCGTCCGGGTCGTTCACGCGCTCGTCCGCCGACCCCTCACCGGCGAGCTCCCGGATGTCGATCCGATCGCCCTCGAACCCCTCCTCGACCCGGCGCTGGATCTCCTGTTGGTCGGGGAGATCGGGGAGCGCGTCCGGGTCTTCGTCGACGTGCTCGATAGCGGCGTACCCGTCGGGGGCCTCGTTGCCGGCGGCAACCCACTCGTGAAACCGGTCGCCGAACTCGATCGTTCCCGCGTGCTCGCTCCCGCTGGCCTCACGGAACCAGTAGACGAAGTCGGGTTCGTGTGCCGGACACAGGAGGACCTCCCCCCGCGGTTCGCCGTACACGACCTCCGCCTGGTTACAGCGGTGGATCTCGTCTTCTCCGTGTTCGAGGTAGCAGGCGTCACACGGCTCCTCGACGAGCGCGACGAGCCGCACGAGGCGTTCCCGGGGCTCCTCGGGGATCTCCTCCAGCGGCTTCAACTCGCCGTTCTCGGTGATGATATCGTCCTCGTCGAACCGCCATCCGCGGAGGCCGACGCTCACTTTCGCCATGATGGCGGATAGAGTCGGCGCGGATAAAAGCGCGTCCTTCGCGGCTCCGCGGACGGTTTATCGACCGTTCCGGACGCTACCGACGCTCTCGAACCTTCACCACCTTTCGGCCGGTTCCGAACCGTCACCACGTCGTCAACGCGGCCCGGCCGTGATCCCGGGCTAGGATCGCGAGGAACGCGAGCACCCCGGTGATCGCGAACGCGCCGCCGACGTAGAACACGGCGGCCATGCTCACTTCGACCATCAGCCAGCCGGCGATGAGTGGGCCCGCAACGGACCCCGGTCGCCACACCAGCTCGCGGATGCCGAAGCTGGAGGCCACGCCACCCTCGTCGGTCCCTTCGTCGGCGAACAGCGCCATGCTGGCGGGCTCACGGAACGAGTCGGCGACGCCGAGCAGCCCCGAGAGCGCGACCAGCGGCAGGTACGCCGGCGGCACGTCTCCGAGGATCGGGAGCGTCACGTCGGCCCCGAGCGCGACTCCGGCGGCGGGCGCGAGCGGGATCAGGACCGCGATCACCCCGTAGGCACCGCCGCCGGCGAAGACGAACAGCGAGCGGCCGTATCCGTCCGAGAGCCGGCCGGTGAACAGCTGCCCGACCATGTTCGTCGCCTTCTCCGCGGTGACCGTGATCGCGATGGCGATCCCGGCGACACCCAGCCCGCCGGACGCCATCGACGTCCCGGCGTAGATCGGGATCCACGTCCGGACCATCGTCACGGCGAAGGCGTACTGAACGCGGAACGTGGAGATCGTGAGGATCTTCCGGTTGACCGCGAGATCCGAGAACGGGAATCCCTCGACGCGGGTGTCATCGTCGTCGAGGACGGCCCACGTAACGATCCACGCGAGAATCATCAGAAGCGAGATGACGGTGAAGATCGGACCGAACCCGAACGCGTCGTACACGGCTCCAGCCGAGAGCGACCCCACGATCGAAGCGGCGAAGGACGCCGCATTCGCCTTGCCGATCTTGTCTGCTCGGGTCCCGACGTCGGCGATCTGTCCGACGAGCGAGAGCGTCATCAGCCCCGCCCCGGTGACGACGACCCCTTGGAGCGCGCGGATCGCGATGAACGACGCCGAGGAGTCGACGAGCGGGAACAGCGCGTACACGCCCGCGCCGACGCCCAGGACGACGAGGAGGACGGTCCGCTTGTCGAAGCGGTCGCCGGCCCACGCGAGCGGGACCACCGTCGCGGTCTGTGCCAGCGTGAACCCCGTCGTGTACATTCCGATAATGAACCCGGCGGAGACGGTGACGCCGAGCACCGTCGTCGCCTGCGGGTCGAGAGTGTTTATATAGGGCCCCAGCAGCGTGATGAGCGTGATGAAACCGAACCCTTCGGCGAACCGGGTGAGATAGAGCGCCCAGAACTGGGATCGGCTGTCGGCGTTGCTCACACACGTAGGCGACCCACTGGTTTAAAAGGGATTTCGGTTCGAAACGTCCTCTCGGTGAGGGAGGTCACAACACGTCGAACTTGTCACGACGATACAGGTCGATCTCCTGGGCCGCCGTCCGAGGGCGCGTCGTCGCGAACACGATCGCTTCGGCGACCTCTTCGGGTTCCGTCACGCTGCTCGGTTCGAATCGCTCCGCGAACGCCTCGCCGTCCTCGCTACCGAACTCGGTTCTGACCTCTGAAGGGTTTATCACGGAGACGGCAACGCCATCGTCGCCGACCTGTGCGGCGACGCTGTGCGCGAACCCGCGAACCCACCACTTCGTCGCGGCGTACACGGGGTTCGACGATTGGGGATATTTCCCGGCGAAACTGCCGACGACGACCAGCGTGCCGTCGCTCGTTCGGAGGTGTGGAATCGCCTCACGGGTGAGGAAAAACGTCCCGTCGACGTTCGTCTCCTGCATCGCGAAGTACTCCTCGTCGGTCATCGTCGCCACGTCGCTTCCGCGCCCGATCCCAGCGTTAGCGACCACGACATCGAGGCCGCCGAACCGGCCGATAGCCGCCTCGATCGCCGCCGTCGACGTCGCCCGCTCGCGGACGTCGCCGTCGATCACTTCGACTCCGACCTCGTAGCTCGTTTTGAGGTCGTCGGCGAGGCGGTCTAACGCGTCGCGACGCCGAGCGACCAGAACGAGATCCGCACTCTCGGCGGCCAGTGCGCGAGCCGTCGCCGCACCGATCCCCGCGCTCGCGCCGGTCACGAGCGCCGTCTCCCCGGACAGCCGTGGCGTCGCGGGGTGGGTCGATCCGGCTTCGGACTCCGGTCCGGCAGTCTCGTCACGTGTCGGCATGGATGGACCGCCGGTGACAGGGAGTGATAAATACGGGTGTCGAAACCGCCATGATGGGCCGTCGAGCCATCAAGTTCGGTCAGTCGGAGTCAGGTGACTGCTGTTGGGCCTCTCGGTGGCGGTTCCCACGGTGTCAGTTCGGACCCACACGGAACCCTCGGCGGTCGGAACGCTTGCGCGCGTCGCCATATTGAAACCCTCGCCGCGAGTGGTCACGGTATGGACGCCGAGCGCGAGGTACTCGACGTGTTGGCGCGGAACGCCCGCGAGGACATCGACGACATCGCGGCCCAGACGGGCCTCGATGCCGACACGGTAGCGGACGCCATCGCTGCGCTCGAAGCGAACCACGTCGTACACGGCTACCAAGCCGTGGTCGACTGGGACCGCGTCGACGAAGGCAAGATCCGCGCAGTCGTCGAGATCAACGTCGAGCTCGACCGCGAGACCGGGTACGAGGAGGTCGCGGACCGGATCGCGAAGTTCCCTGCAGTCGACGCGTTACACCTCGTCTCCGGCGACTACGACTTCGCGGTCGAGGTACTCGGCGGGACGATGCAGGACGTCTCCCGATTCATTTCCGAGCAGGTCGCGCCGATGCCGGAGGTCACCCAGACGGTCACCCATTACATCATGGAGACGTACAAGGACGGTGGGGTCCGCTTCGCCGATGGGGACGACGACGACCGACTCTCCGTCTCCCCATGAGGACCGCCGGTCGCGCTCGGGAGCTCCCCGAGTCCGGGATCCGGAAGTTCTTCGAGCTGGCAGAGGCCCGTGACGACGTCATCTCGCTGGGGGTCGGCGAGCCCGATTTCTCCGCGCCGTGGGCCGCTCGCACCGCCGCGATCGACGCCCTCGACCGGGGGAAGACCTCTTACACCGCCAACCGCGGGACTGCCGAGCTCCGCGAGGCGGTCGCCGCCCACCACGAGCGGTACGACCAGTCGTACGACCCATCCGAGGAGGTGCTCGTCACGACTGGCGCGAGCGAGGCCGTTGACCTCGCGTTTCGCGCGCTCGTCGACCCCGGCGACACCGTCGCGATTCACGAGCCGACGTACATCTCCTACGCGCCCGGCGTCGAACTGGCCGGCGGCGAGCCGCTGTCAGTACCGACACGCGCCGCCGACGACTTCGTGCTCACTCGCGAGCGACTGGAGGCCGCCGGCGCGGCGTCCGCGGACCTCCTCGTCCTTTGCTACCCAAACAATCCGACGGGCGCGGTGATGAGCGACTCGCAGCTGGCCGAGGTCGCCGCGTTCTGTCGGGAGAACGACCTCCGTGTCGTCGCCGACGAGATCTACGCGGCGCTCACCTACATCGGCGACCACGCGTCGATCGCGACCCAACCGAACATGCGCGAGCGGACGGTCGTCGTCAACGGGTTCTCGAAGGCGTACGCGATGACGGGACTCCGACTCGGCTACGCGCTCGGCCCCGCCGACGCCATCGACGCGATGAACCGGATCCACCAGTACACGATGCTCTCCGCGCCCACGACGGCCCAACACGCCGCGTTGGAGGCGCTCCGGAGCTGTGACGACGAGGTCCGTGAGATGGTCGGGGAGTACAACCGACGCCGCCGCCTCGTGGTTTCGCGGTTCAACGAGATGGGGCTCGACACGTTCGAGCCGGGCGGCGCTTTCTACGCGTTCCCGAACTGCGGCGGCGACGACGAGGCGTTCGCCGAGGCGCTGTTGGAAGCCGAGGGCGTGGCCGTCGTTCCCGGGTCGGTGTTCGGCGAGGGAGGTAAAGGACATCTCCGCGTGTCGTATGCGACCTCCATGCGTGAGCTGAAGGAGGCGACCTCTCGGATCGCCGACTTCGTCGCCGACCGTCGCTGAGCGGCTCCGACCGCCCAGCTGCGCGGTTCCGATCCGGTTGCCGAAACCCAGTCGCTTCGGGTGCGTCGGGGTCTGCCAGTCCGCTTTCGTTCAGTCCGTGCCGCGTGTTACCAAACAATAATTTTACATAATTGACACTATACAGTGGAGGTGGTGATACGACATGTTCGGGGGGACGGCGGTTCTCACGGTCGGAATCGGGATAGGAGCGCTCACACTGGGGGGTGTAGCGATCGGGGGATACCTGATCGTTTGGGGACTAAACGGGTTTTGGCGGGGGATATCGGTATGGCGGAGCGATCCGATCCCCATTGAGGAGTCTCACCTCACGGACGGCACTATCGAGATCGAGGGCGCCGCCGAAACCCTCGTTGAAACCGCGAGCGCGCCGTACTCCGGCCGGACGTGTCTCGCGTACTCGGCGAAGAAGCAGCGCAAGGAGCGAGAAAAGAACGATGACGGGGAGTGGGAGACGAACTGGAACACCATCTCCTCGCCGAGCGGTTCGGTCCCGTTCAACGTCGTCGACGACACGGGTTCGATCGCGGTCGATCCGGAGGCGGCGACGCTCGGAATGGACGGTGAGTACAGCAACCGGAGCGGGGACATCAAGTACTCGGAGAACCGGATCGACCCCGGCGACGAGGTACACGTGATCGGCCAAAAGCGATCGGTCACGGAGACGCGCCCCGAGCTCGACGACGCGACCGAGTACATCGGCGACGGCGATGCAGCTCCGACGTTCCGGATCACGGACGGAAGCGAGCTCGAAACGGTCGTTCGAATGTTCGGCCGATCCGCAGCGAGTATCGTCTTTGGTACGCTCATCGCTGGCATGGCCGGGTTCATGCTCTTAGACACGGTAGCGTAGGCGGCGAGTATCACCGATCGGCGGACGTGACCGATTCGGACCCCGAGGCGGCCACCTAGTATATAAACGCGCGTCGAATTTTCGATTGTTTACGAACGACTATGATAGATACGGAACGACGTGGGTACATGGAGTTCCAGCTATCCGACGAGCAGCGTCACCTCCGCGAGGAGGTCAGGCGGTTCGCCGACGAAGAGATCCGACCGGTCGCGACCGAACACGACGTTGACGAGTCGTACCCACACGAGGTCATGGAGAAAGCCGCCCAGATGGGATTGCTCGCGCCACACGTTCCGGTCGAGTACGGCGGTGTCGGATACTCCGCGTTGGAGAACGCGATCCTGACCGAGGAGTTGTTCGCGGCGGACCCCGGGATCGGGCTCTGTGTCTCCAGTGCCGGGTTCGGCGCGGAGGCGCTCATGGGGTTCGGTACCGAAGAACAGAAAGCGGAGATACTGCCCGAAGTCACCGCCGGCGACGCGATCATGGCGTCGGCGATCTCGGAGCCACAGGCGGGGTCGGACGTGACGTCGGTGGCGACCAGTGCCGAAAAGGACGGGGACGAGTGGGTGATCAACGGCTCGAAGATGTGGATCACCAACGGCACCGTCGCGGACTACTTCGTCGTCGTCTGTGAGACCGATCCGGAGATCGACGACCGCTACACCGGTTTCTCACAGATCTTGGTCGAGGCCGACCGCGACGGGCTCACTCGCGAGAAGATCACGGGGAAACTCGGTATCCGCGCGAGCGACACCGCAGAGCTCGTCTTCGACGACGTACGGGTTCCCGAGGAGAACCTGATCGGCCAGCGCGGAATGGGCTTTCTCCAGCTGATGGAGTTCTTCGACGAGACCCGGACGGCGGTCGCCGCCCAGGGCGTCGGGATCGCTCGGGGGGCGGCCGAACGTGCGCTCGAGTACGCCGAGGAGCGCGAGCAGTTCGGCCGATCGATCTCGGATTTCCAGGCGATCAAACACAAGCTCGCGGAGATGCACACCGACACCGAGGCCGCGCGGTGGCTCACCTATCGGTCCGCGTGGGCCGTGGACAACGAGTCGGAGAGCCTGACGGCGCTGGCGTCGATGGCCAAGGAGTTCGCCTCGCGCGTCGCCGTCGATGTCGCGAACGAGGCCGTTCAAGTCCACGGTGGGGCAGGGTTCGTCAACGACCACGACGTCGAGCGGTTCTACCGCGATGCGAAGATCACCCAGATCTACGAGGGTACCTCGGAGATCCAGAAGAACATCATCGCCCGCGAACTGCTCGACGAGGGGTTCTGAGCGGTCCGCGTCGGGAATCGCTATCTCCATACGTTGTGACAGCGAACGCGGAATATGGCGGACGAGATGGACCCCGAACGTCGACTCAAGCAGCAGCGCGACGACCTCGAGCTGTTGAACCAAGTAATGCGCCACGACATCCGCAACGACCTCCAGCTCGTCGGCGCGTACGCGTCGTTGTTGGAGGATCACGTCGACGAGGACGGCGAGGCGTATCTCGAAGTGATCAGAGAGAGCACGGAGAGCGCCGTCGCGCTCACGACGACGGTTCGCGACCTGGCAGAGGTGATGCTTCGTGAGGACGCCCAACAGAGCGGTATCGCCCTCGATCGGGTACTCTCACAGCAAGTCGAGGAGGTGCGCTCGGCGTACGCCGAGGCGGTGTTCACCGTCGAGGGTGCCTTCCCCGAAGCGACGGTGGTCGCCGACGACATGCTGGGCTCGGTGTTTCGGAACCTCCTGCGGAACGCGGTCCAACACAACGACAAGACGCCGCCGAAAGTCGACGTCTCGGCGGCGGTCGACGAGGAAGCCGACGTCGCCGAGGTGCGGATCGCCGACAACGGACCCGGCGTTCCGGCGGAGCACCGCGACGAGATATTCGGAAAAGGTGAGAAAGGGCTCGAGAGCCCGGGGGCCGGGATCGGGCTGTACCTCGTCCGATCGCTCGTCGAGACGTACGGCGGCGACGTGTGGGTTCAGGACAACGAGCCCGAGGGGGCAGCGTTCGTGATCAGGCTCCCGCTCGCGAAGGAATAGGAGTCCCTCGTTTTCGGCTCGCAGCGGGCAGCCGACGGTTCACTGCTCGTCGAACTCCATCGCCACCGAGTTGATACAGAATCGCTTGCCGGTCGGCTCCGGCCCGTCGTCGAACACGTGGCCGAGATGGGAGTCACAGCTCGCACATCGGACTTCGGTACGGCGCATCCCGTGGCTGGTGTCGAGCGTCGTCGTCACCGACTCCTCCTCGGCGGCGTAAAACGCCGGCCAGCCGCAGCCGGACTCGTACTTCGTTTCGGCGTCGAACAACACGGTCCCACAGCCGGCACAGCGGTACTCGCCGTCGTCGGGGAGGTGGTCGACGTACTCGCCCGAGAACCGGGCTTCGGTGCCGCTCTCGCGGAGGATCCGGTACTCCTCGTCCGTGAGGCGTTCCCGCCACTCCTCATCGGTCAGCGCCGCCGGGTCAGGGTCGCTCGACTCGCTCATACGCCCGATAGGCACCGCACGGGCAAGGGGGTTGCGGCGGCGGCCGTCGGCCGTCCCCAAACGGTATGCCGTCGGGGTCGGATCGAATACACATGGCGCGAACCGTGACACACGAGGAGCGCGGCCCGGCGGTGCTCGACGAGTCCGACATGGGCGACGACGGAAGGATCTACGTCTGTGAGTGTGGGCTCTCGGATTCGAAGCCGCTCTGTGACGGGTCGCACAACGCGACCGCGGACGAGTCGGACGGCGTCGTCTACGAATACGCCGACGACGCGGACGGCGACCGTCGCGTGATCGCCGACATCGTCTACGCCGAAGAGGGATCGGCCGGCACGGCTGATTCGACCGATTCGACCGATTCGACGAAGCGGTCCGCCGGGAAGACTGAGTGATCGGTCCGGTTGAGCGAGCTGGCCGGTCGAGCGAGCTGGGCGATCAGATCACGCCCATCGCGTCGAGCCGCTCCGGGAGGTACGTGTCGGTGACGAAATCCAGCCCGCGGCTCGCGAGCGACTGCTGTTCGGACTTCTTTCCGATATCGAGCTGCAGTTCGATCTGCTCTTCCCAGTAGTCGGTCTGGAACCGTGGGTCCTCGAGCTCGGACTCCAGGGCGTTGATGTCGGAGTCGGAAAGCGGGTCCGAGGGGAGGTCGTACTCGACGATGTCCTCCGGCTGGATCCCGACGTACTTCGCTTGCGGCGTGGCGAGGTACTTCGAGAGGTGTGCGGACTTGATCGAACCGTACGCGACGGAGCCGTAGATCCGGTAGGACCACGGGTCGCCGTCGGCGAACACGACGATCGGGACGTCGAGCTCGTCGTGGATCCGTTTCGTGATCCGACGGGTCGCTCGGGCGGGCTGGCCCTTGAGGTGGATGACGAGACAGTCGTACGCCTCGTCGAACCCGTTCTCTACGAGCCGGTCGCGCATCCCGCCGGTCTCGACGGCGAGCGCGAAGTCGATGTCGTGATCGAGGAACTCGATCATGTCCGGGTTGTTCGGGATCTGGTAGCCACCCTCCCCGACGTCCTCTTGACAGTGGATCTCGCGTTCGCCGCGGCGGGTCTGCTCGCGGATCTCCAGCGGGCCCATCAGGGTCGCCCCCGACTCCTCAGGGCGCATGTGGAAGTCCTCGCGGGTGACGCCCGTCACGACCTCCAAGTCCTCGACGAGGTCGTTCGACTCGTCCTGGCTGTTGAACTGCGCCTCGTCGTTGTTCCACGACTCGGAGAGGTAGTACAGCTCCCGCAGCGTCGACGACCGGTCGTCGTCGAGTTGGTTCGCAAGGAACTCGATCGTGTACGCGGCTTTCAACAGTTTTCGAGCCCCGCGCACGGAGTTCGCGCTCCGGGTCGAGGTCCGGTCGCCGTACGTCCAGACCCCGCTCTCCTCGTCGTATTCGATGTTGCTTTTCGTCCGGGTTGGCAGCTGCATCTCCGGGATCGATCCCGCCGCGAACTGGTCGTAGAAGTCGGCGGCCAACTCGATGAGCTCGTCTCGTGCGTCGCTGTCGGTCGTCATTTAGGCGTTCACCGTGAGTTTCTCCGTTTCGACGCCGCCGACGCTGATCTCGAACTCCGCGTCGTCGGCCGCGCAGTACGTCAGTTCCCGTTCGTCGCCCGACGGGATTTCCGGGTTCCACTGGACGAACCACTCGCCGTCCATGTCGACGACCGTCCCCTCCGAGAGGTCGGTCGGTTCGGCCGTCAGGATATCCGTGATCTCAACGGTTTCGGCGACGTCCGAGTGGTTCTCGACGACGAGCGTCACCGTCTCTCCGTCCACCTCGCGCTCAACGCTCACGTTGTTCATGATCCGCGCCAATGCGCCGTCGATGTCGGGTCGTGGCCGCCCCGTGACCTCCGACACCTTGTCGGCCATTTCCGGGAGGATCCGGCCGAGGACGTCCTGTTTTTCGCGGCGCTGCTGCATCGAGCGGCGCTTGTTGAGGTACGATTTGAGCTCGCGGGCCGCCTCCCGAACGGCGAGCTCGATCTCGTCCTCTATCGCCGGGACGTTCGCGATGGCGTCCTTCGACTCGCTCGTGAACGGGACGTTCGTGGAGGCGACGTGGATCGAGATCACCGCCGGGCCGTTCGGCATCCCCGATCCCCCGGGCTGGTCGAGCCCGTAGTTCCGCCAGCCGATACTCCGGATCACGTCGGTCGTCGCGCACGCGCCGCGCTGGTACACCAGCGGGACGCGGTTCGCGAACCGGAGGAGCTCGACGCTTCCCTCCGCCGGGATCTCGCCGCCGTAGGCGATCCCGGCCTCGACGATGAACGGGTCGCCGCCGTGGACCTCGGCGTCCCGCGTCGCCGCCGCGTAGAAGTCGGCGTCGTACTCCTTCCGGAGCCCGGCCTCCACGAGCTCGGCCGTGATCGGGGCGAGACAGTCGGTCGGCGGCGCGAGGATGTCCGTGTGCCGCATCGCCTCGAGGAGGTCGGCCGCGGCGTCGCGGTCCCCGGCGACCATCCGCACTTTCGGCGGGTCGTCGGGGACGGTCCGGGCGCGGGCCCACACCGCCTCGGCGACGTTCTCCCGAGCCGTCTCGCCGAACGTAGCGTCGTGTTGCTCGGCCACGAACGCGGCGGCATCGGCGACGAGCCGCTCGAGGTCGTCGCGAGTGATCCGGCAGGCGGTACCGTCGAGGTCCGCGACCCGACGCGCGAGCGCCTCGGCCATCGCCCGAACCGTCTCGTCGTCCTTGCGCGTGGAGGTCGCCTCGTCGACGAGGGCGTACAGGTCGGTGACGAACACCGAGTCGGACGCTTCTACGCCGTCTTCACCGTCCGAGTCCCCGTCCCGGCCCTCACCGTCGGTGTCGGCCGCGTCGTCGACCCCGAGTATCGCACCCCACGCGGCGTCGACCGCGTTCTCGCGGACGGTCGATCCGAACGTGCGGCCGGTGTCGTCCTCGACGCCGTCGGCGACGTTACCGACGATCCGAACCAACTCGGAGCGCGTCAGGTGGTCGTGGTTCCCCACCGTCTCCGCGACGCCCTCGGCGAACGCGGCGGTCGCCGCCGCGCCCTTGTTGGCGACCGCCGCCTCGATGGCGGTCTCGACGTCGTCAGCGGCCGCCGCGCTGTCCGCGAGTGTCGACCGCGCGGAAGGCGGCGACCAGGCGAGCTCCCGGCCGTAGTACTGGTCACGAAACGCGTCGATGACGCTGTCGGCGGTTTTCTTGCCGACCCGCGTGAACTCCTCTTGGAGGAACCCGGAAAGGGAGTACGACTCCGTCGCCTCCAGCATCTTGATCAGCGCGCCGAGCTCGACGCCGTGCGGGTGCGGCCGGATCTCGGAGGTCTCGGCGGGCAGCTCATCGGTCGCACGCTCGAACTTCCACGGCTCGTCGAGTCCCGGTTCGCGCAGCTCGATCCGGGCGTGAGGGTTGACGACGGCGGTGTGTTTGATGTAATCGTGGAGCTGTTGGCGGGCGCGCATGTTCGCCTCCATCTCCAGTTCGATCCGGGTGCCGTGTGGGCGGTCCCAAGAGGTGGTCTCGTCGACGCTGATCTCCGGCTCGTTCGTGTCCGTATCGATGATCAGCTCGAAGTACTGCGCGTCGGACTGCCCCTTCGGCCGGGACGTGATCTTCGCCGGCTGGCCGGAGGTGAGCTGGGAGTAGAGGACCGCCGCGGAGATCCCGATCCCCTGCTGCCCGCGGTTCTGCTCGCGTTTGTGGAACCGCGAGCCGTACAGCAGCTTCCCGAACACCTTCGGGAGCTGTTCTTTCGTGATACCGGGTCCGTTGTCCTCGATCACGAGACGGTAGTAGTCGCCGACCTCCGTGATCTCGACGTAGATGTCGGGGAGAATCCCCGCCTCCTCGGTCGCGTCGAGAGCGTTGTCGACCGCCTCCTTGACGGCGGTGACGAGCCCTCGGGCACCCGAGTCGAACCCGAGCATGTGTTTGTTCTTCTCGAAGAACTCGGCGATGGAGATCTCGCGCTGGCTCTCGGCCAGCTCCTCCGCGATCCCCTCGTCCTCGCCGAGGCTCGACTGGAAGGACGTCATTCGGTAGGCTACCTTCCAGCGACGGGGATAAAAACGAACCGGCAGCGTGGCGAAAGTGGAGCAGCGGATTCCGACCGCTGTGTTGCCAGAGATTCCGCCGTCACATCAGCGACTCGGTGGATCCCACGGCGGGCGGGAGACACTTATCAGTGGGACGCGTTCCGTCGACCGTGATCGAGTTCACCCGGGCGACGTACGACGCCGTCGTGGCGCATGCCCGCGAGGGGGATCCAGCGGAGGTCTGTGGAGTGTTGGTCGGACACCGTGGCACTGACGGGGATCCGAGCGTGGTCACCCGGACGTACGAAACCGAGAACGTCGCCGAGCGGCCGAAAACCCGGTACCGGATCGACCCGGAGGCCCAGCTGGAAGCCATCGAAGCGGCCGAGGGAAACGGACTCGACGTGGTTGGGTTCTATCACTCACACCCCGCGGGACCGCCGTCGCCAAGCGACATCGACATCGGGCGCGCGACGTGGCCCGGCTACTCCTACGTGATCTGCGCGCTGGATGGGTTCCCGTTCGTCGGCTCCTGGCGATGGACTGGGGAGGATCGTCGGTTCGAACAGGAGACGGTCGGGGTGCGCGACGAGGAGTAGGCACGGCCCGAGTCAGGTCGGGGCCGACGGTAACCGCCGGGTAAATGCCCCCCGAGGCCGTAGGGGGGACCGGACCCGATGACACCCGAGCGTACGGACCCCGAGGCGAACCCCGAACCGAACGAGGGAGCCGACGGTCCGCCAGCGGACGGCGACCCCGTCACCCTCGAGGAGATCCCGACGGACCACCCCATCGTGTTGTTCGACGGCGTGTGTAACCTCTGTAACGGCGTCGTCTCCTTCCTGATACCGCGGGATCGGACGGGGCGACTCAGGTTCGCCTCGCTGCAGTCCCCGGTCGGGCAGACGTTGTTGGAACACCACGGTTTCCCGACCGAGGGGTTCGACTCGTTCGTCCTCGTCGACGGGGGCCGGACCTACACCAAATCGAGCGCGGCGATCCGGATCGCGGAGCTGCTGGGTTGGCCGTATCGAGCCGGAACCCTCGGTCGGATCGTGCCGAAGTTCCTCCGCGACCGACTGTACGACGTAGTCGCGAGCAACCGGTACGACTGGTTCGGCCGCAAGGACCAGTGCATGATCCCCGACGAGGACGTCAGCGACCGGTTCCTCTCCTGATCGCCTCCGGTGCGGATCCGATCGAGCCGGGCTCGCCCGTAGATGCCGCGCCGCGACCGATCGCGAAAAGGGTTAGTCCCACACGTCGGTATCGGTGGGTATGCACGCTCGAACGCGCGTCCGAACGGAGGGTCGCTGACGTGGTCGAGGAAGTGACGCCGGCGGAAGTCAACGAACGCGTTTCGGACGGGGACGTCCGCGTGATCGACACCCGGCCGCCGGCGCAGTTCGAACGGGGCCACATTCCCGGCGCGATCAACGTCCCGCTGGGGGAGCTCCCGTCCGAGGTCCCCCGGATGGAGTGGGACGACACCGACGTGGTCTGTGCGTGTCCGATCGGTCAGTCATCCAAACAGGCGGCGATGCTCGTCAGCAGCTACGAGGCCGTCAACGACGACGTCCTCGTCGCGAGCATGGCCGGCGGCTACGAGGAGTGGGAGTTCGAACTGGAAACCGGGACGGAACCCGACGCCTGAGGCGGATCATCGCGTGGCCGTCCCTATTGCCCGACGGGCCGCGTATAAGTGCGCGCCGAACCGCTCTTGGCGGGGGTACCGGTCACGTGAGAGAGATACGGGAGGTGAATGAGGGATACTGCGGTGGCGCGCCCGCGAGGTCGTCGGGCGAGCCCCGACTGCCAGAGGACCTCCGGCCCCTCGCTGGAGTTGCGGTCGCCCGCCGCTTCTCTCCCGGGCGACCGCAACGAGGCTGGGGAGTCGTGAGGTGCGGTCCCGTCCGCTCCCGCGGTGAGCTCGCGTGACTGCCGTCCGGTGGTCGCTGTGCGGGACGGGGGAGAGGAGGTCTCACCGCCGACCGATCGAGCCCTCACTGTCGCCGCCGTCGATCCCTTATAAACGCGCTACTGCTCTCAGCTGTTCGCTTATCAATCTCCTTCTCCGCTGGAGTATCCCATACCCGTGCGGTCCGCCGTCGTCAGCCGATACGGCGGAGTCACGGCCACTGGTCCGGCCTCTTCGCTGAACCCGTCGACCGTCGCGAACCGGTCCGATCCGGGAGTCAAGAGATCCGCAACAACGAGAAGGTATAAAGGGCGTTCCTCAGAACACGCCGAGAATGAACGCGAGACCCATCGCCACGAGCACCGTAGCGGTCAACAACGGCAGATACGGCGTGTACCGTTCGACCGTCTCCCGGTGACGTTCGTACCCCGCGATCAGCAGCAGCGTCGGAACGAGGATCGCGACGATGACCGCGAGCGAGTACACGAGCATCAGCTCCAAACAGAAGGCGGTCCCGGCGCAGATCGCGAGGATCTGGACCGGCTCCTCGTGAGCGAACCCCAGAAGGAGCGCCGTCCACCCGAGCGCCAGCAACCCTCGATCGGCGTCCGATTCACGGAGATGGCGGTGACCACCGCCGAACAGTCGGTTTCGGATCCGGGTTAACGGTCCTCGTGGCGGGGCTTCACCGGAATGGCCGTGCTCGGAGCGGTGCGCGCGCTCGGAGCCGTGGTCAGCGTTGTGCGCGTGGTCGGACTCGTGCGCGTGACTGTGGTCGTGGTCGGACTCGTGCGCGTGACTGTGATCGTGATCGGACTCGTGGGCGTGGTTGTGCCCCGTTCCGTGCCCACCGCTCCGATATTCGTGGATCCCCAGCAGAATAAGCATGGTCCCCGCGAGATACCGCATCCACGGACCTTCGGCGAACTCCGCGAAGCGGCTGAACCAGAAGTACGCCACCACGAGTGCGACGCTGCTGACGAGATGTCCGACGCCGAGAACGAGCGCTGCGATCGTTCCGTACAGCAACGTCCGCGAACGATTCAATCCGTAGGTCGCGGCGATCGGCCACCCGTGGTCCGGGAGCACCCCGTGAATAAGCCCGATCGCGACCACGCCGACGACGAGACCGAGATCCATACTGGACCCTCCGTCAAGACGGTATAAAGACCCTGTTAGCACCGATCCAGGGGGATCGTAATACGTCGATACGGTGGGAAACCACAGCACCCATTCTGTCTCCCTGCGAGTACTACCGTAGACTGATGCGTACCAGCTTCAACATTCCTGACGACGTGCTCGACGAGTTCGATCGGACGTGGCAGGCGGAAGGGTTCGAGTCCCGCTCGCGGGCGGTACGAGAAGCGATGCAGGAGTATATCGAGTCACACACCCAACTGGAAGCGGTGTCGGGGGATGTCACCGCCACGCTCGCGTTCGATTATCGACACGAGGACGTGATCCGCGAGCTCCACGGCGTCCAACACGACTTCCAGGACGTCATCACGACCACGAGCCACACGCACGAGGGGGACTGGTGTCTGGAGACGGTGTTCTGTCGCGGCGAGGCGGCTCGGGTCCGCGAGCTCGTGTATCGGCTTCGCGACTTCGACGCCGTAGGACGGGTGACGATCCTCTTTCTCCGTTCCTGACTCGGCCAGCAGTACGGGTACGGCCGATCGGCTCACGGAGCGTCCCGAAGGGTCCGTTCGGCCCGGATCGCCGACAGGTTTCTCCCCGGTGCGTCCCTCCGTTCAGGTATGAGCGATTGGACTGCCGCGGAGATGCCGCGGCTGGACGGGATGACGGTCGTGGTGACCGGCGCGAACAGCGGGCTCGGCTTCGAGGGGACCCGCGAGTTCGCCAGACGGGGCGCGACCGTCGTGATGGCCTGCCGGAGCGTCGAGCGCGGGGAAGACGCCGCCACGGAGCTCCGCGAGACGACACCGGGCGAGCTCGCGCTCGACGTTCGCGAGTGCGACCTGGCCTCGCTCGCGTCCGTCCGCGAGTTCGCCGACGGGATGGTCGCCGACTACGACGCGGTCGATATCCTGTGTAACAACGCCGGCGTGATGGCGATCCCCAGACGTGAGACCGAGGACGGCTTCGAGACGCAGCTCGGGGTGAACCATCTCGGTCACTTCGCACTCACGGGGCGGTTGTTCCCCCTGTTGGCCGCCTCGAAGGGGATCGGAGACGAGGCCGAAGCGAGAGTGGTGACCCAGTCGTCGGGCGCACACGAGACGGGCGAGATGGACTTCTCGGACCTCAACTGGGAGGAGTCGTACGGCAAGTGGAAGGCGTACGGCCGGAGCAAGCTCGCGAACCTGCTGTTCGCCTACGAGCTCCAGCGACGGGTCGAGACAGCCACGCCGGACGACGGGTCACCCGCCATCCGGAGCGTCGCCTGTCACCCCGGATACACCGACACGAACCTCCAGATCAGGACCGGCGAGGCAAGCGGGAACCCACTGTTGAAAGCCGGGATGCGCGTCGCCAACGCCGTGTTGGGACAGGACGCCGCGACCGGCGCGGAGCCGATGTTGTACGCCGCGACGGCGGACGTGAGCGGCGGCGCGTACGTCGAACCCGGCGGCCTCATGAACATGCGCGGCCACCCGGTGGTGGGACGCTCGAACGACGCCTCCTACGACCGCGTGGACGCCCGTCGACTCTGGGAGTACTCCGAGGAGGCGACGGGCGTCGAGTTCCCGTTCGAGGGGTGAAATCGGCGTCTGCCCTGCCCTCAATGGAGGGTTCCTTCCCGCATGTGGGCGTCGTAGGCGAACAGCGCGTAGCCGACCGTGACGGGGCGGTATCCGGTCTCCGCCGCGAGCGCGCGGATCGGCTCGATCATCGCGACGTAGTCCGCGGCGTCGAACGACTCTTTACGGCCGTCGAGGTATCCGAGCCGCTCCAACGACGCCCACACGCGGGTGTCGACGACCGCGTGACGGTCGCCGTCGAGTGCGGCCAGCACACACGAAGCGGTCGGCGCTTTGAACCCACGCAGGCCGGCAATGAGCTGGATCTTCGAGAAGTCTCCCTCGACCGTGAGAACGTTCCGCGTCACCTCCCGACACCGCTCTTCGGGGTTGTTTCGCACGTGGTATGCGCTCCGCGTCGACGACTCGTACGCGATGTCGTACAGCTGCTCCCGGGAGAGGCAGCCCTGCTCGCGGTACGTTTCGCCGATCGACTCCAAGCGCTCGGGCAGGACGCCCTGTGTCGACGCGTAGCGGTCGAGGTTCTCGGTGACAAAGGATTCGGGATCGGCCGGGCGGTCGGCCGGCTGATCGACTGGCGGCGCGTCGGCCGAGCGGTCGGCCGAGCGGTCGGCCGATCGTTCAGCGGGTGGATCCTCGGTCATACCGGTCGATCGGTCGGCACGGAAAAAACGGCGGCGATGGACCGCTTCGATCGGTGGAGCCGCTCGAGCGGGTGTGACACTCGGATCGCACCGGTATCGATTGGGCAGTCGCTACGCGGGCAATAATACGCAGGACACGGTTCGAGAACTGTTCGTGCGGTCGGGATCGCCGATTACAGCCGAGTGAGGTTCTTCGCGCGCGGACCCTTGTCCGCTTCCTCGATCTCGAACTCTACCTCTTGGCCTTCCTCGAGGTCCGGGCCGCCGACGTCTTCCATGTGGAAGAACACGTCCTCGTCAGCGTCGTCAGTCTCGATGAA
>LFFM01000627.1_pt1 | contig 24877 bp, 17 predicted proteins | sample 643131 | NCBI WGS metagenome assembly LFFM01 (sample SAMN03777445, study PRJNA286221) | soda lake metagenome | biome: soda lake; feature: Kulunda steppe; material: water; isolation source: sample Tc-Br brine of Tanatar trona crystallizer | place: Russia: Kulunda steppe | collected 2011-07
GAATGTCACGGAGCTCTCATGTTGTCACCAAATCGCCTGAAGACCATCGCGTTGATTCTATTCGTTCTGGCTTTCGTCACCGCCTGTGGAGACGACACTTCCGAAGACGCCGACGATCAGCTCCCGGGAACCCTCCTGGAGGGCGACACCGAACGCGACACCGATCCCGATATCGACAGCGATGATTTTGCGGAATTTTCCACTGACAACCGCTCCTTCGCATTTTCACTATTCGAGGAACTTCGCGACCAGGAGAGAACTGATGAAAACCTATTCGTCTCCCCGCACTCCATCTCCTCGGCAATGGCCATGATCTACGGCGGCGCCCGCGAAGACACCGCCGATGAGATGGCCGATGTGCTCCACTTCAATGTCGATGACGACGATCTCCATCCGGCCTTCAATTACCTCGATCTGCAACTCGACGAGCGCTCGTCGGTCGACGAAGGCGATGATGGAACCATTGAACTCGACATCGTCAATCAAACCTGGGGTGCCGAAAAATTTCCATTCCGCACCTCCTACCTCGACCTGCTGGCCCAACACTACGGCGCTGGCATGTTCGTCGTCGACTTTGAAGATGAATACGAACAAGCCCGCGTCGACATCAATGACTGGGTCGAAGAGCAGACCAACGACCACATCACCGATTTATTGCCCGAAGACAGCCTCGACGAGCTGACGCGACTGGTACTGGTCAACGCCATCTACTTTTACGGCAGTTGGGAGCAGCCCTTTGACGCTGACAGGACACGCCAGGAGGCGTTTACCACTGTCGATGGCACGGACGTCGACGTCGACATGATGTACCATGGCGACCTCGTCGACGCCGGCTACCACGAAAACGACGACACTGTGGCCCTGTCGTTTCCATACGTCGGAGGCGACCTCTCGATGCTCCTCTTCAAGCCGACCGATGGCGACGATGACTTTCTGGCCTGGGAAGACGACTTCGACCGTGTGGCCTTCGACGATACCGTCGACAACCTGGAGACCCGCGAGGGCTGGGTGCGGCTTCCGAAATTCGAAGATGAAGGCGAATTCGACCTCGTCGATCCCTTTGAAGAACAGGGTATGGTCGATGTCTTCGACTGCAACATCTCCGATTTGACAGGCGTCTTCTATATCGAACAAATCCCCGATATGCGTCTTTGTATCAGCGGCATCTTCCACCAGACCTTTGTGGGCGTCGACGAAGAGGGCGCGGAGGCGGCCGCCGCCACCGGCGTCGTCGCAGAGAATGACACTTCGGGCCCAATGCCGGACTTTTCGGTGAAATTCGATCGGCCCTTCTACTACGCCATCTACGACCACGGCACGGATACCATCCTGTTTCTGGGGCGAATGGTCGATCCCTCATAGACGCCGCGAGGCCCTTTCGAGGACGTCAGGTTACGGTTTGTCACCGGTTGTCCCGCTGTTTATGGTGGTGGGCGACTCGCCGGAGATCGATCGCTCGCCCAATCGTTGACCCGTCGTTCAACAACAACGCCTCGAGCATTTTCGATGGAAGTACCTTCGAGGCGTTGTTGTTGTACCTACGAGAAACTCACGACTCCTCGAAGTAATTTGGATTGCTGTGCTCCCTGAAGCAAAACAGACCAAGAAAGTCTCCTGGTTTCTCTGGGGTGCCGCCTTCTTTCTGATTGCCGCCGCGTTCATCGTGCCCAATGTCGACTTTTCACTTCAGGAAGACAGCCCGCGAGCCGATGCGACGTCCGACCCCTTCAGTGCCGAAATTCACGAACTGGAGAACACGTTCCAGACCGAGGGGCTCGACGATGTCGATCCGCAACAAGCCGTCGACCACGCCCCGCTACTCAAGGCACGGGCATTAACCCGAGTCGGTTCGATGTCAGCCGTCGAAGTCATCGACGTCGCAGAGACCATCGAGGAGTACCAACCTCAGATCGCCTCTCAGCCCGACGCCGCAACGCGGGTCACGATGCGCAACCATCGCAACGACCTGATATTCGATGAGCTTCACCGTGTCGATAAAGACGACGGCGTTCAACATTTCGATGAGATCCGAGACGAATTCATGGAGACGCTCGGCGTCGATCCCTCTTACCAGCAGCAGATCCCGGAAACCGACAGCGACTGACGTTCGGGCATCGTTGGTGAGCGGTCCTCGCCTGCTACACGACGTCTGTCGAGCGCGATGACAGCGCCGGAACATCGCTCGCGCTCGTCCCGCCGCCGAGATGTCATCGGCTCCAACATCGTCATTTCGCCGATCCGCCGTCAGAATGCCGTCGATCGCAAGAAGAAAAAACTCCCGCCGACACCGTTGCCGACGGGAGCTTTTACTACGACGCTACTGGACCGTGAACCGAATCAGTCAATGGACGGCGCAGCCGCCAGGACCTCCGGGTCGGCCTCATCGGCGTATTTTTCGAAATTGTCGCTGAACAAGCCGACCAACTTCTTGGCGGTCTTGTCGAATTCCTCCGGATCATCCCAGGTCTTCTTGGGGACCAGAACATTATCCGGAACATTCGGACAGGATGTCACGATATCGATGTTGAAGAAGGGATCGGTTTTCGTCGGAGCATCGACGAGTTCTCCCTGATTGATGGCGTCGATCATGGCCCGGGTATGCGGCAGATTGATTCGATGGCCGGTGCCATAGGGTCCGCCGGTCCAACCGGTATTGACCAGCCAGGCATTGGAATTGTGTTCGCGCATCTTGTCGGCGAGCAATTCGGCGTAACGCATCGGATGGCGCACCAGAAATGCGGCGCCGAAGCCCGCTGAAAACGTGGCCTTCGGTTCGCTGACACCGACCTCGGTACCGGCGACCTTGGCGGTATAGCCGTTGATGAAGTGGTACATCGCCTGTTCCGGGCTCAGCTGGCTGACCGGAGGCAACACGCCGTAGGCATCACAGGTCAGAAAGACGATGTTATTCGGGTGGCCGCCGACGGCCGGCTTCTTGGAATTCGGCACGTATTCGATCGGATAGGACGTCCGCGTATTCTGGGTGATCGAGTCGTCGGTGTAGTCAACTTCTCGGGTCTTTTCGTCATAGACGACGTTTTCCAGAATCGAGCCGTAGCGAATGGCGTCGTAGATAATGGGCTCATCGTCTCTCGACAGATCGATGGTCTTGGCGTAGCAGCCACCCTCGATATTGAAGACGCCGTTGTCACTCCAGCAATGCTCATCATCGCCGATGAGATTGCGATTCGGATCGGATGAAAGGGTGGTCTTACCCGTTCCAGAGAGCCCGAAAAAGAGTGTCACGTCGCCGGACTGTCCCTCGTTGGCCGAGCAATGCATCGACAGGACGTCGCGCTCGGGCATCAGATAGTGCATGACCGTAAAGATGCCCTTTTTCATCTCCCCGGCGTAGTCCGTACCGAGAATCACAAAGTGGCCAGAATCGAAATCCAATGCCACAGACCCGTCGGAGTCGACTTCTTCGACGGCCTCCGGGTCGGCTTCTTTTCCACCGGCATTGAAGATGACGTAATCGGGCTCACCGAAGTTATCGAGCTCTTCCTGGCTGGGTCGGATCAGCATATTGTGCATAAATAATGCGTGATAGGCCCGGGCGCAGATGACGCGGACCTTGAGTTGATGTTCCTTATCCCAACCGGCGAAGGCATCGATGACGTAAAGACGGTCATTTTCCTCATTGAGGTAGTTAATGGCCCGCTTTCGATTGAAGTCAAACCCCTCGGGACTCAACTCCATATTGACCGGTCCCCACCAGACATCATCCTCGCTGCCCGATTCCCGGACGATGCGCTTGTCCTTTGGGGTACGCCCTGTCTTGTCACCGGAGTACGAAATCAGAGCCCCGGACGACGCCAGTGCCGCGCCTTCATCGTACCGGACCGCCTCTTCGTACAGCCTGGCCACTCCCGGATTTCGCAACACTTCCGGGCCATCTATTCCGTATTCTTTCAAATCGATCTCGCTCATCTGATATACCTTTTTGGCTGGAACTCACCAGTTGTTTCGAGAAGACCAATCCCAAATTCACCCGAACCACAATCTGGGCGCAGACTAGCCATGCCGTCGCGCCGAGGTCAAGGGATGCCCTTCGCCAGTCGAATTGTCGTTACGACACTTCTGCATCGTCGCCCTCTTCGATGCCGTACTTCTCGAGTTTGTAGTACAGTGCACTGGGCTTGATTCCCAGCAGCCGGGCCGTTTGAGCTTTGACGCCATCGGCCCTGTCGAACGCTCGTTCGATGAGGTCTTGTTCGATATCCTCCAGGACCTCCGGAAGGCTACGCTGTTCGACGACGGCCAGATCGACGCTTGCCTCGTCGGTGTCACCGCCGAGCATCGGCGGGAGATCTCCGGGTTCGATGGTGCTGCCCTCTGCAAAAACCAGTGCGTGTTCGATGACGTTCTCCAACTCCCGGACGTTGCCGGGCCAGGAGTACTTCTCGAGCATCTCCAGTACCGACTCATCGACGTCGGTGACGTCCGAACGAGTTCGAGGTCCCAGTTTCTCAATGAAGTGACCGACGAGCTCCTCGATATCCTCGCGACGGCGCCGAAGCGGTGGCAGCTCAATGGGAATGATGTGCAATCGATAAAATAGGTCCTCTCGGAAGTCGCCATCATCGACGGCCTGTCGCAAATCTCGATTGGTGGCAGTGACGACCCGCACATCGGTATGGAGGGTCTTTTCACCGCCGACGCGCTCGAATTCGTGCTCCTGGAGGACGCGCAACAGCTTGAGTTGAATCGCGGGGCTGATGTCGCCGATCTCGTCGAGGAAGATCGTACCGCCATCGGCGAGTTCGAAGCGGCCCATCCGCTGCTTGTGGGCGCCCGTAAACGCTCCTTTTTCATGGCCAAATAATTCCGATTCCAGCAGGCTTTCGGCGAGCGCCGAGCAATTGACTTTGACGAAGGGCCCCGTGGCCCTGGGCGAGGCGCGGTGGAGCGCCCGGGCCACCAACTCCTTGCCGGTCCCGGACTCTCCGTGAACAAAGACGGTGCTGTCGCTGTCGGCGGCCTGTTCGACCCGCGACAAGACCTGTTGCATCGGCGGCGAATCTCCGACGATCTCGGAATCGAATTCCCGGGCGCAATCGCGCCGCAACATCTCGTTCTCATTTTCCAGCCGCTCGGCGTGTCGACGCTCCTCGGAGATCCCCAGCGCTCGCTCGACCCTAGTTCGCAACAAATCCGGCGGGAAGGGTTTGGCAATAAAGTCGAAGGCACCGGCCTTCATGGCCTCGACGGCGCGCTCGATACTGCCGAAGGCGGTCATCATGATCACCATGGTCTCCGCCGACGACGACTCCACGGCGCGCAACACGTCCATGCCGTCGACGTCCTCCATCTTGAGGTCGGTGATCACCAACTCCGGCTGCCTGCGTTCGATGGCCTCGAGCCCGCTGGCTCCTCCGGCGGTGGCCACCACCTTGTGCTCCATGCGCTCCAGAACTTCGACGACGCCCTCGCGCAGTGTTTCGTTATCGTCGATCACCACAATTGTAGCCATAATTCCACCTCGATATTCACTTCCACTGCGTTGACGCGGGCCTACCCGAGCCAGCCGTCGGGAACCGATCGCTGCGGTTGTCCATCTTCCGGTTCGTCATCTACTCGAGCCGTCACACTGTCATCGAAGGGCAATATCAATCGAACGGTGGTCCCCTCACCGACCACGCTTTCAATCTCGAGTTCGCCGCCGTGTCGCTCGACGATCTTTTGCGTCAACGCCAGGCCCAGTCCACTGCCCTGCTCACGGGTCGTATAAAAGGGTCGACACAGCTGCTGGAGTTGCTCTTCGGCCATTCCGCAACCGTCGTCGACGACTTCGATCCAACGGAGATCACCGTCGCCTGTACATCGAATCTCCACGGTAGATCCGTCGCCGGAGCTGGCCTCCACGGCGTTGCGCACCACATTGATTACAGCCCGGCGAATCTGGTTGCAATCGACGGTCCACTCCAGGCCGGCGTCGACGTCGGCTTCCAGACTGCAACCACGGTCACGGGCCTCCTGCTCGACCAACTCCACCACCTCGTCGATCACTTCGGCGACCGTCACACGCTCGAGGGTCAATTCACCGGGACGGGCGAATTCCAGAAAGCTCTCGACGACATCCTTGAGATACGACAATTCTCGCTCGATGCGCTGGACCTTCCGGAGTTCCTGCTCTCGTCGTTGACCTGTATCGGCTTCCAGGTCCTCGGTGAGCAATCCGCAAAATAACTCCATTCCACCCAGCGGATTTCGCACCTCGTGGGCAATGCCGCTGAGCATCATCTGCATTTGCTCATCGCGCTCGACGATGGACTGCCGCATCTCCTCGAAGGAGGCCATCAGAAAATCGAATTCCTCAGTCTGCCTCCAGTCCCGGCGGGCCTGTCCGACGACGGGGGTCTTGAGATCGCCGTCGGCCAACCTCTGGGCTCCCTCGACCAATGTGTCGACGGGACGGAGCAACCAGCGCGAAAACCAGATGCCGATGGCGGCCACCACTGCAATTCCCAGGACGCCCAAAATGGTCAACACGGTGGCCACGCCCGTCAACAGATCGAAGTAATCGGCACTGGCCTCGACACCGACGGCGGCCACGGTCTGCCCGTCGTGGACAATCGGCGCGTAGGCCCGTTTGTGGGGCGTCCCATCGTCGCTTCGGTACAGCGTCCCGGACGTCGCAATTTGTTGGTCGAAGGCCGTGGCCACCTCGCTGCGATCGGCGCCAATTCGGTACAGTGGTTCACCGAATCCCTCCGGTTCACCGGTATCGACGAGCCGCCGCGACTGATCGTCGAAAATAAAGACTCGTTGAACGTCGGTCTGTTCCTGGACATCGCCGAGGCGCCGGGTCAGCCGCTGGCGAACCCGGTGCATTGATTCATCGAGCCGCCCGATCTGTGCGGCATCGAGTCCCTCCGACATATCGACGGCCAACACCTGTGCGACGGCCTCCAGACGCCGCTCCATTTCGTCTTCAAAGCCCTGGCGACCCGCCAGATAGGCGATGCCGACCAGAACCACCACAATGATCGCTGTCGGGACAACAAAGGCCAAATTGAGTCGAGCACGCAGGGTCTTCATGCAGCCTCCGAAGCTCTGAACAACGCCGGCGCAGCGCATCGATCGCGACAGACGGAATTGACACTGTTTCATACCGAAGGCTATCCTCGCGGCGGTGTCCAAAGCAACCACTGACCATCGGTCCGGGTCCTGATGAACGACGAGGAACAAAACGACTCCGCCTGCGGAGACGGTACTCCAGCAGAAGCCGATGACGCCCCGGCCGCCGACAATGACGCTGAGCAGCGGGACTCAACACTGCTCGGCCAGGGCTTCGAGTTACCGTCTCCAGGCGATAACGCGCTCAGCGATGGCACGGCGTCGTCGCCAGGGGATGCACAGGGCACCGTCCCGGACTCCCTGTCGAAGCGCCTCAAGAAGCTGGCTTCTGACTCCTCGGATGCCGCCCACTCCGGCCCCAAACCGACGGATTCCGAGCCCGACGCGATATCTGTTAGCGACACCTCACCTCCCCTACCGGTGACCGCCGATGATGACGCTCCACCGGTGACCGCATCGGATAGCGATGGCGACGAGCCCGATCACGACGGCGCGTCAGCCGATGGTCCGCCCGGCGCCGATGGCAGCCCGGATGCCGACAGCCACGAGATTGCCGAAGCCCCCACGGATCGTCTCGACACGATGCCCCTGGACATCGACGATGAAACCGCCGTTGAGCAACGCGAAGACCGAGTCGGCGGCGATACCGACGATCAACACTCCTCGGTCGAAACCCAGCGCTCGACGCATCAGATGCATTCTCCCGTCGATGCGCAATCACAGGATACCGACGTCGAGGACGCCGACCACTTCGACGTCGAGCCCACCGTCCTCACCGAGCCCCGCCCACCGAGTCCGCAGGCGGATATCGACGACGGCCCGGATACCGACGTCGAGGACGCCGACAACTTCGACGTCGAACCCACCGTCTTGACCACTGACAGCGACTTCGAGTTCGACGCCGACCAGGGTTCCCCGGCCGAACCGTCTTCCGATGAATTCGATGACGAAAAGACCCAGGTTTCGGAGTCCATTTTCTCCTCCGCCGACGATATCGACCTCGAAGCCCCGGCGACGTCGGAGGCGTCCTCGCCGTCGTCGTTGACCGGCGAGAATACGGAAATCAGCGACTCCCCCGTCTCCGCTACCCGAGAGAACTCCGAACGCGCCGAATCGTCACCGCAGAACACCACCTCCGCCCCAGAAGACGCAACGGGAACCCCGGAGGCCTTTGAAGTCCCAAAGACCGAAATCTCTCCGAACCTTCCACCAGCAGAGCGCTCTCATGACGGTTTCCGGAATGGCGACGAAGACGGGGACGAGTCCTATCTCGTCGAGGATACCGATGCGTCATCGCCACCTCGGGCAGCCTCCTCCGGCGACGACGCCGATAGTGCCCGGCCCGGCGAGAATGGGTCCAGGACTTCCGAAATTGCCGATGCACCGTCTTCCCCGACAGCCTCAACGCCGGAAACAGCGGCCGACGACAAGGATTTTGAGACCGACGACACGGAATTTGAGGCCGGCGCCACCGAGTTATTCGACAGTCCATTTGAAAACGACCCGATCTGCCCCCGACTGACCACGCTGGAGGGACCGGCAGTAGGCCAAGATTTCTTCATCGACAACAGTCGCAATACAATCGGTCGCGCCACGGACAACACGGTCGTTATCGCCGACCGGGCGATGAGCCGCAAGCATTTTGAGATCATCCAAAATCCCGACGACACCTATCAGCTCAACGACCTCAAGGCGGTCAACGGAACATCTCTAAACGGCGTCGATATCAAGGAGGCCGATCTCTTTCACGGCGACCGCATCGCCGCCGGCCAGAGCACCTTCCAATTCGTCATTCCCGGCGATGCCCCGGTCCAGACCGGGGAGCGCCACCTCATCCCGGCAGCCTCGTCGCAGACGGTCACCGACCAGAAACTGGATGCCGTCGAAGCCCCGGGTCCGGGCGATTCCGAACAGGATCGCGACAGGCTGGATACGATATTGCTCGCCGTCACCGTCATCGCCGGGTTGCTATGCATCCCGTTGCTGGGGATTTTGGTTCAGGCCACGGTACTCGACGACGGGTCCGAAGAATCGGCGTCAGACCTGTATTTTCAGGGCGTCGAGGCCATGCAGAGCGCCCAGTGGGAAGAGGCTGAACAACTCTTCATACAGAGCCGCGATGTCGATTCGCAGTTCGGCGAAATCGACGCCCAGCTGGCGCGGATTGAACGAGAACAACAGGCCCATTCGATCATTGAACGAGCCCGCCAGCAGGCCGAAGACGGCATCGACGCCGACGCCGTCAGTGAGTTGCGCTCACTATCGCCGGAGAGCCACTACTACGACGATGCCCAACAACTGCTCAGCCAGGCCCATCAAGATCAAGCACTGGAGTTATACGATCGGGCGCTCGAGGCCTACGAAAACGACGACCTTGAGCAAGCCGTCACAGCTCTCGATGAGCTGCGCGTCGTCGCCCCTCAATACGAACCGGCCGATGACTTGCAGCGAGATATTGAGGCAGCTCTCGAAGAACAGCCCGCCAGCGACGACGACCACCAGGACGATTCCGGACAGCCTTCTGCCTCACCATCTCCCGAACCGCAAACGGGCTCCCCGCAACGGCCGTCGGAACCGGAGCCACCATCGGAATCGGAAGACGATGATGAGCCGTCTCCTCTCGGCGATCCCTTTGCGGAAGACGAGCAACGCGAAGAGGACCGCCCGGAGGGCACCACCGGCATCGGTCAGATCAATTTTACCGATGGCTTTTCGATGTACCGCGACGAGCGATTCGACGACGCCATCGAGCACTTCGAGACCATTGCCGATCGGTCCAGTGGTGCCGTCGGCAACCGAGCTGCACAGACCGCCGACGACATTCAGCGCTTCCACGACTCCCTTCGAGAGGGACGGCAGGCCCGCGACGACGGTGACTACGAGACGGCCATTGACGCCTTTCGCACCGCTCGCCAGGCCGACGAATCCGTCGCCGGTGAAGGAGGCTCTTTTCAGGCCGACGTCGGCGCCGATATGTCCTCCGCTGTCGCCCTGGAGGGTCGCCAGCACCTGGAAGTTGAAGACTACTCGGCGGCCTTCGACCGTCTCGAACGCGCCGAAGCCCACGATCCGTCGACCCCGGAGGTCGAGGCACTTCACGTCGATCTCGAAAACCGGGCTCAATCGCTGTATATCCAGGCGGCCAACCAACGAAAAAGCGACCCCGAAGGGGCCGCTGAATTGGCACGTGAGATTCTCACCATGATCCCCCAGGACCACGACACACACAGTCGAGCCCTCGAATTACTCGACGAACTCGACTGATCGGCTCGGTAGCGATCAACAACGTCTCCCGTCGTGATTTTCGGCCGATTTGGCCCCCATTCCCGTCGAATACTGCGGCAACATTTTCTCGGTCTCACGCCCCAAGCCCGTTGGGAGCAGCGCGACCGAGTCGCCCTGGGCTGCTCGGTCCGCTTTTTTTTGACCGCTTCTCAGTCATCACCGCGCAACAAGGGAGGCGACTCCTTTTCTTCAAGTACGGCCTCGATTTTCTCCTCCAACTCGCCGAACTCGAAGGGCTTGTCGATGTAGTCATCGGCTCCAAATAGCGGCGACGTCAACTCGTTATTGGTGGGACCGATACCGGTGAGCATGACAATGCCCATCGGGTCGTAGATGTCGCGCTGTTTGACGTATTTGCAGATCTCCCAGCCCGTCAACTCCGGCATCATCACATCCAAAATGACCAGATTGGGCCGATGGGTGATGATCTTTTCGAGGGTGTCTGCCCCGTCGATGCTCTCCAGAAGCACGCACTGCATCTTGGAGAAGTGGGCCCGGAGCATGGTCCGCAATTCGCTATCATCATCGGCGATAAGAATTACCGGCTGTTCGCGCTCCGTTGGCGGACCATGGGGCAATTCCTCATCGGAGACATCTTCCGGTCGTTCCGGGATAGCTGTCGTTGTGTCGTCACTTTCGACCATAAGTGGGGTATCCTTCCAGAAGTAGCGGCGGAATCGCTGTTGATACAGGCCAAATGATACGCACCTGAGTGTGAATCGCCAGCGCCATCGAACTCAGCCATGCCCCGGCGATTCCATCGCCGGACCCTTGATTCCGTCGCAGACGCCCGACATCGCTGCATCAGCCGCCGGTGGTGCAGCCGCCATCAGCTGCCGTCGTCGTCCATCGCCTGTCGAATCTGTTCGACCACCTCCGAATACGAGGTATTCTGGACGACCTGCGACATCAGGTCGGTGTACTTTTCGACAAGGTCGGTGCGACCTTGATTGCGGTAATGCTCCAGAATTTCGTGGAGTCGCACGTAGGTCCGCTCGCTGTTGACGAAGTACTCCGCGGCCTGGACGGTGGCCAAGATCCCGGCGCGACTGACGGAGCGATCCTTGGCCTGAAAGACAAAGTGTCGCCCCTCACTATTGACGATGCCCACCGTGGCCTCGGCCTCCGCTTTGGTCGGATCCTCGTCGCCATCACTGCTGATGAGTCCGCGGATGGTAAATTCCGAAAAACGGATCGACTTCAACGACGGGTAGTCGGCGGCCAGATGGGAGCGCAGCGCCGTAAACAGGGCATCGATGGTACCGACGCCTTCGCCGGAGACCTCGAGGTGTTCGTCGTTTTCGCGCCGCATCCGACAATTGATTCGACACTTGCCGTCCTGAAACTTTTCGTCGAGTCGATAGCTGTCGACATCGAGTTCGACAAAATCCTCCTGAAGAATTTCCTCCATCAAACTCCGCATTTTGTCCTGATCCAACGCCATATTCGTCTCCTCTTTAGTGGGGGTCAGCGGTATTCGCAGGGGTCGCTGGCCTTTCGGGATTGTTTGTCGATGCGTTACACTTCGGCGACCCTTGTGCTGCAAGGGTTAACACCGGTTATTCGCGCCTGTATTCGAATTCGTCGTCTGCACCGGGACTGTCCACGATGGATCATCGCCAACAATCAGCCCTGGACGACGAGCCTGTAGTCCGGGAACAATCGACGTATCTGACGGATTCCCGAGCGGCCCAATTGTGCACGCTGTTTAGCGACGGCCTCGACAGCGGCATGGGCTATACGCGCCTTATCGACATGCTGGAGCGCCAGGGCTATTCGGACAAGCTCGTCAGCCGTCTGCGGGAATCGATTCTCGAAGACGGCGATCGACTCGCCGAGGCCTTTGCCCGCTTCGGGCTGCTCGATCCGACGGCCCGCAAATTGCTATTGGCCGCCGAACAGCAGGGAAGCCTGCCGACGACATTTCGCGACCTGGGCGACCACTATTCAAAGCGGCACAAGCGGCGCAAAAAATTCGTCCTCAGCCTCGTCGAGCCCTGCATTCTGATCGCCCTGGGGTTTATTTTGGCCCGCAACGTCGTCTCCGGGGACTTCGAGGCGTTTGTGGAATCTATGGACGTGGTCCAACATTTAAAGCCCATCGCCGTCAAATCACTGCTGGAGATCGGGATTTTTGGCTCGACGGCATTTTTGTCGGGCCTGATCTTTGTCAATCTTCCGGTGGATATGAGTTTTCGCTCCACAGCCCATCGGCTGTGGGTTCGACTGCCGATCCCGCCGTTTAACAAGGCGTCTCGTCTGCACTCGATCGCCGTGTTTTGTAGTTATTTGCGCCGGGCCATCAGCAGTGGTCTGACGGTCCACCACGCCCTCGGGCTGGCCGCAGAAGCCTCCGACAACCCCAAGATTGAATCGAAGATCGACACCGCCCGAGATGCCATCCAACAGGGCCAGACGCTGGCACAGGCCCTTAAAAAATCGCAGGCCCTCCCGAGAGAGGCCGTCGACTACATCGACGTCGGCGAGGAGTCGGGCCACCTGGAGGAACGACTCCAGGAGTTGGCCGACCGCTACGGAGAACAGGCCGACGAGAATTTCCGCATCAAGCGGGTGGTCATGACCTATGTCCTGCGTCTGCTGGTGATCATCACGGTCATCACATCCCTGCTGGCGACAGTGGCCAGCCAGATGGGTGGCATTTTGCCCTCGACCTGAGAAGCGGTCAAAAAAGTCTCCCGTCGGCATTCGCCGGCTGATTTGTCCCGCTTCGTTGCACGCCCTGAGCAAAGCGAAGAAGCACTCCTGGGGTGCGCTGAGAGCAACGCGACCGAGTAGTCTTGGGCTGCTCGGTCCGCTTTATTTGACCGCTTCTGAGGGGCTCAAGAATCGTCAGCGGGCACCGGAATCTGACGGACGGCGCGGATGGCGTGGGAGTCGCCGGTCAACTCGGTGGCCGTCTCCACCAATGTCTTGAGTTCCTTGCGATTCATGGGCCTGTCGATGGCATTGACATCATAGGCGAATCCGTATTCCGGAAAGTCGCGATGGGCCGATTCGAGATTATCGAGCCCGGCCTCGAAGATCGCGTCGTCGACGGCCTTTTTGGTGCCCCGCTGGTCGCTGTGAGCGACGGTCAAAATCGTCGGTGCCTGGTCGGCTTCCACCCCGATCGGTTGGCCGGGGCTAAAGACACAGGATCGGGAGGTTCCGTAGGCGTTAAATAGTCGCGTCGTATTGGCCACATATTGCGCGATACGGGGCTGAGCCTCTTCGGTGGCGGCGCCGATGTGGGGGGTCGAAATCACGCCCTGTTCGGTGGCATACGGATTATCCCAGGGGTCGTCGGAACTGCCCGGCTCGTCGGGATAGACATCGACGGCGACCCGCTCGATATGGCCTTCCGTGACGGCGTGTTTGAGGTCGTCCGGATCGTATAAGAATCCGCGGGCGGCATTGATAAAGATCCGCGGACTGGGCCCCGATCGCTCGGCGGCCATCTGGGCGAAGTGCTCGTAGTTGAGCATCCCGGCATTGGAATTGCCGCGCGGGTCCTCCGCCGACACATGCACGGTGACCACATCGGCGGTGCGAAAGGCCTCGCCGAGGCTACTGCAGGACTTCCAGCCCAGAGCCTGTCCGACTTCCCGGGCGACTTCGCGTTTATCGTAGAAATGAATATTCAACCCGAAAGCCTCGGCGACCTGGGCGACCTGCTTGCCGATATTACCGAGTCCGATGACCGACAGCGTCTTGCCCTTGAGTTCGTATCGGCCGGTGCTTTCTTTGGTCCACATGCTCTTGCGACTGTGGTGATTGGCCTCGAAGATCCGTCGCGCCAGACAGATCATCTCTCCCATCACCATCTCGACGACCGACCGTCCGTTGCTGATGGGGTCGTTCATCACCAACACTCCGTGGCGTGCGCAGGCTTCTTTATCGACGGAGTCGTCGCCGATACAGCACAGCATGATCGCCGCCAGGTTGTCGGAGGCCTCCAGGACTTCCTCGTCGACTTCAAAGCCACTGCGCTTGTACAGCAAGTCGTGTTGGCCTTCGCGCAAAAGCTCGATGACTTCGTCGCGCCGTTCGGTCATCTCCGGTGGAACCCGTTCGGCGCGAATCCCGAGTTCGGCCAGATACCGGTCGAGACTCGGATCGGGCTGCTCAACAATGAGCGCCTTTTCAAAATGGGGGCGAAGAATGCGTACACCGTTGATATTTTCGCACATACCGAACTGCCAAAACTGAGGGAAGAATCGAAACTGCATCCGTCTCGCCGACCATGAGTACAGAAGTACTCGGAAGATGACCGACGACACCGGGGACTCAAATTGAAATTCCTGTCGAGGAAGCGACCACCGAACGCCTCGATGCCGACTGTGGCCCGTCGAGACGGTCTGGCTACATTAAAGAACAACATTCTCCACATATTCCCCGAACTCCTCGCGCAGGGTGTTGGAGATTTCGCCGAGTGTGACCTTGGCTTTGACGGCGTCGATGATGTGAGGCATCAGGTTGTCGCCGGATTCGGCGGCCTTTGCCAGCCGTCGCCGGGCGTCGACGACGTCGCGATCGGAGCGCCGCTGTTTGAATTTCCGGAGTCGCTGAACCTGATTTTCCTCGACGCGGTCATCGACCTTGTGCAGGTCTACCGGCGGCTCTTCATCGTCGTCTACGAAGCGGTTGACGCCGACAATAACATCGTCGCCATCCTCCTGGGCGAGTTGTGCCTGATAGGCGGCCTCCTGGATTTCCGATTGCTGAAAGCCGTTCTCGATGCCGGCGACGGCGCCGCCCATATCGTCGAGACGAGCGATGTACTCCCGTGCGCCCTGCTCGATGTGGTCGGTCATCGACTCCACGGCGTAACTGCCTGCCAGCGGATCGACGACGTCGGCCACCCCGGTCTCATGGGCGATGACCTGCTGGGTCCGAAGCGCCAGCGTCGCCGACTCTTCGGTCGGCAGGCTCAGGGCCTCGTCCCAGGAATTGGTGTGCAGCGACTGGGTTCCGCCCATCACCGCCGCCATGGCCTGCATGGCGACGCGCACCATATTGACCCGCGGTTGTTGGGCCGTCAGCGTCGATCCCGCCGTCTGGCTGTGGAATCGAAGTCGCATCGATTTTTCATCTTCGGCGCCGAAGCGCTCCTTCATAATGTGCGCCCACAGCCGCCGGGCGGCCCGAAATTTGGCGACTTCCTCCAGAAAGTTGTTGTGGACGTTAAAGAAAAATGAGAGGCGACCGGCGAAGTCGTCGACATCGAGACCGGCCTCGACGGCGCGCTCGACGTAGGCGATGCCGTTGGCCAGCGTAAACCCGACTTCCTGGACCGCCGTACTGCCCGCCTCCCGGATGTGATAGCCCGAGATACTGACCGTATTCCAGTTCGGAACCTCGGTCTGACAGAAGTCGAAGATGTCGGTAATAATACGCATACTCTGGCGCGGCGGGTAGATGTAGGTGCCGCGGGCGATGTACTCCTTGAGCACATCGTTCTGGATGGTGCCGCGCAACTCACTGCGATCGATGCCGCGTTCGTCGGCGACGGCGACGTACAGCGCCAGCAAAATCGCCGCCGTGGAATTGATGGTCATCGACGTCGAAATTTCATCGAGCGGCAGGCCATCGAGAAGGATCTTCATATCCTCGATGGAATCGATGGCGACCCCCACCTTACCGACCTCGCCGGCGACCCGATCGGAGTCGGAGTCGTAGCCCATCTGCGTCGGCAGATCGAAGGCCACCGACAGCCCGGACGTCCCCTGCTCCAACAGGTAGTGATAGCGCTCATTGGACTGGCGCGCCGTGCCAAACCCGGCGTATTGGCGCATAGTCCACAGCCGACCGCGGTGCATCGTCGGGTACACCCCTCGGGTAAAAGGGTATTGCCCAGGATAGCCGATATCTTCCTGGAAGTCGCTGTCCTCGCGGTCTTCAGGGCCGTACAGGTCTTCGACTTCTTTGCCGTCGGACATCTCAAAGGAGTCGCGGCGAAGCCCAAAACGCTCCAGAAGTGGCTCCAGGTGCTCTTGTCGCCATTTCTTACGGGCTTCGGCCAGTTCATCGTAAAAGTTGTCGTCGTCACTCATCGAATCTCCTCATTTCGGAGCGTTGGCGGTCTTCGAACCGATCACCGGTGTCGGCATGCCGGTGCTCAGTCCTCGTCGGCATCGCTGATGACGATCAGGACGTCGTCGATATCGACCGAATCGCCGGCCTGGACTTCGATGGACTCGACGACGCCGCCGCGGTGGGCCTCCAGGTCATTTTCCATTTTCATGGCCTCGACGACGAGCAGACGCTCGCCGGGCTCGACGCGGTCGCCGGGCTCGCAGATGATCTTGACGACCTGTCCGGCCATCGGACTGAGCAACTCCGGTGCTCCGCCGGCGGCGGCGCCGGCCCCGGCTGCCCGCATGCGGCGCTGTCGCTCGTTGAGCACCTCGACGTGGTGGCGCTGGCTCTCGATCTGGACCTGGAGTTCCGGGTCGCGCTCCATGATGGTGGCGTCGACGGAACGGCCCTCGACCAGCATGTGGAGTTGGTCGTCGGCCGGCGAAAAGGCGTCGACCTCCAGGGTCGTTCCATCCGGCTTCGAGACTCGATAGGTTCCATCGTCGAGGGTCTCGACGGTCCAGACCCGTTCTTCGTCATCGCCATTAAAGACGCTGTATTCGCGCGTGTTACTCATCGCTGTACTCCTATCGAAAATAATGTGTTGCACCGCGGCACTGCGGCCAACATACGAGCCGCCACCGGTGGCGTATCGCCGGCAGTCGAAGTGGTGTCAGATGTGGCGCTTGAGCTGTCGGAATCGGCCCATCGACTTCCATCGACTCGTCGTATTGCTCGACTTCGAGTCGCCGGCATCGGTGCGCTTTTCGAGCGCTTCGTCGCGGCGGTGCACGGCCAGCACTGCCGCCAGCTCCGCCATATCGCCGTGGCGCTTGGGAGGCTCGTCGCGTTGTTCCATCAGATCCGGCACAAATTCAGTGTCGTATTCGCCGGAGACGAAGTCGGGGTGATCGAGGACTTCCAGATGAAATTCGAGATTGGTCGTCACGCCGGTCACCACATAGTCGTCGAGGGCCCGCTTCATTCTGGCGATGGCCGCCTCCCGGTCGTCGGCCCAGGCGACGAGCTTCGAGATCATGGGGTCGTATTCCAGCGGCACCGTTGTCCCGGAGTAAACGCCCGAGTCGTCGCGAATCCCCGGCCCCGCCGGAGCATCGATATGCGAGATAAGCCCCGGCGACGGGCGAAACTCGTTTTCCGGATCCTCGGCATAGATACGACACTCGACGGCCGCCCCGTTGCGCTGCACGTCGTCCTGCTCGAGCGTCAACGGCTGACCGGCGGCGATCCGAACCTGCCATTTGACGAGGTCGATACCGGTGATCATCTCCGTGATCGGGTGTTCGACCTGGAGCCGAGTATTCATCTCCAGAAAGTAGAAATTTTCGTCCTTGTCGAGCAAAAACTCGACGGTCCCCGCCCCCTCGTAGTCCACCGCTTTTGCCGCCTCCACGGCGACCTGTCCCATCTGCTGGCGTGTCGACTCCGACAGCACCGGACAGGGCGTCTCCTCGATAATCTTTTGGTGGCGTCGCTGAACGGAACACTCGCGCTCAAAGAGGTGGATGGTGTGACCATCGGAATCGGCCAGCACCTGAATTTCAACGTGCTTGGGGTCGACCAGGTACTTCTCGACGTAGACGTCGCCGTTGCCGAAAGCGTTTTCCGCCTCCCGGCGAGCGGCCTGGAAGGCATTGACGAAGTCGGCGGCGCGGTCGACGCGGCGCATCCCCTTACCTCCACCGCCGGCGGCGGCCTTGGCCAGCACGGGAAAGCCCATCTCCTCAGCAGCGGTGAGCGCCACGGTGGCGTCTTCAACGGCCTCCGGCGTCCCCGGGACCAGCGGTACCCCGGCGTCCTCCATCAGCTCCCTGGCCCGCGTCTTCTCCCCCATGGCCTCGATGGCATGAGCCGACGGGCCGATAAAGGTGATATCGCTATTGGCGAGAGCTTCTGAAAACTCGGCGTTTTCGCTCAAAAAGCCATAGCCGGGGTGGATGGCATCGGCGCCGGTCTGTTCGGCGGCGTCAATGATCTTGTCGATCCGAAGGTAACTGTCGGCACTGGCTGCCGGGCCCACACAGACCGCCTCGTCGGCCTCTCGAACGTGTAGCGCCTGCCGATCGGCCTCCGAATACACGGCCACCGTATCAATGCCCATCTCGGCGAGACTCCGCATCACGCGGACTGCGATCTCTCCTCGATTGGCCACCAAAACCTTGTCAAACATCTCGCCTCCTGACCGAATGCGGCGTCGCTCGCGACACCGCAACAATTCTCAAAAACCACGGCTTCGGCGGACGTTAACAAAGCCCAACGTTGGGATCTAGTGCTGCCCTTCGAATTACGCCGGGGCTCTCGACGGTGCTGAACGACGACGGCTGTGTTGCGGCTCCTCGACGATGTTAAGGTGATGTCGAGCGAGTCCCGACCAATAGGCTGACTCCCCGGCGGCTGAATACCGCCGGGATCGCAGGTGCCACGACGTGCGGTGGTGTATGTTCTCAAACTTTGCTCCCCACCGGCGCGAGGCCAGTTGGGGCCGCAGAATTCCGGGAGGTTCTTCGAGCTATGCTCTCAAACTTTGCTCCCCACCGGCCCAAGACCGGATGGGGCCGCCGTCGACCGCAAGACCCCACCGGTTTTATGCCGGTGGTGAATCAGTTTGATAACATAGCGCCGACTGGGGCCGCCGTGGACCCGAAGACCCCACCGGTTTTATGCCGGTGGTGAATCAGTTTGATAACATAGCGCCGACTGGGGCCGCCGTACTCCGACCGGTTTACGGTCCATTGGCCGTGTCAGTTAGCTCACCAATTGCGTCACGCCCAGCGCCATCAGCGGCATCACGAAAAACACACCGGCAATATACCCGAAGACGTACAATCGACTGCGCCGGGCATACCCCGCCAGATAGCGCGACATCGCCATCGGAACCGTGCGCAGAATCGGAATGCCGATGATGATGGCAATCGCCAGCAGGCTAAAAAGTAGGTGAACCAGCGCAATTTGCAGCGCCAGCGGCGCCATCGCCCCGGTGACCCCCATTGCTGCGATCAGTGCCGTGACCGTCGTTCCAATATTGCAGCCCAGCGTAAAGGGATAGACCTGGCGCAGCGAGAAGACGCCGGATCCGGCCATGGGGACGATCAGCGATGTGGTGGTCGTCGACGACTGCACCATGACGGTAATCGTCGCCCCGGCGCCGACACCCGAAATCGGTCCCCGCCCCACGGCGCCCTCCATGACCTCCAGAGCCCTTCCGACCATCACCCGGTCGAGCAGTCGGCTCAGCATGGTCACAACGCCGATGATCATGGCGATACCGATACCAATCAGCAACAGGCCATCCCAGACCTCGGGCAGCACCCCTCCCAGCGAGGTCAGGCCATCGATCGCCGGACCCAACAACAAGCTCATGACGTCGAACCCTCCAAGCCCTCCGGCCGCTTCCTGAGCGGGCAACAGCCCGACGAAGAAATGGGACATGCGCTCCAGGGGCTGGAATAACATCTCCAGCGGAAATAAGACGGCGACGGCCAAAAAGTTGAAATTATCGTGAACTGTGGCCGCCGAGAAGGCCCGACCGAATTCATCGGTGTCTCGGATATGACCCAGACTGACCAGGGTACTGGTCAAGGACGTCCCAATATTGGCCCCCATGATCATGGGAATCGCAATTCCCATCGGAAGCCCACCGGCGACCATCCCGACGATCACCGAGGTGACAGTACTGGAACTCTGCATCGCCGCGGTCGCTACAATACCGATAATCAGGGCGATGACCGGATTGGAGGCGTATGCAAAGAGGGCTTCGGCCCCTTCGGCAGTGGCCAATTCGAACCCATCGCCGACGACATTAACAGCCACCAACAACAGGTAAATCAGCACGGCGATCGACAACCAGGCTCTCCAGGATGCTTCCTGCTGTTGGGACTCTTCTTGTCGCTGGTCACTCTGAGACATCGTCATTCAGACCTCGCGTTCCAGGATACAATCGCATCGCGGCCTCATCGGCTCCCACCACCGTCGTTGTTCCGCGAACACTTCAGCGCCGGCGTGATGTGACCGCACAGTGGCCCTGTCTCGACCCAATGAGAATCTACGAACGCATCAAAAGGCGCAATCCAATTGCTGTGACGATGATGAAACATCTCTGACAGCGCCCCCTAAACCGCGACAACCCCACCCATTACGATCTCAGAAGCGGTCAAAACCAATAAACACCACCTCCGTTGTGGGCTTGGAGTCTTCCCAGAAATAGCAACGCCGGGCCGGCCGGGCTCCGGTAGAGCCCAGGCGGCCCGGCGCTACACGGAGCCACTCCGCGATGCGGGGGGTGGCACCGGCCAGGTGGCTGCGATGTGACGCCCACGACCAGTGGCGTCCTCAGTCGGTGTCGATGTCGATCTTCTTCCAGTTGTTGCGGGCCTCTTCGGTCTTGGGCAACTCGATATTGAGCACCCCGTTGTTGAAGTTGGCCGTGATATCGCCGCGCTCCACATTATTCGGCAGCGGAATCCGCCGCCGGAACATCCCGTAGGAGCGCTCGCGACGCACGTAGTTGTCGTCCTCATCGCTCTCTTCCAGGCTGCGCTCTCCGCGGATCATGAGGCTGGAGTCGGAGACCGATATTTCGATATCTTCGTCGGTCATTCCGGGGACATCCGCCGAAATTTCGTAGGCCTCTTCAGTCTCTCGCAGATCGAGCCGCGGCTGCACCGACATGGGTCCCGTCATCGACGGCAAATTCGCTGTCGGTCCATCATCGAAAAACTCCTGAAAGACGCGATCGATACGCCGGCGCAGATTCATCATCGGCTGCATCATCTCGTCGAATTCGTCTCGCTGAGCCATCTCCGTTCGCCCATCGCCATTTGAGCGCCGTCGTGTCCATCGCCGAAGTCCATTCATCTCAATTCCTCGTTGCCATTATGTACGGGGTCAATATTCGAATTCAGTGGTGCTCAACCGACGACTCAGACGACACTTCTGGAGACCTTCGACCGGCTCCAACGGCCGGTGTGATGAGGCTACCAGGGCGGGACAGCGCTTCCCGGCGACAATACTCCATGTCGGTCGGTACCGCTGATCAATAATCCCGCATTGGGTCTTAGCAAGGAGACAACAGCACCGGCCACCGGGCCCCTGGACGCTTGACAGGATATCGCAGCAATGGGTTTACAGATGACAGAAGTCCTGATTGTCTGCATAGTTCAAACGACTACAGGCTGACAGCCGACCCATGATGGCCTCCATCCATCGTGGACCGCACGCCATGACGTCTAATGAGGTACCTACCGTGACCGACCCCAGCAATTGTGACTCGAACGCCCGAGCCCGGCTCGAAGAGATTTTGCGCGCCGTGGCCTTGTTAGCCACCGACTATCTCGACGAGAGTGCCGACCGAGACACCTCGGTTCGGCGCCCTGTAACACCGGCCGATATCCGCTCTGCCATCGACACCACCGCGTCGGCCAGCGGGCGCCCCCTCGACGAATCACTCGACGAATTCGAGGCCATATTATCGGCCAGCGTTCGAACCACTCATCCGCGATTTGCCAATCAGTTATTCGTCGGTGCCGACCTGGCGGGCATCGTCGGCGAGTGGCTGACGGCCCTGCTCGATACGACGATGGCCACCTTCGAGATGGCCCCGGTGGCCACGGTCCTGGAGCGCGATTTGATCGGACGGATGTGCGATTTCGCCGGTTTCGACAACGCCGAAGGGCTGTTGACGCCGGGGGGGAGCATCTCCAATTTGATGGCCGTCATGGCGGCTCGCGATCGGGCCTACCCGCGCGCGAGGACCGAGGGGATGGCCGGCAAGCAACCGCCGGCGCTATTTGCCTCCGCCGAAAGCCACTACTCGATTTCTCGAGCCGCCAACCTACTGGGTCTGGGCATCAACGCCATTTACCCCGTCGACGTCGACGACACCGGCCGGATGCGACCAGACGAACTGCGCAATCGAATCGACGAGGCCAAATCCGACGGGCGGCGACCATTTTTCGTATGCGCCACGGCGGGCACCACCGTCGCCGGCGCCTACGACCCGGTCGACGCCATCGCCGACATCTGTGAGGAGCGCGGCCTCTGGTTTCACGTCGACGGCGCCTACGGCGGAGCGGCCCTGTTGTCATCGCGCCACCGCCACCTGATGGCGGGCTGCCATCGCGCCGATTCCATCACCTGGTGCCCCCACAAGATGATGGGCCTTCCCCTCGTCTGCTCGGCGCTGTTGATGCGCCACCGCGGACACCTCAAGCGGGGACTCTCCGTCGACGCCGACTACATCTTCCACGACGAGTCCTGCAATGCCTCCCCGGCGCTATCGGATTCGTCGGACCTCGGCGAGATGAGCCTTCAATGCGGCCGGCGCATCGACTCCATCAAGTTGTGGCTCGCCTGGCAGACCCGCGGCGACGACGGCTACGAAGCGATGGTCAACCGCTATTTTGAACTGGCACAGCGCTTTGCCGAGCTCGTCGAGGACCGCCCGCATTTCGAATTGGTCCGCCCCCCGCACGGCTGCAACGTCCTATTCCACTACATCCCCCACCATCTGCGAGATATGGCCCCCGGTCCGAAAAGAAAACAACGGCTCGACGCCATCACCCGAACACTGCGCGAAGCCGTCAAGGACGCCGGCCGAGTTATGATCAACTATGGACCTGTCGACGGCTATGCGACGTTTCGAATGGTCCACATCAATCCTCGGATGACCGAAGACGACCTGCCGGTATTCCTCGACGAAATTGAGCGCGCTGCCCGGCGCGAATACAACCCGCAACCTCAAATCGCCGATGTCGGATAGCGCTGTATTCGACGAAACTTGCTTCTCTTTCGCCCAAAGCGCTACGCTCCGCGCCACACGTCTTTGTTTAGGCAGGAGGCTCGATGATCGGATATCGACAACTCAAAGTACTGGCGGCTGCCACCGTCGTCGTCCTCTTGGCGGTCGGCTGCGGCGATTCGGCCCACGGCGACTCCAACGACGGCGAGTCCGTCGATCGCTATCAGATTCTGGACTGGAATCCCGATGACCAGCGCTACGAGACGATGGAATCGACGATCCAGACACTCACCGACCGCCCCGCCGTCAACGGCGACATCGCCGAGCTGCGTGGTGGCGGACAGATCCGGGCCGCAACCAGCGAGCCGCAGACGCGCGAGGAATTCGAAAACGCCATTCGCATCGATGACGACCAAACGCCCCGTGCGCGCTACGAGATCATCGATGGCGTCGTCAAAGGCTGGGACTACGAGAGTTTCTTGATGTTTACGCTGTATCATCACCTCGAACGGTCGATGCTGTACTTTGAGAGTATCGGCGTCGATCGCGAGGTCGTCGGCCGCATGCCCGTGTACTACTCGCCGGAACTCCGGGTGGGATTTATCCCCTTTAACTTGCTGACCGATAATGCGGCCTACGCATTTACTCTCGACGCCTTTTTGATTCCCCCGCAATTCCTCCTCGAAGACCTGCCACTGTCGGCCAACCGGGGAGTGATCGTCCACGAGTACAGCCACGCCGTCTTCAATCGACTGGTCCACGGCGACCAGCGAGTCCCCGATTATCTCTACGAGCCCTGGGATGACGAATACGCCAACCGCATCAGCTCACTCGATGAAGGCATCGCCGATATCTTCGGCGCTCTGGCCGTCGAAGATCCCAATTTTATCTCGGCATCGATCTCCGAAGACCTCTTCGATGTGGACCGCGACCTGGCCGTCGATCGCGAGTATACCGCGTCACTACAAGACGCGCTGACCCAGTCGACGAATTCCTATAACCCCTACAAACTGGGGTCGGTCATCGCGTCGACGATCTGGGCGATCCGCCCGATCATCGATGACGACGAACAACTGGGGCGCGCTCTGGCGTCGGCGCTCGAGGACTTCGCCGAAGTGGAGCCGTCGTTTACCCTGGCCGACTTTTTCAACCGGCTCCACGACCAGCTTCCACAACAGGCCACCGACGACGCCTGCGATGTATTTGTCGAGCGTCTGACCGCCATTTCCGGGGAGTTGACATGCGCTCAGTAATCCCGACGCTCGCGCTTCTTGTACTGCTCATCGCCCCGTCGTCATCGGCCTTTGCCGGCGACGAACCGAACGATGATGACGCTGGGCAAGCTGCAAACGACCACGACGACGGCGACCGCAACCAGGCCATTCGCGAGGCATGGGGACAGGTCTTTGCTGCCCCCGACGACCACCGGTGGGAGGTCGATGCCGGACTGGGACGAATGTCCTGGCAAAACGCCTACGGCGGATACGACGCCCAGCCGTATCTCCACCTGCGGGGCCGCACACTTTTGGCGGGACCGATTACGGTTTCACTGGCCATCGACCACACCTGGCAGAACAACGATGTATCGGTCATCACCTTCGACAGCCGCCGCTTCGGGATGCTCACCGGCGTCGGGCTTCATCACTGGCAGGGTCGGTGGCTGGTGGGGGCCGAAGC
>LFFM01000628.1_pt1 | contig 24849 bp, 25 predicted proteins | sample 643131 | NCBI WGS metagenome assembly LFFM01 (sample SAMN03777445, study PRJNA286221) | soda lake metagenome | biome: soda lake; feature: Kulunda steppe; material: water; isolation source: sample Tc-Br brine of Tanatar trona crystallizer | place: Russia: Kulunda steppe | collected 2011-07
CCAGCGCCGCCTCCGCGTTCGCGCCGAGGATCTCGACGAACTCCCCGGTCGCCTCCTCCAGCGGTGCATGACCGGTCGTCCCCGCCAGCAACACGCCGTGGTCACCCAGCGGGACGATCAGCTCGCTGGTCAGCTGGGACTCGGCGTCGTGGCCCTCCATCTCGCTGACATCCTCGTGGTGTCTGGCCTCGCCGTCGACGAAGGCGTCCCACGCCAGACTCTCGCCGCCCGAAAACGTCGGTGGCTCCTCGGTCACACCGTCCAGATCCGAGATCTACGCCTCCGGGCGCAACACGCCCGCGGACTCGTCGAGCAGGTAGACCGCGATCCAGGGCAACTCCAGCACGTCGACCGCGACCTCGACGGTCTGTCCGGCGATATCCTCCCGCGTCTCGGCCAGCATCAGCGAGCGCATCCCGTCGTGCAGCGCCGTCAGCATGCTTTCTCGCTCTTCGAGGCCCTCCTGCGCTCGCGCGCGGCCCACCGCGTTCCGGATCCGGTTGGCCAGCAGGTCGTACTGGTCCGCCGAGTGTTCCTTCTGCAGATAGTCGGTCACGCCCTGCGTGATCGCCTCGCTGGCGACCTCCTCGCTACCCTTCCCGGTGTACAGAATGAAGGGCAGGCGCTCGTCGACCGCCCGAACTTCCCGCAAGAAGTCGACACCGTCGGTCGGGCCCATCCGGTAGTCGCTGAGCACGCAATCGACGCCCGCGCCGTTTTGCAACACCGAAAGCGCCTCGCTCGCCTCGGTTTCGGTCGTCACGTCGATATCGTCGTTGTCCTCTTCCAGAAAGGTAGAGACGACATCGAGAAACTGCTCGTTGTCGTCGAGATGGAGTACGTGGATCCTGTCACTCATAGATGCCAGTTCAGTGTCCATACTTGCCAGACACCACGTAAAAAAGTATTTGACTCTGAGCCAACAGTTTTTGGGTTGTCACTGCGTCAGTAAAAGAAGCGCCGTCCACGCCGGGCGGCATTTCCACGCTCCGTGCGTGTTCCCCAAAAACCGAAATCGATCAGTCGCAGTTTACAGCTCGACTGCGTCGCCGTCGTCGTAGCTGCTGAGCGACTGCGGCGCGTTCAGGATCGTCACGGCCTCACTGCCTGCCTGGGTAGTGATTCGGACCGTGGCGTCTTCACCCTCTTCGAGGTTGCGCAGGTCGGAGTCACCGGCGAGCGCGTACTCGTAGTCCAGATCGATGACGATTGACATCCGATCGTCGCGTGTCGTCAGCACCGGTGCCGTGTCACCGTCATCTCGCACAGCTTCGACGGTGAAATCGGAGTCCGCAGCGCTGGCTGCGGTGCCATCGTAAACAAGCGTCTCCTGTCCGTCCGGACCGATGTACTCAACGGACGCACCTTCGAGGTCGATCTCGTCAGCACCCGGCGACTGCATGACCGTCATGCTGATTTCGCCGATGGAGTTGTGTTCGCCTTCGACGCGGACCTGAGCGTCATCGTCAGAATCGGAATCGAGATCATCTAGTTCTGCAATCCCTTCACCTGGACCCTGACCGTCAGCATCGTAATCTACATCAGGGGAGCCGACAGAAATCTCATCTTCGTTTCCGGTATCAAGTGATGAGACGTCAAACGTGTCACCTTCTCCTTCAGCCTCCCAGACAAGGGCTTCCCCATCTTGCTCGACAAATAACTCGTCGAACCACTCACCATCAGTTATTTCAAGCTCACTTTCACCCTCATCGTACGAAATTTCGATGTCATGATCTTCCCCAGCATCGATCTCACCAATCGAACTGATGATCAGCACCTGATTGGACACCTGGTCCTCGGAGTCCTGGCTCGTCTCACTGGCCTGGTTCTGCAGGAAGCCTGCTGTATTGATAAGCACGCTCGCTGCGATCGCTGCCACTAGAATCATCGCGATAAAGACTATCAGGGTCTCGATACCGACCTGACCACGGTCTTTATCGCGTGAGTATTCTGGTACGCTAATTTCCATGTTGTGTATCCTCGCGTTGGGTTGGCTTTCGCCGGGCCGCCTATTGGGTGGCCTCTATACTGTCTCTAGTAAGGGTATAAAAAAGAACTACAGCCTATCCGGATAGGAACACACCGCGAGGCACACCTTTCCAATTAGGCTCGCCACAGACAACCGTCCTGCAGCCACAATACGCACAGTGTATACTCGAATCGTCAAAAAGAAAAACGAAAGTAAACCGCTGTCCGCTCAGACTTCGACGGCGTTACCGTCGTCGTAGCTGCTGAGCGACTGCGGCGCGTTCAGGATCGTCACTGCCTCGCTACCGGACTGGGTGACGATACGCACGGTTGCGTCTTCACCCTCTTCGAGGTTGCGCAGATCGGAGTCGGTCCCGAGCTCGTACTCGTAATCGAGATCGATGATGATCGCGAGCCGATCCTGTCGCTGGGTGAGCACCGGGCTAGTTCCGTCGTCGTCGCGCACGGCTTCGACGGCGAACGTGGTGTCTTCAGCACTGGCGACATCAGCGTAGGTAAGCGTCTCCTGACCGTTGGGACCGATGTACTCGACGGACGCACCTTCGAGATCGATCTCGTCAGCACCCGGCGACTGCATGACCGTCATGCGGACACCACCGATGGAGTTGTGTTCGCCTGCGACCCGGACTTGGGCGTCGTCGGAGTCGCCGCCTTCGAGATCACTCAGCACGGCAGGGTCGGCGTCAAGACTACTGTCGTCATAGTCGAGTTCGGGTGAACCGACGACCAGGGTATCGTCAGCCTCGGTGATTCCGAGCGATTCGACATCAAAGGTGTCGTCTGCACCGTCCGCTTCCCAGATGAGCGTTTCGTCGGGCTCCCCACTGCCGTCGCCGTCCTCGTAGTACTCGACGGTCAACTCATCGAACCACGGATCGTTGACCACAAGATGATCTTCGCCATCGTCGTATTCTACGGTGATACTGTAGTCCTCCCCAGCATCGATGTCCCCGATCGAGCTGATGATCAGGACCTGATTAGAAACCTGATCCTCGGACTCCTGACTGGTCGTCGATGCCTGGTTCTGGAGATAGCCAGCCGTATGGATCAAAACGCTCGCTGCAATCGCTGCGACTAGAATCATCGCGATGAAGACGATCAGGGTCTCGATACCGACCTGACCGCGATCCTCACGTGAATACTCCGGTACGCTAATTTCCATATTGTGTATCCTCGGTACAGACCGCCTGTTGAGCAGTCGTGATCTACGATTGGCGCGGTACTGCGATGAAATAGAGACCTACTATCGTAGGAGCAGTGGCTGTTGTGGGGGTTCGTAGTTAGGGTAATTCAAAAAACCGGCCGCAAAAGAAAGATCCGAATTTACAGTTCGACAGCGTCGCCGTCGTCGTAGCTGCTGAGCGACTGCGGCGTGTTCAGGATCGTCACGGCTTCACTCCCTGCCTGGGTGGTGATACGAACCGTAGCATCTTCACCCTCGTCGAGGACTCGCAGATCCTCGGCCATGTAGTTCGTCAGATCGATGTTGATCGACATCCGGTCATCGCGCGTCGTCAGAACCGGGGCAGTCTCGCCTTCGTCACGGACTGCTTCGACACCGAACTCTCCTTCGAGCGCGTCAGCATCACCGCCGTAGACGAGCGTCTCCTGACCGTCCGGACCGATGTACTCGACGGACGCGCCTTCGAGGTCAATCTCGTCAGCACCCGGCGACTGCATGACCGTCATGCTGACGCCGTTGATCTGGTTGGTTTCCTCGATGGTTAGCTCGTCGTCTACCTCACCGGTATCCGGGACCTGTAAGACTACCTCGTTGGTGCCGAATGCAACGCTGACCGTGTCTCCTTCTTCGAGCTCATCGAGATCACCATCGTTGAAGGCCGCGCTATTGTCGCCCCACGTTGCTTGTAATTCGGAATCAGAACTGGAAACGTAGAGTGGTGCCCAGTCAAAACCATTCCCGGACTCAACAGTCAGTTCGTTCCCACTATCAGCATTCAACTGGATTGTCAATTCCTCGCCATCAGTCCAGCCAGCATCGGTCTCAGTCTGCTGAATATCACCGATCGAGCTGATGATCAGCACCTGATTGGACACCTGGTCCTCGGAGTCCTGGCTCGTCTCGCTGGCCTGGTTCTGCAGGTAGCCTGCCGTATTAATGAGCACGCTCGCTGCGATCGCTGCCACTAGAATCATCGCGATGAAGACGATCAGGGTCTCGATACCGACCTGACCCCGGTCCTTATCGCGTGAGTATTCTGGTACGCTGATTTCCATTGTTGTGTATCCTCGCGTTTTGATTCGCGGGCCGCCTGTTGGGTGGCCTCTATACTGTGCATAGAAAGGGTATAAAAAAGAACTACGGCCTATCCGGATAGGACCTCAGGAACCACCCCACCTTTCTAATTAGGGGCGGTCGATATTCGGTTAGTTGAGTGCACACAGATGGCGTCGATAGCCGATTCAGCTGTCACTACGCAAAACTGGAAAACGAAAGTAGAGAACTTGAATTTACAGCTCGACTGCGTCGCCGTCGTCGTAGCTGCTGAGCGACTGCGGCGCGTTCAGGATCGTCACGGCCTCGCTACCTGCCTGGGTGGTGATCCGTATCGTGGCATCCTCGCCTTCGTGGAGCGTGCGCAGGTCCTCGTTCTGCTGCATGGCGAGATTGATGTCGATCGAGAGCCGGTCCTCACGAGTGGTCAGCACGGGGTTCGTCTCGCCGTCGTCACGGACGGTCGTCACCTCGAACGTGCCAGCCTCGGCGTCGGACACGTCATCGTAGATGAGCGTTTCCTGACCGTCCGGGCCAATGTACTCGACGGACGCGCCTTCGAGGTCAATCTCGTCGGCACCCGGCGACTGCATGACCGTCATGCTGATGTCGCCGATCATGTTGGCCTCCTCGATGGTGAGGTCAGTGCTCGAATCACCGCTATCAGAGTCATCAGATTCTAGCTCAACAACATTTTCGCCGAACGAGACGAAGATTGTGTACTCCTCGTCATTCAGTTCATCGTCACCAAGGTCGAAGGTCAGGTCACCGCTATCATTTTCAATCTCCCAACTGACATTACTAATCTCGGGATGATCGCTGGAGATCCATAAGGTGCCTCCGAATTCCTCAGCATCACTATCAAAGGTCAATTCGTGAGTGGGTCCTGTATTATCCCAGTTCAGTCCAATATCAACCTCATCGTCCCACCCATCCTCAACCTCAGCCTCGGTGATATCACCAATCGAGCTGATGATCAGCACCTGGTTGGACACCTGATCCTCGGAGTCCTGGCTCGTCTGCGATGCCTGGTTCTGCAGGAAGCCGGCCGTATTAATTAGTACGCTCGCTGCGATCGCTGCCACTAGAATCATCGCGATGAAGACGATCAGGGTCTCGATACCGACCTGACCCCGGTCCTTATCGCGTGAATATTCTGGTATACTGATTTCCATTGTTGTGTATCCTCGCGTTCAACGGCCACCTGTTGGGCAGCCTCTACACGTCTAATAGAAAGTGTATAAAAAAGGTATACAGCCTATCCCGATAGGACCCTCCCAACAACCTTACCTTTCTGATTAGGCACTCCTCGATATCTCGCTGGCCAGCGACGCAAGTAGGTCACTGCTGGCTGGCGGATTACATCTCCAGCGACAGGGACAACTGACCCACAGAACGAAAGATCAAGACGGAAGCCGGTTTACAGCGCCACCGCGTCGCCCTCGTCGTAGCTACTCAACGAGTACGGCACATTCAGGATCTCCACTGCCTCGCTGCCCGCGGGGGTGACGATCCGCAGCGTCGCGCTCTCGCCCGGTTCGAGATAGCGGAGATCGCTGGTGTCGTCGTCGGTCAGGTCGACGCTGATGACGTAGCGGTCCTGGCGCTCGGTGAGGACGGGAACGGTATCGCCATCGCGGACGTCCTCGACGCCGAACTCACCCACATCGGGGCTCTCGTCGTAGACCAGCGTCTCCTGACCGTCCGGGCCGATATACTCGACCGAGGAGCCGCCGAGGTCGATTTCGCCCGCGCCGGGGGATTGCATCACGCTCACGCGGACCTCGCCGATGGCGTTGTCCCCGCCGTTCTCGGAGATCTCGCCTACCGAACTGATGATCAGTACCTGATTGGAGACCTGGTCCTGGGCGTCCTGTGCGGTCGTCGACGCCTGATTCTGGAGAAATCCGGCGGTGTTGAGCAGCAGTGTCGCCGCGATCGCCGCGACGAGCACCATCGCGATGAACACGATCAGCGTCTCGACGCCGATCTGGGCACGCCGCTCCGGTCTGTCTGGTGTGGTGATCTCCATGGCTGGTGTCTGGCTGTGGCCTGTATGAAGTTTCGTGTCAAATGAAAATAAAAGTTCCTAATATGATAGTATGGGGGCGCTATCAAGACCCTACACAAATAGGCACTCGAAAGTAATTGATACTGCGGTTTCTGTGCCCAGTGCGACGTTGAAAGCACCAGAAAATACTTTGTGTTTGTGTATGCATACACAAACTATGGGGACAAAGACCATCGGCATCCGAGAGGACGTATATGAGCGGTTGAAAGCTCGAAAACGAGAGGATGAGAGTTTTACGGACCTTATGAACCGAATACTGGATGAGACGACTGTCGATTGGCGTGAGGGATTTGGAACACTCTCCGAAGGAGAAGCCGACGAGCTCGAACAAATCGTTGCGGACTCCCGGGACCAGACAGGGAAGGGGCTTTCTGCACGGCAACATGAGGCTCTTGATGAGTTCGCGGATAGAGAGACAGAAGATGAAACTGCTTGACACCACGTTCCTCATCCATTACTGGGCAGGTCGGGAAGCGATTGAAGAGTATCTTGAAACGCACGAAGAAGAGGAGTTCGTAACGACCGCACTGAACATCAAAGAGATTGCTGTCGGACGGGAAATTCAGGGGAAGCTGGACCCAGTTGAGATTCAGTCACAGTTTGCGTGGACGACTATCCTCCCGTTTCAGGTAGAACATGCCGTTATTGCTGGCGAGCTAGAAGCGGAATTCCATCGCGATGAAACAGTGAATCAGGACAAAATAAATTCCCTTTCTGGAGATCTATTGATTGCCGCCGTTGCTAAAGAGGCAGGCGCAACAGTTGTCACGCAAAATACGGACGACTTCCAGCTATTCGATGGAGTATCTGTAGAGACCTATTAATTGACATCCTCCTCCGCGTGAAAACGGAGGAATCCCGAGCGGTGGGAGTTTCAGGTCTGCAACCATGGTTGCCGCCACTTTGCGGGAACCCGTTTAACCCAGTCGTCGTGGTCGGTGGCTGTCTAGCCGTGCCAAGCGGCTGTTACTCCTATCCTCCATCATGTTCGGACTCTCCGTGTTATTTTTGCCACGGAGAGTCCGGCAGACTTCAACGGACTTGGAGTTATCGTCGGGGCTTGCTCAGGCCAACAGGCACGAGACGAACCCTTCGAGGATTCGCGTTTACCGTGTTGGCGTTTCGGATACTGTCTCATTGAGTGGCGGGCGGGCCGCCTCCGAAGGCCGTTCGGAATCCGCTCCGTTCCGACCTGACCTTACCGACGTGTAGTGGTTATTGCTACTTGAAAGTGCGGTTTGGAAACTCAAGGATGCCATCGAACGTGGTTCGTGTAGAGTAGTGTCGGATTCATCCTGCGGCTAAAGCCGCAGGTATTCTCCTTGCTCTGTATAATTCACATTGGCGATCCGGGCGAGCGTCCAGTATCGGAACGAGAAACGTCAGGTGCTACCAGGGGTGAGTCCTCACCGAACGACCACCCGGCCAAATATGTTAGGTCCGGGATCCGTCCCGGGTCGACACACGACAGTCGAGTATTCTGGCAAATATAGCAGCTAGACGCCGTACAGCCTCGGAATCGGACCAAAATAGTGATTTGGGGAAAGGGATAAACCGGCTCAACCAGTATTCGAGGAGAGTGAGTATGAGTCGACGAGACAGCGTGACCGGGCGCAGTTCCACTCCGCACCTGGACTCGCTCGATGGGACGGCGGCAGAGCAGGTGACTGCGATGGCCTGGGCGCGATACCTCGGCAACGAGTTCGGTTCGAGTGGCGCGATCCGATCCCTGCGATTCTACAGGGACGCCGGCTGGATCAGCAGCGAGGTGTACCGACGGATGGTCGATTACGTGCGCGGGCTCTCGGTCGAGGAACTCTCGGACGACGATGACGGCGACGAGACGAGTATTGACGCGCTCGCGGAGACACCCTACGAGGGCCACGCTCGATCACTCGAATACGTCGCCGCCATCGCTGGCGACAGCATCGAGCGGGACCTGACGACGCTCCGCCTCGGGCAGAACGGTGTCAGCTCGAACGCCGGGATCGGCGGTAGCGACGACGGCGGCGTCCCCGAGGACAGCCAGTGTGCGGCAACCGATGAGGATGGCGAGCCGTGTACACGGCCCGCACTCGGTGATAGCGACTACTGTCACGACCACCACGAGGAACCGGTGGATGGCGAGATGGGCGAGGAGTAGCGTCGGACGTAGGTGTCACACCTGGAGGAACTCCGACAGCACGTCCTCGGGGACAGGATTGGTGTACTCGAACGTCTCATCGTCACACAGAGCCTCGAAGTCCCTGTCCGTCGTAACAATCTCGTCAGCATCTGCTTGACGTGCAAGCGCGATATAAAAGCAATCGTATACGTCGTGGTTTTTTTCCGCACTGATTTCGTAGGCATCGAGAACAATGTCTGGCGTCGAGTCTACACACTCCACCGGATACTGCAATAACGAACTCACTGCGTTTCGAGCATCGACTGTCGACAGACCGAGATCCTCAAGCACCCATTGCACTCGGAGTGAAAGATAGCCGAACAACAACAGCGTCTCTTCGCCGTGTAGTGCCGGAACGAGTCGCTCCGCCACGTACGGGTGGCCCGGATGGTCGTCGATAAGTTGGATCGAGAGCGCGTTGACATCAGGGAGTATCCGCATTTATCGCCCCCCGAACGTCGCTTCACCCGCATCTCGAAACGCGTCCTCCCCCCATTCGTCGCGTGATTTTCCCGACGAGACAGTCTCCAGTTCGGGGAGCTGTCGGACGAGCCTGATTTCGGTACCGTCCCGAAGGACTGTAAAGCGCGTCCCCCCATCGAGTCGAAGATCGTCTCGTAGTGCTTTCGGTATCGTCAGACGGCCGCGATCGTTGATTTCAGCCTCACCGTACTCCTGTTGTTTCGGCCCCCCACCGGTATCGCTCATTGAATCACCACAATATAGTTTGACGTATTCAATCACCATAATGGTTGGCGATCCAAATGATCTGTCCAATCACACCGCAATCAGCGAGGTCATCAGATACCGCGTCAGGACGGCGATGATGACGCTCATCCAGACGAGGACGACGAAATGGTTCAGCGCGCTCAGAGAGTGGCCCCGGTCGATGATACGGATCATCATCGAGGATAGCATGGCGTTGAGCAGGATGGCGATAAAGAGGAAAAAGCGGACCTGATCGATGTCGTACACCTGTGGGTGGAGCAAGCCGCCGAGTCCGGCCTGACCGAGTTCGAGATCGTCGGTGATATCCTGTAGCAGGCGAACGATTTCGAGCCCGACGAAGAAGGCGAAGGTGCTCGTCGCGGTGATCCCGTAGATCACGCCGATAATCGTCCCCGTTTCCTGGGTCCGCATCTGCCGCAGGTTCAACACCTGCGTGAAGTTTTTCTCGATGAGCTCGCCGAGCTGGATCGGCTCGCCGCCCATCCGCCGACCGACGACGTACATGTCGCTAAAGCGCTGGATCAGGTACGAACCGGTTTCGGCGGCGAAGTACCGCCAGGCAAGCGTCGAGTTGATCTGCATCGCAAGACGAAGATAGAGGTTGTTGATCGTCTCCGTAAGCGAGCCGAAGTCCTTCCGGCGCAGCGACGAGAGGACCGACGACGTCGAGCTCTGTTTGACGCTTTCGACCGCACCAAGCGCGCGGATGAACGAGGGGAACTCGTCATCACGGTTTTTGACCCGCTTTTCCTCCCGACGCATGACGAGTCCGCTGATCAACAGGGGAGTGAACGGAATCGCCATGTAGATCGGCTCGGGAAGGTCAGTGGCGACCGGCAACACGCCATCGAGCGCGAGATACGTCAGAACCATCAACAGGAGGCTGAGTCCGATGCTAACGATGATGGAGATCCGAAGCCGGACGTTGCGCTCCAGCGCGATGTCGTCGGAGTGGCTCCAGACCGGGTCCTGCGGGGCAACGTTGTTCATCACGTAGATGAACGTCACCTGTACGAACAGATACAGCGTCAGCACGGCAGAGAGCGCGATCATCGGGTCGATGCCGATGAGGAAGGGAAGCAAGATTGCAAAAACGAGCCCGAACGTGGTCGAGTTGATCACCGACAGGTAGACGTCTTTGATGACGTTGAGCCGTTCGAGTTCGTTCTCGTAACGCACTTTGTAATGCTGGAGGATGTTGTCCTGCTCGTTGATCAGAAAGTCACTCATGGGCTGGCCCGCGCCCACTGTGTAGGCAAGGCGTTCGAGGAAGTCCTGCATTAGCGGGCTGGAGACGCGTCGTGCGCGGAACCGGCATGCGTCGTCGAGACTCAGGTTCCAGGTGTCGATCAGCGCGACGATATGGCCCATCTCGGTCGCGATGGCGTTGTAATCCTCCTCTTTGGAGAGGGTTCGGAATACCTCGACTCGATCGATGTTGGTGGTCGAGAGCACGGTAATATGGGTGATAAAGAGATGGAACTGGTCCCGCACTTCCTTCTGTTGTCGGTCGCTTCGCAGTTTCGGATAGACGAGGGCGATGAACGGAAGGAAGAGCCCAAGAATCACGAATGGGCCGGTAGCGATCCCCGGCACGGGAAGGAAAAGCGGGAGGAATGCGACTGTAATCCCGAAGACTATCGAGGGAAACAGAATGGCGAGGAGATATCGCTGTACGGACATATCCATCCCCTCGTAGGCCATCAACAGCGATCGAACCGCCTCCTTGAGATCGATGGAGGTGTCCTCCTCCGCATCGCGGGACGTCGCTGTTGCACTTTCTGAGCTCATTGGTCTCCGTCACTGTCGTCGTGGCGACGTGTCCAACCCATCGCATCGCAGGTACGAAAGGTTAGTCTTCTGGCCCCAGGTCGGAGCAGTGTCGGTCGGGGTTGAATCCGTCGGACCTGTCACTACATTGCCTGTGGCGACGCGGTAAGTCCGGTCAGGTCGATCGGCAGCGCCTCGACCCCGTCGCGCTGGAACGTCGCGATCGCGTCGTTTACCTCCTCGTATTCGAGGACATCCGCTTCGATCAGGCGCTCGACGATCTGTGCACGCCGGTCCAGTTCGTCGTAGATCTCGCGGGTGTTCTCGTAGCCAAGCAACTCTGCGATCTGGTTTTCGAGAACGTGGGAGTTGTTCATCCCGGTAAAGACGATCTCGTCGTCGCGAGGATCCCACCGGAAGGCCTGCTGGGTCACGACACCGCCGTCGTGTTTCGAGTAGCCTTCGATCTCCTGGACGCTGGTTACCCGGCGGTAGACGTCATCGCCCTGTTTGACGCGGTTCTGGAACAGCGCGACGTCGCAGTTGTCCATGAACGTCTCGGGGACGTTGATCGGTTCCCCAGTGAAGCGCTGGATCATCGACACGATGTCGCTGGCGTGGAACGTGAGCATAACGGGGTGACCCGTCTGTGCGGCCTGAAATGCCATCTGACCTTCCGCACCTCGAACCTCGCCCACGATAATGTAGTCAGGGCGAGATCGGAGCGCCGAAGCGACCAGATCGAACAGGTCGATATCCGAGCTGTCGTCCTCACCCTGTCCCTCTCGGGTCAGAAGTTGCTGCCAGGTGTCGTGGGGTGGGATGACTTCGGCGGTGTCTTCGGCCGTGTAGATCTTCGAGTCGCGTGGGATGAACGAGGTAATCGCGTTCAGCGTCGTCGTCTTCCCCGATGCAGTCTCTCCCACCACGAAGACAGTCTGTTCGTTTTCGAGACAGAGCCACAGGTAAGCCGCTAGCTTCGGCGAGAGCGTCCCCCACTTCGTGATCTGGAGGATGGACAGCGGCACCTCGTCGCCCTGTCGGATCGTCAGCGAGGGACCCTGCACCGACACGTCGTCGGAGTAGATGATGTTGATACGCGAGCCGTCGGGCAGCGTCGAGTCGATGATCGGGTTCGAGTCGCTGACCGGCGTGTCCATCCGTTCGCCCATGTTCCGGAGCCAGTTTTCGAACTCCGCTGGCGTTCCGAAGTTCACAGTCGTGGGTAACATCCCGTAGGTGCCGTGGTCGACGTAACACTGATCGGTCCCGATGACGTGGATATCCTCGTTCTGTGGGTCCTGCATGACCGGGTTCAACGGTCCCAGCCCGACGATGTCACGCTGGAGCTGGTAACGGATCTTTCGATACGTATCTGCTGAAATGGAGATCCGGGTTCCGAGTACCCGCTGAAGTGCACCGGTCGTGACGCCACCGACATGAGTGACACCGTCGAGAAGCTCATCGATGTGCTTGATGAACTCCTCGTCGTCCGTCGGAGCGGGTTTGTTGACGCTCTTTTCGAGGATCCGCTGTCTGACGTCGTCGAAAACGGCCTGTTCGTCGGCATCGAGCGTCGGTTCGACCACGTAGTACGTCAGCGGCTGACCGACATCACCGTGAACGTGACAGAACACCGGATGCTCGCTTTGGGTCGGATAGATAACGTTCGGTCTGGCCACCTCGTGTTCGTCCTCCAGTGCGTCCGTATACAGCGGGTACTCCCCGTGGATATCCCGATACCGTTCGAGGTGCTCGGACAGATGGAGATGCTCGTCTGCGAGCCTGGCGAGTTCCCCCGACAGGTTCGCCGTCCCGAGTTCCGTCATCTCAGGCCACCGTCCGTGTCACGACCGTAATGCCACGGCCCGACTGGACCGCGTAGCCGATGTTGTCGTCGACCTGACTGACCATCTCTGCGAACTTTTTGACGACGACGTTCCGTCTGACCTCGCTTCCGACCGTCTCCATATCGAGGGCCAGGTAAACATCCGATGCATCCCGGAGCGGTCGAAGAGCAGTTTCCGACAGCGAGTCTGGGTTGACTGTCAGTATCAGTGTCTTCCCCTGACTGACGATTTGCCGGAAGTACGTGATCATGTTCTGCATGATGTCGTCCGCGTCGCCGTGCTCACTGATCGCCTCGTAATGTGGGTCGTGGAGCAAGATGGCGTCGAAGCCATCAAAGAGGATCACGTCGCTTTCCCACATCGTTTCGGCCTGCATCAGCTTCGTGATGAGCTCGCGCCCACCGTCCTCCCCGGGACCCGGTCGCTCGTTGATAGTATCGCGCGTATCGATGTCCGCATGCAAGAACAACAGCTGTTCACGGAGCAAGTGATCGACGATACCGTAATCCATCGATCCCATCTGCTTGATCAGCCCCCCGGCGGTCAGCTCGGCCGAGACGTAGGTAACGTACGTGTCGCTCTCACAGAAGCCATAGCAGAACCGCTGGGCGAAGACGCTCTTGCCAGCGCCGTGGCTCCCTTCCAGCAGGACGATACTTCCCTCTGGAAACCCGCCGCCAAAGGCCGGGTTCACTCTGTCGCGCTCTTCGAGTCCAAGTTGGTATAAGTTACTCATACGTTAGCTCTCCACATGAAATCGGAGGATGTCTTCGCTGGATCTAACCCGGACTGTCGCCCGATGCTCCCCGTCATCGAGGGGTTCCGAGACCGTTATCCGGACAACATCGCCTTCCCGCCAAGCCGTCGATCCCTCGTTGCCGATCACTTCGATATCGACCTCGGCCTGGTACGCGCCGTTGATCAGGACGTCGATGTCACCACTGTCAGTGTGTATCGGCCGATTTCCCGTGTTTTTTACGAGGAGCGTGATCTCGTCGGTCCCATCGTCCGTCGAGTAGATGGAGTCCGGGCTGCCCGCGTCGCTGATGATGTCGATCTCCGTCTCGATATCCTGCGCGACGCTGTCGCCCCGTTCGTCCAGCGAGACACTCATACTCTCGACGTTTACCGTCAACGTCGTCGCAACGCCCACAGCGACGGTTAGAGCGGCGATGAAAATGACGAGATGGGAGACGGAGACGCTCGCCACGTTAGCTCACCTCCTCGATCTCGTCGGTGGACGCCTGTATCCCGGTCTGCGTCGCGACGACCAGGCGATCTGGCGCAGTCTCGACGTCCGATAGCTCGATTTCGAGTCGCTCGCCGCCGACCCACAGCTCCCGTTCGGCCTGCCCTTCCACCCGACTCGTTCGCTCCGTCCGAATTTCGCCATCGACTAGCAGATCGGTGCTGGCAACGTCAAGAGTCACGGTGCCAGTGTTGTCCACCGTGACGGTCAGGCGATCAGCCGTGTCGTTGTACGTCGCAGAATGAATCTCTACACCGCTGTTTCTGGCGTCGATGACCCGGTCCTGGCGATCGTCGCTCGCCTCCGAGATCTGTAGAGTGGAGCCCTCGACGGCGGGATACAGCAGGCCAAGACTGATCAGTGCACCGATGGCGACGACGGCAACCGCAGCGCTGGTGCTGAATCCCATCCGTTGTCACCCCAGTTGTGCCGATTGCTCGAGCTGTGCCTGCTGGGAGAGCCGAGCGATATATTTGAAGCTCCGATCGTGCACGTCCGTGTTGAGGTCGTTTCTTGGCGCAGTATCCGGTGTACAATGTGCGCCACTGAGCATGACCTCCAGATCACGTTTGACCGGTTCGCTGATCCAGTCGATCCGGTCGTAGTGGTCCAGGGCTTTCAGCGCACCCTCCTGGCCGGACTTGTCGACGAGCATCGTCAACCACTCCATCAGCAGCACTTCCGTGGCGTAGGTGCCCGCAAAGCGAGTCAGATACGGTCCTTCCTCGTCGTGCTGGGAAGGAGTCGTCGGAGCGGTGGGTGGGGCTGGTTCCGGCTCGGGCGGTTCCATCTGTCGAGGGTCGGGATCCTGTCTCGACGTCTGTTGGGGCTCTGACTCCCGCTCCGGGTCGAGTGCGTCTTCGGTCTCCGTAGACTCCTGGTCGTCATCCGGACTGGGAATGACGCCGAACTTGGACTCCGACTCGTCCGGTTGTTCGATCTCGCCCTCCCAGTCGCCGGTAAAGGGATTGACGCTTTCTGTCAGGTGATCGTACACCCCAAGCAGGGTAGCGTTGTGCTCCTCGATCCGATCGAGTCGCTCGCCGACCAGTTCCTGCTCGCTCTCGAGCCCGTCGATACTCGCGCTGTTCTGTTCGACCGTGTTTCGGACCCCGTCGAGTTCGTGTTCGAGGTCTGCGATCTCGTCGGACAACTCCCCGGAGCTATCCTCACTGTTACCGAACAGCCCACCGGACGATGAGTCATCAGTCTCATCCGCGGGGGTTTCGTCGTCCGATTCCCCATCGTCCTCCGATCGCTCATCGTCCAGTGGCTCCTGTGGCCCAGCGTCGGGATCGTCCGGCCCACCCGGTGAGAGCGCGTCCAACCCTAGCTCGTCCAGAATGGTTCCTAAATTCATATGTCGCAGGGTAGAGTTATACACTCCTTGCGGATACGTAATCATAAGCTGCACACCTAATTAGAGAGGTTCCACGGTATTCCCCTGCATGAGCGTACCGAATACCGGCACGCGTGTACGGGTCACCGATGGAGGTCGGCTTCGGCGAGCAGGGCAGAAATCGTCGCCGCGGGCGGGTTGTCGTCGTCGATAGTGCTCGCATACCAGACGAGTAGTTCCTCGAAGGCGGTGATACGGTCCTCGGCAGCAATCCGACGCTCGAGGATCCTGTCGTCGGATTTCACCAGGATATCGACCGCGTGCGGTCGGTCGACCTGTTCGATCGTCGTCTGACGTGTTGCTGGCGAGAACGTCCGCCCGCTGTCAGTGCCCTCCGACGGAGTTCCAGTGTGGGAACTATCACTGTCGACGTGCCCGGGCTGTGTGTCGTCCGGTGATCGTGGTGTGCCGGTGTCGGACCCTTGGCTCGGGTCTGCGATCGGTCCGTCAGTGGCGTTCGAGACGCTGTGGTGGTCGGCCTCTCCCGATGAACGCTCCGGATGGCGTTCTTCCCCAGTATCCGGATCAGTGGCGGGAGCTGTCGACGGACGATCCTCGGACGGGCTCACGACGAACCGGTTCTCGTCGATCTGTTCGACGCCCTCGGCCCGTTCGAGCGCGAGCTCCTCGGGCGTGAGGACGGGCGCATCGGGATCGCCCTCCGACTCATCTGTCATATGCTATATCATCCACCCTCTACGATCCTATACTTTACCCCACTGGGGATCGACGTCGACGACGTACGCAGGACGCACGCCCGAAGACGGTCGTCCGCCGTCCCGGGCCAATCGTAGTGGCGGCTGTGCTCTCCTTGCGTTTTATAATCTCCGCCTACGTACGCCGGTGCAGTACGTGAACTCACCGATAACTACTTCCGCCGAAACCGGTACTCGGCAGCGCGCGCTCGGTGTCGACGACGACGAGTACAATCCTCGCCGGGATCTCAGGCTCATCGCACTCACAGTGCTGGTTTTTGGGACGCTCACGGTGGGGATACTCGGCTTCGGGGCGACTCCGGTACACGAAGACGACGACGACGATGGAACGGTGTTCCCGTTTCAGGATTTGCGAGATGATGGGCCCGAGGATATCCACCTCGTCATCGACGCCAACAGAACGTCGATCACGCCGGGCGAGGCAGTCCAGTTTACAGTCGCATACGAGAACGGAACGGCTGCCGACGACGCCGTACTGGCCACGGACGGCGAGGAGTACACCCTCGACGGGGACGGACAGGCGACTGTCGTCTTCGATCACGGGGGTGAGTTCACCGTTACGGCCGACCGGGACGGAACCGAACGGACCCGGTACGTCGCCGACGCGACGATCATCTCCGTCGATCGGTTCGAGGTCGAACTATCGCTCGATGCCGACAGAGCGGAGGTCGTCGCGGGCGACGACATCACGTTCTCCCTGCAGCGGGCGGATACGTCCGAGGCGGTCGCCGGTAGCGTGACTGTTGCGGGTGAGACACACGAGACAGACAGCGTCGGAACGGTCACTGTTCCGTTCGAGAGCGCGGGGACGTTCGAGGCAACTGCCACGAAATCGGACACCCCTACCGAGACCTTCCTCGAAGAAACAACGACAGTCTCCGTCGATCGGCGAACGATCTCGCTGTCGGTCAGACAGGATCCGACAGCACCGACTGTCGGTGAGGAGGTGCTTGTCGAGATCAGCCGTGACGATACCGGCGAACTGATCGACGGGACGGTAGCGGTCAACGGAGAGCAACGGGTCGCCCCGAACGGGACCCTGACACTCGCCGCGGAGAGAGCAACGACTGTAGAGCTGTCGATCTCCGCACCGGAGACTGACAGCGAACGGTTCACCGAGGAGGCGCGGACGATCCGATTCGAGCGTCAGACTGCACAGCTGTCCCTCGATGCGAACTCCACGACGGTAGAACGGGGAGAGCCAGTCGAGTTTACGGCAGTCCGGACGGACACCAACGAGCCGGTGCCCGGAACGCTGACCGCCGGTGATCGGTCTCACTGGCTCGACTGGCAAGGGAGTGCTACGGTTTCGTTCGAAGACGCCGGTACTGTTCCGGTCGTGGCAAAGCGTGCAAACACGACGACACATACGTTTCCCAGCGACGAGGTGGACATCACCGTGTTGGATACGCAGTACCGGATCGACGAGATCAGTGCGCCCGAAACCGTCGATTCGGGCGGCGACGCAACGGTCGAGGCAGTGATCCACAATGCCGGAGCCGACGCCGGGACAGCAACGGTCGAGTACACGTTCGATGAGAACGAACACGCGACCAGGACCGTCGAACTGGGGGCTGGTGAGCGCGAGACGGTTACCTTCGAGATTCCGACCGAGGTAGATCCTGGCGAGTACGACCACGCTGTGACGACGCGGGACGACCACGTCTCCACATCGGTTACTATCGAAGATGTAGAGAGCTGATATTTTACTGTGGTGACCTGACTACTCAACATATATTAGTTTCTGGACTATAATTTCGGATTACTCGCTCAGAGCAATTTTTAAAACGTTTAGTGGCTCCTGAGGACATTATAAAACATCTTATGATGTGTTTGACGGTGTAAAACGGCTCGAAATAGCGGAAACGCTCAGCCCCCTATAAGATACAGCACCGTGTTGGTGGAAACAGAGCTGAGAAACCTCATGTCAAGCCCCTCCATCAAACACGAGACTGGATCGGTCGCAGGCGAGTCCGCGGACGGCAGTCTCCGCGGGTGGTTTGCCGATCAACTGGTCGATCGGATCTACGCCGTCGGCTTCTGGACCGCCGTCGTGCTGCCGTTCCTGCACGTCCCGATGCTAGCGACGGGACTGGATACGGGTGGTGAAGTACTGACGTTCCTCGCTTTGCTCGCCTTGAACGCCCTCGCCCTGCTCGTCGGATACCCGCACAAACAGTCCTGATACCCTCTCAGGGCTAAAGCCGTAGGCTTTCACTTCGCTATCACTGTACTCCCCGCCCCGAGGGTTTCGAGTGATGGACCAGAGAACTCACGGTCACCCCGTGTCCTGTTACTAGCGATGACCGAACGGATCCAGTACAACCCGATTGGTGTGATTCGATCGCCGTTTGATGATCCGGACGGGATGCCAATTCAGCCGGCCGGCGACTCCACAGCCCGCGGGACGGTCGAACTCGTCGACGAATACGAGGCTGGACTTGCCGATCTCGATGGCTTTTCCCACTGCATCCTGCTGTACCATTTCCACGCGGGTAACGACGACTACAGCCTACAACCCACACCGTTTCTCGACGACACTGTGCGTGGACTGTTCGCCACTCGCGCTCCGAGTCGGCCAAACCAGCTCGGGCTTTCGGTGGTCGCCGTCGAATCGGTCGATGGCGCACAGATCACCGTCAGCGGGATAGACGTTGTCGATGGCACGCCCCTGTTGGATATCAAACCCCTCGTCGGTGCCTTCGACATCCCCTCGGAGTGGACCGACGGTTGGGTCGACGACGCTGGAGCCGACGTGGAGACGACTGCTGCCGACGGTCGGTTTCTCGAATAGCTACCAGCAGCTCGTCGCGGCTGAGGTGCACGAACGGTATCAACAGGCCACGATCCGCCCGTGGACTTAAGTTTACCTACCCTCTGAGGTGTAGTATGGCCGCGCATGGCCGGTCCGCGTTGCGAGATCTGTTCGACGAGTCACCGACGCCGCATATCGCACACCCACCCCACACACATCACCGGGATTTTTACGTGGCAACGGACGGCTCCTACCGGGAGGAAAGCGGTGGTCTCGGCGTCGTCATCGAAACACGAAGGGGCGATAGGGTAGCGAGGCTCTCGCTTCCACAGCACGTCCCCGACAACAACGTCGCCGAGTATCGGGCGCTCCATCTCGGTCTCGACGTGCTCGCCGCGCGATCACCGCCGAACGCGCGTGTCGGCGTCCTCGTCGATCACGACGAACTGGCCGGGGATGTCAACAACGCGGTTCTCGCCGCCCGTCATCCCGACGGCGAGCCGCCGCATCCGTTCTCACCGCCTCGAAACACGACTCATCACTGGCGGGGGATCCGGGCCCGCCTGTCGGGCTTCGGTGAGGTGCGTGCAGCCAGGATCCACAGCGAAGATAATCCTGCACATCCCCTCGCGAACGCGCCCGACCAGTACGCCCACGTCAACCGCGAACCGGATCGATGCGTGCTACCCGACATTGCCGAGTCGGCGGCAAGCGAGTTCCCGCCGCCGTCCCGGGCGGATCGACACGCGAGCGACTGACACGGTCGACAGTCGATCCCCTGACTACTCGCTTTGTGCGTCTACCACTGCAACACCGGCGAGGTTCACGATATCCTTGACCTCGTCGTCCCGCTGCAGGACGTGGACCGGTTTGTTCATTCCGACGAGCATCGGCCCGATGGCTTCTGCTCCGCCGAGCCGCTGGAGGAGCTTGTAACTGATGTTACCCGCTTCCAGACTCGGGAAGACGAGCACGTTTGCCGGTTCCTCGAGGGCAGCAAACTCGTAGGTGCCGTGGAGCATCTCCTCGACGACGGCGGTGTCGGCCTGCATCTCGCCGTCGACCGGGAAATCCACGTCGGGATCCTCACGGAGCTGTTGGGCTGCCTCCCGGGGCTGTCTTGTACCATCGGTGTCGACGCTCCCGAAGTTCGAATACGAGAGGAGTGCAGCACGCGGCTCGATGTTGAAACTTCGGGCGAGCTCTGCGGTGTGTTCGGTGACCTCGGCCAGCACGTCCGCGTCGGGGTTCTGGTTGACCGTCGCGTCGGCGATGAAGACGACGCGATTTTTGAACGTGAGCATGTACACGCCAGCCGCGTAGTCGGCATCCTCGGCCGTGCCGACGACCTGCAGCGGCGGGCGCAGCGCGGAGGGGTAGTGGTGGGTCAGTCCAGTCAGCATCGCGTCCGCATCGTCCATCTCGACCATCACCGACGCGAGGTAGTTGCTGTCCCGGATCATGTTCTCGGCCTCGCTTCTGGTGATCCCTTTGCGCTGTCGGAGCTCGTAGAGCCGTTCGGCATAGGCCTCGTAGTCGCCGGTATGGGGGTCGACGATCTCGGGGTCAAAGTCGAGTCCAAGCTCGTGGGCCGTCCGCTGGATTTCGGTCCGGTTCCCGATCAACACCGGCTCGGCGATCTGTTGCTCTTGCAGCTGGTAGGCAGCGCGGATGATCTTCTCGTCGTCACCTTCGGCGAGCGCGACGCGTTTGGGGTCGCTTTTGGCCTTGTTGAGCACGACCCGCATCATCTCGCGGGACTTGCCGAGGCGGGCCTCTAGCTGTTCGACGTACTCCGAGATGTCGATCTCGGTCCGTGCTGCGCCGCTGTCCATCGCAGCCTGTGCGACGGCGGGCGCAACCTCGAAGAGGACGCGAGGATCAAGCGGCTTCGGGATGATGTAGTCGGGGCCGAACTGGATCGGCTCGTCACCGTACGCCTTCACCACGGCGTCCGGCACGTCCTGTCGGGCTAGCTCGGCCAGCGCCTCAGCCGCGGCGACTTTCATCGCTTCGTTGATCTCGCTCGCGCGGACGTCGAGCGCGCCGCGGAACAGGAACGGAAAGCCCAGCACGTTGTTGACCTGATTGGGATAGTCGGAGCGGCCCGTCGCCATGATGACCGAGTCATCGCGGGCAGCCTTTGCGTCCTCGTAGGTGATCTCCGGGTCCGGGTTCGCCATCGCGAAGATGATCGGATCGTCGGCCATCGATCGAACCATCTCTTGACTGACAATTCCCCCGACCGAGAGCCCCACGAAGACGTCCGCCCCCTCCATTGCGTCGGCGAGGCTTCCCTCCGGCACGTCGCGGGCGAACTCGGCCTTGTACTCGTTGACCTCCCCGGCCTCGACGCGTGACTGTGTGATGATCCCGCTGGAGTCACACATGAGGATATGTTCGGGATCGACACCGAGCGAGAGATAAAATCGAGCGGTCGCAATCGCGCTCGCTCCGGCACCGGAAAAGACGATCCGCAGCTCTTCGGGATCCTTGTCGGCGACGCGACAGGCGTTCAGCAGCGCCGCGCCGCTAATGATCGCGGTCCCGTGTTGGTCGTCGTGAAAGACCGGCACGTCCATCCGCTCGCTCAACTGTCGCTCGATCTCGAAACACTCGGGAGCCGCGATATCCTCGAGGTTGATGCCGCCGAAAGTCGGTTCCATCGCAGCCACGGTCTCGACGAACGCGTCGACCTCTCCGTGATCTAGCTCGATGTCGAAGACGTCGATATCGGCGAAGCGTTTGAACAGGACGCCTTTGCCCTCCATGACGGGCTTCGACGCCGACGGGCCAATGTCGCCCAGTCCGAGGACTGCAGTTCCGTTCGAGACGACGGCGACCAGATTCCCCTTCGACGTGTACCGATAGGTGTCCTCCTCGTTCTCGTCGATCTTCCGACACGGTGCGGCCACGCCGGGTGAGTAAGCCAGACTCAGATCACGCTGCGTGTTCGTCGGCTTCGTCGTCGATATCTCGATTTTTCCCGGCGGTTCGGTCTCGTGGTACTCCAGTGAATCCTCGTCCATGCCCATGATACGACTACCACCGCACCGAGCGATAAAAAAGTGATCGAAAGTACCAATCGACAACTGTCGAATTCAGCCGTCCAAAAGGCGTCTTACTCCTCGTCGACGAACAGGATGTCGTGACGGTCGATCGAGACGTCGTGACCGCGGGCGTCGACAGTCGTCGTCGGCCAGCGCCCCGTCGCGGTCAGCACCTCGAAGCCGTCCTCCGTGACGAGCACGGTATCTTCGCTTTTCGCACCCTGCACCGTCGGATTCCACGCGTATGCCATCGGCGTGTGGACCGAGGCGTCGTGGTCCGGCGTCGCGATCCACTCGCGGCCCGCGAAACCCGCGGCCCCACCCTGATGATGCTCTCTCCACTCACCCTCGTGACCGACCGCGGCGTAGGCATCCCGTATCTCCGCGAAGACGTCGCCCGCCGTGCCGCCGTCGGCCTCGCGCCCGGCCGCCTGTGTGGCCGCGAGCGCAGTCGTTTCCACCGTCGTTGCGGCGTCGTGTCGTCGTTCGATCCACTCGGGCGGGTCGAAGGCGACGGTGCGGGTACAGGAGGCGTGCAGTCCGGCCTTCTCGGCGGTCACCGACAGCAGGGCGTACTCATCCAGCTCGACCGGCTGAGGCGTGTAATGTCGGTACTGCTGTGCGCGCTCGCTGCCGCCGACGAGCGCGACCGGAGCCTCGATGCCACGTGCCGACAGGGCGACTCGAAGCGCCGCTGCCGCTTCGCGTTCGGTGTCGTCCGGCTGAAGTTCGCGAGCAACCGACTCCACCGCCGACGCGGTTTCCCGCCCGAGACGTCGGTACGCGTCGATATCGCTCTCTGTCAGTGGCTGTCGGAGCTCGCTCGGCTCGACCGACGAGAAACCGGGCACATCGAAGTCGGCTGCCGCGGGCGTCGCCGCGGTCGCTGCAACAGCGTCCGAAAGCGAGCTGGCGTGCCACTCGAACTCGACGACGTCGACGTCGTCGGCCAGTTCCTCGTCTCGAAGCCGTCCCGCTTCGATGTCGTTCGTGACTACGACGAGTTCGTCACCGTCGTAGCCCGCGGCGGCGACGCCGATATCGCCTGCCCTGTCGACCACGTTGTTCCCGCCAGTGAGCCAGGCAAACGAGTTCGGCCGGGCGAACCAGACGGATGCCAGGTCGTTCGATTCGAGATACGCGTCGAGACGATCCTCTCGCATGCGTCGGATCTCGGCGGCCGGGCTATTAGAATCGTCGAAGCCGGTCGAGTCCCGCGAGTGCCCCGAAGTTGGTCAGGTCTAAGTAGACGAAACCCTGAGTACCGACAACGATGGAATCGGATACATCAGAGCCTGACGACGACGGGCTGTTCTCGTTTCCCCGCCTGCTCACGGTCGCCGCCGGACTCACGTTCTCGCTGATTCTGATCGGCATCTACACCGCGGTCGCCGGAGCGGGGCTGACCTGCGAGGGGCGCTGGCCGCTGTGTGACGGCTGGCTGGGACTGTTCCCGGCGAACTGGCCGAGCTTCATCGAGTGGTTCCACCGCCTCATCGCCCTTCCCACCGGCTTCCTCCTGCTCGGGCTGGCCGTCTCGGCGTGGCGTGGCGGCCGATCGAAGCGAGTGCGCTACGCGCTGACCGCGGCGGTCGCGATCCTCCCCTCACAGATCGTGCTCGGCGGCCTGACCGTCCTCGAATACGAGGTGCTCTATCTCACTGCTCACTTCGTAACGGCGATCCTCATCTTCTCGCTGGTCGTCGCGGCGACCGCCTGGTCGATCGGTCCACGATTCGAGCGTCCCCCGCGGCTCGCCGCTCTCGTCGTCGCCGCGCTCGTACCCCTGTTTGCGGTCGCAACACCGTTCGTCATCAGCGTCGGCTCGATGCGCCTTCATATGGCGTACTACGGGGTCGGGCTCGTCGCGTTCAGCGCGTTGATCGCGCTGGCGCTCTGGGTTCGGGACGGTGCCGAGCTGGGTGGGAACGAACGTCGCATCGCCGGCGTTGCCGCCGCGGGCACGGTCGTCCTCGGGCTGACGATGCTCCAGCTCCGGCTCCCAGCAAGCCCGACCGAGATGGCACAGATCTCGGGAAGCGCCGCGCTCGTGGCCGTCCTGTCGCTGCTCGCCGTCTGGTGGACGCTCCAACCTGCCGCCGGCACGACGAGCGGTCGTCCGGCGTAGCCCCCAGGGGAGTCGGTCACTACCGCCGCTGCCGCTTCGCTCGGAGCGATATCTGAACGAAACGGAAGGAACTTCCCGGCCGAAAGCAAAGCGTGCAACATGAGCCAGCAGACGGACGCGACGGGGACCGAGACTGCTTCGGTCGTCGTCGTCGACTACGGTCTGGGGAACCTGCGAAGCGTCACCCGCGGGCTGGAGCGCGTGGGCGCGTCAGTCGAGATTACCGACGATCCGGAGGCGTTCGAATCGGCTGACGGGATCGTCCTCCCCGGCGTCGGCGCGTTCCGTGAGGGTGTCGAGAACGCTGGTCCCTACCGCGAGGCGCTACACGACGCGGCCGAACGGGGCCAGCCGCTCTTTGGCATCTGTCTCGGTATGCAGATGTTGTTGACCGACAGCGAGGAGGCCGACCACGCCGGCGAGGGAGACGTGAAGGGGCTCGATCTGATCCCCGGTACGAACCTCAAGTTCGACCAGGGCCAGAAAGTCCCCCAGATGGGCTGGAACGAGCTAAACGTCGAGCGTGCGCACCCGCTCGTCGAGGGCGTTGACACCGTTCCATCGGAGACGCAACGAGCAGACCGAACGGACAGTTCCGTCGATGGGGAGTACGCCTACTTCGTCCACTCCTACTACGCCGCCCCCGACGATGAGGCGGCAGTCGTCGCGACGACCGACTACGGAATCGATTTCCCGAGCATCGTCGCCAACGAGGCGGGTAACGTCTTCGGGACGCAGTTCCA
>LFFM01000630.1_pt1 | contig 24826 bp, 21 predicted proteins | sample 643131 | NCBI WGS metagenome assembly LFFM01 (sample SAMN03777445, study PRJNA286221) | soda lake metagenome | biome: soda lake; feature: Kulunda steppe; material: water; isolation source: sample Tc-Br brine of Tanatar trona crystallizer | place: Russia: Kulunda steppe | collected 2011-07
AGAAGTTTATGCAGAAAAGGCTTTATCTTTTAATAATATTAATGATACTGATGGAGCATTAGAGTTGGTTAAAGAGTTTGATGATAAACCTGCTGCAGCAGTTATAAAACATGCTAATCCTTGTGGAATGGCAACTGGCGATACTTTATTAGAGGCTTATAAGAATGCTCATGCAGGCGATCCATTATCAGCCTTTGGTAGTATTGTAGCTTTAAATGGTAAAGTAACTGCAGAGATAGCTGATGAAATAGCTGGTGAAGATAAATTTATCGAGGTAGTTATTGCGCCGAGTTTTGACGATAAAGCAGTAGATATTTTATCAGAGCGTTGGAGTAGTATTCGTCTATTAGAAACAGGAGATTTATCAATTAATCGTGAAGAGCCTGGTTATGATATGAAAAAGGTTACAGGAGGCTTATTAGTTCAAGATAGAGATTTGGCCCAATTAGATGAGTCAGAGCTAGAAGTTGTAACTGATAGAGAACCTACTAAAGAGCAGATGAAGGATTTATTATTTAGCTGGAAGGTAGTAAAACATGTTAAATCTAATGCTATTGTAATGGCTAAAGATGAAATGGTAGTCGGTGTAGGTGCTGGCCAGATGAGTCGAGTTGATTCAATGATTATTGCTGCACGTAAAGCCGAAGGACGTCAAGAAGGTGGAGTAGTAGCATCTGATGCTTTCTTCCCATTCCCTGATGCAGTAGAGAAGGCAGCTGAGAATGGTATTGAAGCAATTATTCAACCTGGTGGCTCGATTCGGGATGAAAAAGTAATCGAAGCTGCTAATGAGCATGGTATTGCAATGGTCTTTACTGGGCGTAGACATTTTAGACATTAAATTTTTTTCTAAATAAAAAGCAGTCCAAATTTGGGCTGCTTTTTATTGGCTTAGAAGATTTAATTTTTAAGTCAATAAAAGCTCGATGAATTTTTCACTGGCTAATGAAGTAGGGATTTTTTGATTAGTAACTAATGCTAAGTTTCGTTGCGGCAACTTTTGCTTAAGATTTAAGGTAAATAGATTATCTCTTTTATCCTGCAGACAATAACTTGGTACAAAAGAGATACCTAATTCAATGAGGGCCATTTCAATTAAGAGATCAATGCTACCTAATTCAACTTCTGGCTTAAGATTAAGCTCATAGCTAGTTATTAACTCATCAAAAAAGTCTCTAGTGGTTGTATTTTTTTCCAACATTAATAAGGGGTATTCAGTCAAATCTGCTAAATTAAGTTCTAGATTATTTAAGCTTTGATATTTATCTCCAGCAATAAAAACATCTTGGAAGGAGAAAATCTTTTCAACCCTCATAAAGTCTGTAATAGCTTGATTGGGTAAGTTACTGATGATTAAATCAACTACTCCCTCTTTGAGTAGTTCAACACATTTAGCAGAAGTGCGATTAGTGATTTGGATATGGATTTGTGGATAGAGTTGATGGAATTTTTTTAGCATGGGAAGTAAATAATATTTACAGATAGTATCGTTGGCCCCTAGATGTATCTCACCTTGTTCAAAAGAGTTGATTGCCTTTAAATTCTGCTCACCGCTTTGAATTAGATTAAAGGCTGGTTTAATATGTTCAAATAAAATTTCACCTTCTTTAGTTAAACTGACTGATTTAGTACTACGGATAAATAAAGTTGTAGCAAGTTGTTCTTCTAAATTTTTAATAGCTTGACTGACGGCCGATTGTGAGATGTATAGATTCTTAGCGGCTTGAGAGAAATTAAGTGTCTTTGCAACTTGATAAAATACTTTATATAATTCATAATTAACCTCCATTAATAAGCCCTCCTAATTAATAATATAAGAACTATTAATTTTACTACTTAATAATAGCATAGTATAATTTAGTTAGAAGAGCAAGCGATATTTAGTTGATAGTTGACAGTTGAAGTTAAAATCTTTTTAGGAATTTTTTAAGAATAAAGATCAAGAGCAGGGGACACAGATTTTCGCTGATAAATACAAAGGCACACAGATAAAAAACATTTTACAAAAATATTATAGAAGCTATTTTGATCTAAATTTAATTTTTAGATTTTGATTTTAATTCTGTGTGAATCATTTTTGATCTGCGTTAATCTGTGTAAAACGCTTTTTCTTTTGATATTGAATTTATTCGTGTTAATTTAGTGTTGATTAGTGGTTAAATTGAATTTGAATTCAAATAAAAGAAAGCGGGGATAAAAAATGAGTCAAATCAGAAGAATTTTTGTTGAGAAAAAGGAAGGCTATAATGTCGAGGCACAGAGTTTATTGGCAGACTTTAAAGAAAGTTTACAACTAGATGAGCTTGAGGATTTAAGATTGATTAATCGTTATGATATAGCAGATATTTCTGATCAGGCCTATCAACAGGCCAAAAAGATGATTTTATCTGAACCACCAGTGGATAAAATCTATGAAGAAGAATTAGATTTAGCTGATGAGTATCAGGTGTTTGGAGTTGAGTATCTACCGGGCCAATATGATCAGCGAGCTGACTCAGCTAAACAATGTATTCAAATTATAAAAAGTGATGAAGAGCCAATTGTTAGAGCTGCTAAGATAATTCTTTTAGCAGGCGATTTATCAGCTGAAGATGTAGAAAAGATTAAAGATTATTATATTAATCCAGTTGATTCACGAGAAGCTGATTTAGCTAAGCCTGATAGTTTAGAGCTAGATTATAATGTTCCAGAAAAAGTCGATAGGATTGAAGGATTTATTGAGCATGATAGAGCTGGATTAGAGGATTTATTAGATGAATTAGGATTAGCAATGAGTATAGAAGATTTATTGCATACACAAAATTATTACCAGCAAGAAAAAAGAGATCCTACAATTACTGAAATTAGACTGCTTGATACTTACTGGTCTGATCATTGTCGCCATACTACATTTTTAACCGATATTCAAGAGGTAGAGATTGAAGATGGGACATATACATCAGCTATTAAAGCTGCTTATCAAAAGTATTTATCAGCCCGTAAAACAGTCTATCAAGCAAAAGAAGCAGAAAAAGATATCTGTTTAATGGATATCGCACTAATGGGAATGAAAGAGCTGCGTAAAGCAGGAGAGCTAGATGATTTAGAAGTCTCAGAAGAGGTTAATGCTTCTAGTATTGTTGTTGAAGTAGATATTGATGGTGAGAATGAAGAATGGTTAATAATGTTTAAAAATGAGACTCATAACCATCCAACAGAGATTGAGCCCTTTGGTGGAGCAGCAACTTGTTTAGGTGGCTGTATTAGAGATCCATTAGCTGGACGGTCTTATGTTTATCAGGCAATGCGAGTCAGCGGAAGTGGAGATCCGAGAGTAGCAATTGAAGAAACAATTCCTGGTAAGTTACCACAGAAAAAGATTGCTCAAGAGGCTTCTGATGGTTATAGTTCTTATGGAAATCAGATTGGACTAGCTACTGGAGAAGTAAAAGAGATTTATAATCAACGTTATTTGGCTAAGCATATGGAGATTGGGGCAGTAGTGGCAGCAACTCCTAAAGCAGATGTAGTCCGTAAATCTCCTCAGCCTGGAGATATTATCCTATTAGTTGGTGGTAAGACAGGTCGTGATGGCTGTGGTGGTGCTACAGGTTCTTCAAAAGAGCATACTACAGAATCGATTAATACTTGTGAAGCTGAAGTGCAAAAGGGTAATCCACCGACAGAAAGAAAGATTCAACGTCTCTTTAGAAAATCAGAAGCTAGTCGCTTGATTAAAAAATGTAATGACTTTGGTGCTGGAGGAGTAGCAGTTGCTATTGGAGAGTTGGCAGATTCGCTTAAGGTTAATTTAAATGTAGTACCGAAAAAATATGAAGGTTTAGATGGAACTGAATTAGCAATCTCTGAATCACAAGAGCGAATGGCAGTAGTAGTAGATAAGTCTGATGCAGCTAAATTTAAAGAATTGGCTAAAGCAGAAAATTTAGAAGCGACTCAAGTAGCTGAAGTGACAAATAGTGGACGGTTGATTATGGAGTGGAATGATGATGCAATAGTTGATTTAAGTCGTGAATTTTTAAATACAAATGGAGCGACTCAAGAGAGTGAAGTCTTCGTTGAAGCTCCTGCTAATAGAGATAATTACTTTGAAGTAGCAGTAAATGATAGATTAGCTAGTGATAACTTAAAAGAACAATGGTTAGAGAATTTAGCAGATTTAAATATTTGTAGTCAAAAAGGATTAGTGGAGAAATTTGATAGTACAGTAGGAGCTGGATCAGTCTTAATGCCTTATGGTGGTAAATATCAATTAAGCCCTACTCAAAGCATGGTAGCTAAAGTTCCTACTTTAAAAGATGAGACTAATACTGGTACTATTATGAGCTCTGGATATAATCCTGATTTAGCTATTTGGAGTCCATTCCACGGAGCATTGTATGCAGTTGTGGATTCAGTAGCTAAAGTAGTAGCTACTGGTGGAGATTATAGTCAGATTAGATTTACCTTCCAAGAATATTTTGAGAGCTTAAGAGATGAAGCAAGTCGTTGGGGTAAACCATTTAGTGCATTATTAGGAGCTTATCAGGCTCAAAAAGGATTCGGGTTGCCAGCAGTAGGTGGAAAAGATAGTATGTCAGGAACCTTCCATGATTTAGATGTGCCGCCGACTTTAGTATCTTTTGCAGTTGATACAGTGGATGTTAATCATGTTATCTCCCCAGAGTTTAAAGCAGCTGAGAATAAAGTTGTTTATCTACCAATTAAAAGAGATGAAGAAGAGTTGCCTGATTTTGAGCAGCTAAAGAGTTTGTATCAAAAGGTAAATCAATTAATTAAAGCTGGAAGTATTGTATCGGCAAGAGCAATAACTCGTGGTGGAATAGCAGAAGCTGTAAGTAAGATGGCCTTTGGAAATAAGCTAGGGATTGATTTTAGTGCCCAGTTAAGCTCACAAGAACTTTTCAGTCCGCAATATGGAGCTTTAGTAGTAGAGATTTCTGGAGAAGAAAAGTTAGCAGATCTTTTAGCAGAGGTTGATTATCAGTTATTAGGAGAAACAACTGCTGAAGAAGTTATTAAAGTTAATGGAGCAGAGATTGATTTAGCAGCAGCAATTAAAAGTTGGGAGCAGCCGTTAGAAAAGATTTATCCGACTAAAACTGCTGATAAGAATAAAGAGTTTGAATTTAGGCCTTATGAAGTAGAGAAGGAATATAGTGCAGAAATAAAGGTTGCTAAGCCTAAAGTCTTAATCCCAGTCTTTCCTGGTACTAATTGTGAATATGATACAGCAGAGCAGTTTAAACAGGCTGGTGGAGAAGTAGAGACTTTAATCTTTAAAAATCAGACACCTAAGCAGATAGAAAACTCTGTACAAGAGATGGCTGAGGCGATTAAAAATTCCCAAATTGTCACTTTAGCTGGTGGCTTTAGTGCTGGTGATGAACCAGAAGGAGCAGGTAAATTTATTGCTGCTGTCTTTAGAAATCCAGCCATTAAGGCAGCAGTTAATGATTTATTGAGTAATCGTGATGGTTTAATGCTAGGAATCTGTAATGGATTTCAGGCCTTGTTAAAGTTAGGCTTACTGCCTTTTGGAGAAATTACTGAACTAACAGAAGATTCACCGACGTTAACCTATAATCAGATTGGGCGTCATGTCTCCTGTGCAGTAGAAACTAAGATAGTATCAAATCAATCACCATGGTTAAGTAATGTTGAAGTGGGAGATGTGCATTCAATTCCGGTTTCTCATGGTGAGGGGCGTTTTGTAGCTCCAGAAAAAGAGCTAGAAAAGCTATTTAAACAAGGACAAGTAGCAACACAGTATGTAGATAAAAATGGTAATCCTACCTCTGATATGCCGGATAATCCTAATGGTTCAATGCGAGCTATTGAAGGAATTACTAGTCCCGATGGACGGATCTTAGGTAAGATGGGTCATTCAGAACGGATAGGAAAAAATGTAGCTAAGAATATAGTTGGTAATAAAGATCAACAGTTATTTAAAGCAGGTATAGAGTATTTCACCAAATAATTTTTTAATAGATAGTAAGAGGCGACCTTGATGAAAATCAGGGTTGCTTTTTTTATTTAGAGCTAGTAACTTTCATTTAAAGTAAAAAAGAATAATATAATAAGATAAAGATAATACTTAAAATTATTGCTAGAGGAGGTTTGATTAGTATAAAAATTAATTTGGCTTTGAGTGGTGGTGGGATTAAGGGTATTAGTCATTTAGGTGGCTTAGAAGCATTGTTAGAAACAGGAATTGAAATTGATCAGATTGCAGGTAGTTCTGCTGGAGCTATTGTAGCTGCTTTATATGGGGCTGGTTATGAGATAGAAGAGCTTAAAGAAGTGATTTTTAGCAAAGATTTTACTAATTTTAAAGAACGTTTTTGTCCAATTAGATTAATTAAAAGTTTTGGCTTTTTTACAGGAAAGAATTTTTTAGCTTGGATTGAAGCTGCATTAGATAAAAAAGAAGTTAAATACTTCAAAGATTTAAACTTAGATACAAGTATTATTACTGCAGAGGTTAATAGTAAAGAAAAAAGAATTTTTTCTGTTACTAAAACTCCTCAAATAAAAGTAGCTAAAGCGGTTAGAATGTCAATAGGAATTCCTATATTTTACATACCTTATCTATTTGCAGGAGATTATTATGTTGATGGTGGTGTAATCAATAATTTTCCTCTTCGGGTCTTTAAAGATTCTGATCGCCCAACAGTTGGCTTTATGATTACTGAGCTAGAAGATAAATCAAAGAAGTTAAATAATTTGATCCAATATCTGAGTAATTTAGTGAAAATGATGATTGCAGTTAATGAAGAATATCAGATTAATACCTCTAAAGCCTATATCGCTCAGATTAAGACACCAGATTATATTAATGCTATAGACTTTTCTATTTCAAAGCAGAATAGGGAGTTATTGTATAGAATAGGCTATGATACTGTCAAAAGAATGATTAGAAATGAGATATATGCCTTTCTAAAAAAATATTATAAATAGCTAGTTTAAACTAAAAATAAAAATTTTTTTATAAAAGAATAAGATATATTGTAATTTTAAAACTTAAATTGTTTAATATTTATTTTATGAGAAAATAAATATATCTTGACATTTTAAACCATTAAAGGTATAATTATAATTGAGATTTGATTTAAGCTGGTATTGTATTTAAGTAAAGATAATAATAATCATAATAAGATTACAAGCTAATCCCTTAGATGCAACTAAGATTACTCTACCTTATATTCTTTATGACTTTTTACTTAATCTCTATTTGGTGCAAACGATTTAATTAAGATAGGGGTAATTTCTTCTAGTTAATCTGTTTAATAGCTGATTAAACTTCTGAAGTTGCAGGAGTTTATCAAAAGGTGTAAAGAATGTTAATAAAATTTAAAAGGAGGCAGAATTTAAAATGAAAAAGATTCTAACTTTATTATTAGTAGTAGGAGTTAGTATTTTTCTTTTAGCACCTGTAGCTAGTGCACAGCCTGATGAGTTAACTATTTGGGTTAGTGCTGGTGCTGAAGAAGAGTGGATGGTAGATAGGGCTGAAGCTTATGAAGCTGAGACTGGGATTTCAATTAATGTAGAAACCGTTGAAGAGCCTGAGCAAGTTGAGAGATTAGGACTTGATGGTCCGGCTGGTGAAGGTGCTGATATAGTTGGTTTTCCTCATGATAATTTAGGGAGTGCAGCTGAGCAAGGACTATTAGATTCAATTGAAAATTATCTAGATATGGGTTATGCCGAGGAAAATTATTCTGAAGTAGCAAATGATGCTCTAGCATATCAAGGAGCTCATTATGGATTACCATATTCTTATGAGTCTATGGCTTTAGTCTACAATAAAGATTTAATTGATGAAACACCTGATACTTTTGATGAACTAAAAAATGTTGCTAAATCTTTAAACAATCCATCTGCTGATGAGTATGGATTTATGTTTGATATTCAAAATTACTATCATGCACATATGTTTATTTCAGGATTTGGTGGTTATGTCTTCAGTGAGAATCCAGATGGCAGTTTAAATCCAAATGACATCGGTTTGGCTAATCAAGGTGCTATTGCAGGAGCTGAATTTTTAAAGAGCTTTCGTGATGAAAACATAATGCCTGAAGGAACAGATGGTGATGTTGTAGAGAGTTTATTCTCTGATGGAGATTTAGCGATGGCAATAGATGGACCTTGGGCAATCAGTAATTATGTTGATGCCGGAATTGATGTAGGAGTTGCTCCATTACCAGAGTTGCCAAATGGAGAATATCCAACAACTTTTGTTGGAGTTAAAGGATTTTATGTTAGTTCCTTTACTGACTATGGAGAAGAAGCAGCTGAATTTGTTAAATGGGTAACAAATGCTGAAAATTCAATGGATCGATTTGAATCTTTAGAACAGATTGCACCACATGTAGAAGTTATGAAAAGTGAAGCTTTAGAAGAAAATGAGAGAATTTCAGGATTTTCTGAACAGGCTCGTCGAGGTGAACCAATGCCGAATATTCCAGAAATGTCACAGGTATGGGACCCGGCAGCTAATGGTATAGAATTTGTTTTAAGTGGTAGAGCAACTGCTGCACAAGCAATGCCAATGATTGTACAACAGATTGAGCAAGGCGTTAGACAGATGAGATAACTAGTTTTATAAGATTTAATCCTGTATCAGTTTAGGGTGCAGGATTAAATTTAATATTTTTAATTTAAGGAGGGGGCTTTTTGTGATACCTAAAATTGCTGGAGTAGATTATGAAGGTAATAAGCGCTATATTAGTGCGACATTATCTTTGATTTATATGGGGTTAGGACAAATATATAACGGTCAGTACATAAAGGGAATTAGCTTTATGATTTTTTGGACTGCAATGTTATTTCAAAGTGTTCCATACTTTATAGAAAATATTAGTCCTTTATCAGTTGATGCTGAAACGGTCCGTAAAGCAGTCGAAGGAGCTGATGATGTACATTTTCAACCTGTAGAAGGAGCATCTTATATAGGTAGGCTTCCTGGTGCAGGAAATGATCATTCATTATTCATATTAGTCTTTGGTTTAGTAGCAGTTGGATTACTACTTGTTCTTTTAGGAGTTTATATTTATAATATATTTGATGCATATCGCAATGGTAGTCAGCTTGATTTAGGATTTGAGCCACGTTCTTTTTTAGATTCAATAAAAAATACAATCAAGGCAATGTCTACAATTGCTTATTTAATTCCAGGCTTATTTGTTGTTGCTGTGACAATTATCTTTCCAGTAGTATTTACTGTTTTAATGGCTTTTACTAATTATAATTTATATAATGCTCCAGTGGATAATCTAGTGCGTTGGATTGGCTTTGATAATTTTACAGAGCTATTTACTTTTGTTGGCGTAAGAGAGACGTTTTTTAGAGTATTTGGTTGGACAGTAGTTTGGGCACTATTAGCTACATTTATAACCTATGCTTTAGGGCTCTTTTTTGCTATTATTTTAGATAAGAAAGAAATGAAAGGTCGCAATATTATTCGGACTGTATTGCTAGTACCTTGGGCAATTCCACCTTTTGTTACACTTTTAATTTGGAGGGGCTTATTAAATATAAATTTCGGTCATATAAATGTTATGTTAAATAATATTGGTATTGGTCAAATACCTTGGTTAGTAGATAAGTTTTGGGCTCGAGTATCGGTACTTGGAGTAAATCTATGGATATCTTTTCCTTTTTGTATGGCAGTCTGCTTAGGAATATTACAGAGTATAGATAAGAACTTATATAAGGCTGCTGAAGTTGATGGAGCTAGCAAGTTCCAGCAGTTTAGAACAATTACCTTACCATTAGTTTTAAGGCAGCTAACTCCACTATTAATTATGCAGTTTGCATTTCAGTTTAATAATTTTAATATAATTTATCTCTTAACTGATGGTGGACCTGCTGATTTTGGTTTGCAGATGCAAGCTCAAGGAACAGATATTTTAATCTCTTGGGTATTTAAACTAACGGTAGATGCCTTACAGTATGGTAGAGCTGCTGCAATTTCAATTGTTATCTTTATTATTTTAGCTGGTTTTAGTATTTATCAATTTACTAGAACTAAAGCCTTCAAAGAGGAAGGGGTAGATTACTAATGGATATAAAAACAAAGAGACGTTTAGAAATGGCAATGCGCTATATAATTTCTGCTTTAGGGCTTATTTTTGCAATTTATCCGGTGATTTGGATTATAAGTTCAGCTCTTAATCCACATAATGTTTTATCAACTAGAAGTTTGATACCTCCTGAAGTAAGTCTTGATAATTTCAGAGATTTATTTGCACATCAAAGTTATCCCTTTTTTAGATGGTATTGGAATTCGATAAAATTAGCTACTGCTACTTCAGTCTTAACTGTATTATTAACTGCTACTACTGGTTATGCTTTTTCTAAGTTTAAATTCTGGGGGAGAAAATATGGCTTGATTTTGATGTTAATAGTACAGATGTTTCCGGTGTTTATGGCTATGGTAGCAATTTATGCTTTCTTAAGTATGTTTGGTCTAACTAATACTCACCGTGGGATTTTAATCTTTTATTTAGGCGGGGCAGTACCTTTTTCTAGTTGGTTATTAAAAGGGTATTTTGATACTGTTCCTGATAGTTTAAGAGATGCTGCAGTAATTGACGGTGCTAATAGATTTCAGATTTTTTGGAAGATAATGCTACCACTTGCTAAACCGATGCTAGCAGTAGTAGCAATGAAGACTTTTGTCGGTCCATTTAATGATTTTGTTTTAGCAAGAATTTTATTAAGTAGTCGTCGTCAATACACTCTAGCTTTAGGTTTATATAATATGGTTACTGATCAATTTTCTCAGGCTTGGACAATGTTTTCAGCCGGTGCTTTATTATCAGCTATTCCAGTTATGATCTTGTTCTTATCGATGCAGAAGTACTTTGTAGGTGGATTAGCAGCTGGAGCTACTAAAGGATAAAACACGATTGAACCTAAGTTGTTGGCATTTGCTAAGGACTTAGGTTTTTTATTTGTCGAAAGATTATGACTTTTAAAAAACTATTGACAAAATAGAGTAATTGATATAGAATTATTAACTGTGGGTGATATGGGTCATTAGCTCAGTTGGCAGAGCACCTGACTTTTAATCAGGGTGTCGGGGGTTCGATTCCTCCATGACCCACCATGCCCCCATCGTCTAGTGGCCTAGGATACCAGGTTTTCATCCTGGCGGCAGGGGTTCGAATCCCCTTGGGGGTACCATATATGGCGAGATAGCTCAGGTGGTAGAGCAGAGGATTGAAAATCCTCGTGTCCCCGGTTCGAATCCGGGTCTTGCCACCATTTTAAATTTTAAAAATCAAAAAGTGAATATAGCTGAAAAATAAATTTCTCTTTTGAAGGGATTTTTTTATTTTTTAGGGTAATTATTTGCTAGTTAAATAATAATTATGAAGTTTCTAGATGTCTATAGACTGCAATATTGATCGAGACTATAATTAAGATAATACTAACTAATTGAGCTACTCTAATACCACCTAGCATTAAGCTATCGGTACGTAATCCTTCAATAAAGAATCTCCCAATAGAATATAGGGCGAAATAGCTTAAAAAGATATCACCTCGTTTAAGAAAACCTTGCTTTTTCCAGAAAAAGAATAGAAAAATAAAGATTAATAAATTCCAAATGGATTCATAAAGAAAGGTGGGATGATGATAGTTACCGTTAATATACATCTGTTCAATAATCCATTCTGGTAGAAATATACTTTCTAAGAAACTGCGATTTACTATACCTCCATACGCCTCTTGGTTAATAAAGTTACCCCAGCGCCCAATCGCTTGCCCTAGTATAATACCTGGTGCTGCACAATCAGCTAATAACCAAAAAGATACATTTCTTTTTTTGGCAAATATAATCCCGACTAAAACAGCTGCAAATAAGGCTCCATGAACTGCTAATCCTCCACCTCGAATAGCAAATATTTGTCCTGGATTTTGACTATAATAGTCCCAATTAAATATAACAAAATAAAGTCTGAGACCAATGATAATAAAAGGGAACATCCAAAGTATCATATCTATTATAATCTCAGGGTTAAGATTATTTCTTTTAGCTTCATAACTTGCTATGCTCAATCCAGCCAAAAATGCTAAAGCAATAAAAATACCATACCAATGTATTGTTAATGGGCCAATGCTAAAAGCAATTGGACTAATTTGTAAAAGCATTTATTACTACCTCCTTGAAAATAAATGATTTGAATATTTCTAAATTAAAGATTATAATAAAATAAAGCGATAGTCAAGTAGTAGTTAGAGTTTGAATTTTTTAAAGAGAATACTTATAAATTTGAAAGGGTGTGTATACAAAATGGCTAAATATAAAAAGACTCCTAAGACAACAATTGAGAGGCTACCTATTTACTATAGAACTTTAGAAAAGTTAAAAAAGCAGGATGTAAAAGTTATATCCTCAAAAAAACTAGGTGAAAAAATAGGGATTCCTTCGACTCAAGTTAGAAAAGATTTATCATATTATGGTGAGTTTGGAAGAAGAGGAGTAGGTTATGAGATTTCTGTATTATTAAAGAATCTAAAAAAGATTCTTGGACTTAATCAAAATTGGGAAATAGTTGCTATAGGAGCAGGTAATTTAGGGCGTGCATTAATTGATTACAAGGGATTTGAAAAATTAAATTTAAATATTAATTATATTTTTGATGTTGATCAAGAAAAAATTGGTAAAAGTTTTGGTGATATTGAGATTAATAGTATAGATAAAATGATTGAAATAGTAAAGGAGAAAGAAATAAAAATTGCAATTTTAGCAATACCAGGTGAAGCAGCTCAAGAGATAGCCAATGATTTAGTTGAAGTTGGAGTTAAAGCGATTTGGAATTTCGCCCCAATTCATCTTAAGCTGCCTCGAGAGGTTAAAGTAAGAAATGAGGATTTATCAACAGGCTTAATTAGTCTTACTTATCACCTTTCCAAGTGATTTTAATAACTTGTTGGAATAAATTTCAGAAAATAATATTTTTATGCAGGAGAATAAATATAAATATAGAAACCCTAAACTATTACAGGGTAATAATTTTTTGGAAATAATGGCATAAGTTTATAAGATGCTGTTGCTCTGTAATTGTAGATGAAAACGATTTATACGGCTTATAAAAAGCCACTTAAATTTTTCAGAGGGGTGAAAATAATGGGGTTGATTAGAAAAATTCTCGATAGACTTAAGGGGATAAAAATATTCTCCAGCATATTTGCTAAATTATTAATCGTATTTTTAGGTGTTATAATTATAGTTACATTAGCTTTAGGGATATCATCATATAACTTTTCCAGTAATTTCATATTAGATTTATCAGAAACTCAACTAGCGATTATTCCTAGACAGGCTGCAGTAAGAGTTTATGATATTGTTTTAGATAATTTAGGTGGGGATTTGGCCCATGCAGACCAAAGCCAAATGTTAATGTGGTCTTTTACTGACTTACAACATCAACTTGAATCAACACGACAACAAGTTATTAGTCCACTAGGCTTTGAAAGTAGAGTTTATTTAGTGGATGAGGATGATAGGATAGCCATATTAACTGCTGATGGAGATACTCAATTAGGAGAAGATGATAATTTAGCTGATGAAGAATATTTTCAGAAAATTAAGGCAGTAAAAGAAGATCAGTTTCAGGTTGAAGTAGAGGATGAGTTAGAAGAAGAAGAAGAAGTTATAACAGATGATGATTTTGATCGAAGAATTAGTGCTAGTGGGCAGGTGAATTTTGAAAGAGATGGTGAAAGCAGAGTTGCTTTTTTCAGTAAAGCTCACCCTATGGGATGGTACATTATAGTAGAAGTAGCTGAAGATGAACTTTTTGCTCCAATGTTTATATTAAGAAATATGATAAGTATTTCAATAATAATAGCTATTTTAATTGCTATTATAGTAACTACTTTATTTGCTAGAAGTATTTCTAATCCAATTCAGCTAATAACTAATGGTATGGAAAAATTAGCTGATGGCAATTTTAAAGCTACTATTAATTTTGATCGTAGTGATGAGTTAGGTGTTTTAGCTGATAGCTATAATAAATTAGTAGTAAGTAAAAAGGGATTAATCCAACAGATAAAAGAGGTCATTGAAAGTTTAAATAACTCGAGCAGTGAATTAAGTAATGTGTCAGATAGCTTTAGATCAGATGTAGATATTACTTTAGATGAAGTCAATAAAATTTCTGCTTCAACACAAGAAGTATCAGCTAGTAGTGAGCAAGTAGCTGGGATGGCAGAAGAGTCTAATAATATAGTAAAAGAAGGAAATAAATCAATTGAAATGGTAATTCAACAGATGGATAAGATAAAAAATACCGTCAAACACTCTGTTAAAGTTATTGATAGCCTTGATGATAAATCAGTTCAAATTGGTGAGATAGTTGATTTGATTACAAATATTTCTGAGCAGACTAATTTATTGGCCTTGAATGCAGCTATTGAAGCAGCTAGAGCTGGAGAAGATGGCAAAGGTTTTGCTGTAGTAGCAGATGAAATTAGAGATTTAGCTCGACAGTCTGCACAAGCAGCTGATAAGATTTCTGGTTTGATTGAAGAAACACAAAATGAATCTGATAAGGCTGTAGATGCAATTAATAGCGGAACTGAGGAAGTAGAACATGGTGAAGAAGTAATTAGTAAAGCTGGAAAGGCTTTTGCTGGAATTCAAGAGGCTACTAATGAGACGGCTCTACAAATGGAAAGTACTAGTGCTGCAACTGAAGAGTTAGTTGATAGCTCATCAGAGGTGGTCAAGATAGTTAGTGATTTAGAAGAGATGTCTGTAGGTGTAGCAGATACTGCTAATGAGCTAGAAGAGAAAGCGAAACATTTAGAAATTTTAATTGCAGAGTTTAAAATATAAATTATTAGCAGGGGGGCTTTGCTTTCCTGTTTTTGATTTTAGGAGGTGTGCTAATAAATGGATACAGAATTTTTTGAGGAATTGCAACTACCAGCAAATCAATTAATAACAAAAGATATATTAAATGAATACAGAAAGATTAAAAATAATAATTTATTTATCTTAATTAAAAGAAATGGGAGTATAATTGCTGATACAGATGATTTTTCTAATGAGTTTATGAGAGATTTTAAGCGGAGAAAAAGTATGAAAAGATTAGCAGGATTAAGGTTATTAATATTAAGAAAAAAGAGCTTAAAGTTTAATCTAGGAAATATATTATTAAGATATAGATTTGATAATATATTAGTAGTAGAATCTAAAGATAAATTTAAGCTATTTTTACCTAAAATAAAAGCAGGACAGCTAACAAGCTGGCGCATAAAAGAGTTTGAGAGTTCTGAAGGTGTAATAAATTATGACTTTCAATTTTTAATTGAGGCAGCTGAGAATAAATTAGCTAAGGTTGATACTTATCAAGTCGCTAATAATTATCGCGATTTAGGAATTATAGTTACTCCTTTTAGCAAAGAGATAGAAGAAATGAAAAATCTAGCTAAAACAGCAGGAGTAGAGATTAAAGATATTGTTGTACAAAAGATAGATTCTATAAATTCAGCCTATTATATTGGCCGGGGTAAGGTTAGGGAGATAAAAGAAAAGATTGAATTAAGACAGGCTAATATGATTATTTTTGCTGATGAGTTATCTCCAGTACAACATAGTAACTTAGAAAATGCACTAGAAGTTAAAGTAGTTGATCGAACTCAGTTAATTCTTGATATTTTTGCTCAGCATGCTAATACTAAAGAAGGTAAATTACAAGTAGAGTTGGCCCAGCTAGAATACTTATTACCACGGTTAACAGGTAAAGGTAATGAGTTATCACGCTTAGGGGCAGGGATTGCTACTCGAGGTCCAGGTGAGACAAAACTTGAGATAGATAGACGTAGAATTAGAGAGCGGATTCATAAGTTAAAAGAAGAGTTAAAAAAGATTAAGGCTAATCGCAAAGAGCAAAGAAAAAGAAGGGATGACCCAATAGTTGCACTAGTAGGTTATACAAATGCAGGAAAGTCAACTTTATTAAACTCATTAACTGGAGCAGAGGTTAAAGTAGAGAATAAGTTATTTGCTACTTTAGATTCTACGTTATGTCAAGTGAAATTAGAATCTATTGGGCGAGATGTTATTTTTACTGATACGGTTGGGTTTATTAGGCGTTTACCTCATCAGTTAATAGCTGCTTTTAAAAGTACTTTAGAGGAAGTACAAAAAGCAGATATCTTATTGCATGTTATTGATTGCGGTGCTGAAAAGATAGAAGAAAGAATGAAGGTAGTTTATCAAGTGTTAGAGGAGCTAGGGGTGATTGATAAAGAGTTGATTACTGTATTTAATAAGCGAGATTTAATAAGTGAGAGTAAGGTAAAACTTTTAGAAAAAGAGTATCCTGATAGTATTATAATTTCGGCAGTTAAATCTAAAGGAATTAATAAATTATTGCATAAGATATCAGAGATTATAAAAAAGAAGATGGAAATAATAGCTTTGGAGTTGGACTATGATAATGCAAATCTACTTGACCAACTCCATCAAAAAGGAAAAGTTTTAGCTGAAAAGTATACTAAATCAGGAATTGAAGTAACTGCTTTAATACCTGAATATTTAGCCCAAAAGTTAGATGATTATAGACCTTAATTTATTTTTCTGTAAAATGATGTATGAACTTTTTCTAAGTTGAATTTCTCTGGATTAAGTAAATATTCTGTATTTCCTAAAAATAATATACCATCTTTAGCTAAGGCATTGCTTAATTTCATGGTTAAATCATCTTTAACTTCTTTAGTAAAATAGATAAAGACATTGCGGCATAAGATTAGATTGATATTATTTTCGTAACTATCTTTTAGTAAATCGAGGCGTCCGAAATTTACAGTCTGCATAATCTCTTTTTTCAATTGATAATAATCGCCGCTTTTAGTAAAATATTTACTAAGTAATGATTTATCCATCTTTTTAAAAGAGTTGTTCTTATATTTAGCTCTACGAGCTTCTTTTAAAATACTAGGGTCTATATCAGTAGCTTTTAAGTTAAATTTATCAGGGCTAATCCCCATTTCTTTTAAAATTATTGCTATTGTATAAGCTTCGCATCCATTAGAAGAAGCAGCACTCCAAATTTTAACCTTTCTATTATTTTTAAATAATTTAGGCAGTATTTTTTCTTTTAAGTAATCAAAGTTAGCAGGATTGCGGAAAAACTCTGAAGTGTTAATTGTCATATGCTCTAAAAACTCTTGTCTAAAGCTCTGCTCTTTTTTTATTTTTTGTAATCCTGCAACGTAATCACTAATACCATGTTTTTTCATAAAGTTATTTGTTCTTCTTTTGACCCTTTTTTCCTTATAACTAGCCAGTCTTATCCCAATCTCACGTGAGACTTTTTCTTTGAATTCTTGAAAATTCATGCTAATCCCCCTAATAGTTTCAAATTTAATAAACATTTTATCTGATTTGTGTTATAATAAATATTGTCAAGATATTAATTTATCTTTTTTTGTATTTTAGGCTGTTATTATCTTATTTAATAGTATTCATATACCTATACTTATAATTCGAGCTTTAATGTAAAAAGTCCTTTTTTTATTTAAATAAATATAGATTTATTAGATGGGAGGTTTTATTATTTCAAAGTTAAATATTTCTGTTCTAGCTAGTGGTAGTTCAGGAAATGCAATTTATGTAGCTTCTGAAAAAAGAACTTTACTTATAGATGTTGGCTTAAGTGGGAAAGAAGTTAATAAGAGATTAAAAAAAGTAAATTCTAGTGTAGAGGAAATTGATGCTATTTTACTAACTCATGAACATGGTGATCATATTCAAGGGGCTGGAGTTATTTCAAGAAGATGTGATGTACCTATCTATGCTAGTCAGGGTACTTGGCAAGAGGCACAGGATAAATTAGGTAAGATCACTACTGCTAACAAGAAGATAATCAATAAAGATAATCTTATTTTAGGAGATCTAAAAATTACTCCTTTTAGTATTTCACATGATGCTAAGCAACCTTTTGGTTATAGTATCTATCATCAGGATTGTAAAGTAGCAATTGCTACTGATACAGGCGAGGTCACTGCTGAAGTTAAAGATGCAGTTAAAGGAGCTGAGTTTGTTATTTTAGAGTCAAATCATGATTTAGAGATGTTAAAGATTGGCCCATACCCTTGGTCATTAAAAAAGCGAGTGATGAGTGCTAAAGGCCATCTGTCAAATGATGATGCTGGAGCAGCAGTAGTTGATTTAGTAAAAAATTCAACAAATCAAATAATGTTGGCCCATCTCAGTCAAGATAATAACATACCTGAGCTAGCTTATTTAACGATTAAAAATATGCTGGCTGATGCAGGAATGGAGATTGAAAAGGATGTACAACTTGATTTTGCTTGTCAGAATCAAGTGAGTAAACTTTATCAAATTTAACTAGGAGTTGTTAATTTGAAAGTCGAAATTATAACAGTAGGAAGAATTAAAAAAGGTTATTTAAAGCATGGCATTGCTGAGTTTAAAAAGAAATTAAATAAACATGTTAAATTTAATTTTATAGAAGTGAATTCAGAAAGGATTCCTAATAATTTAAGTCAAGCTGAGCAAAATAAAATAAAGGCTAAAGAGGCTGAGAGTTTAATCTCTAAATTAGATAATCGAGCTTATAGTTTAGCTTTAGATCCATCTGGAAAGCCGATGACTTCTGAAGGTTTAGCTAAATCAATTAATAATTTAAAATTAAGAGGGTATAATAAATTTCAGTTTATAATTGGTGGGGCTTTGGGTCTGCATGATAATTTACTTAAGGCTAGCGATTATAAGCTTAGTCTATCGAATATGACTTTTACTCATCAGATGGTACGCTTAATTCTTATGGAACAGATTTATCGAGCTATAAAAATCAATAAGGGAGAACCCTATCATATATAAGTGTAAAGTATATAGTCTAAGTGCAAAAATTTAATATGGTTAAAATCAATAGGTATTAAAAAAAAGGAGGAATAAATTATGATTTCTGATGAATTGTTAACAGAGTTAAACAGACAAGTTAAGTTGGAGTTTGAATCAGCTCATTATTATTTAGCGATTGCTAATTATTTTAGAGCTGAAGACTTAGAAGGATTTGCTCACTTTTTTGAGGTTCAGGCTGAGGAGGAGAGGTTTCATGCTGAAAAATTTACTCATTTCATTGATGAGTTAGGAGCTGAGGTTAAGTTAAAAGGTTTAGATGATCCTAAAAATGAATTTGAATCTCCTAAGGCAGCTTTTGAGTATGCTCTAGAGCATGAGAAGTTTATTACTAAAAGAATGAATGAGTTAATGGATATTGCACACTCAGATAAAAATTATGCTGCTGTTAACTTCTTAAACTGGTTTATTGAAGAACAAGTTGAAGAAGAAGCATCGATGGATGAACTTATAACTAAGTTAGAAAGAATATCTGATGATGGTGCAGCTATTTATATGTTGAATGAAGAATTGGCCCAAAGAACTTTTGATCCACAAGCAGAAGAATAATTTCTAAAACTGCCACCTTAATTAAGGTGGCAGTTTTAATTATAAAAGATAGCAGGTATTTTAAATTTAAGATTATTAATTATGCTCCTTATTTTATATTTGGGTGCTAAGGTTCACGAAGGTGTAAATTATTTTAGGAGTGATAAGGATGAAAGAAAAAGTTTTTAAAGATCCAATTCATGATCATATTTATGTTTATGAGCCGCTTATTTTAGAGTTGATAGATAGCTATGAGATGCAGAGATTAAGACGAATTAAGCAGTTAGGTTTATCTTATTTGACCTATCATGGAGCTGAACATAGTCGTTTCACTCATTCTTTGGGTAGTTATGAGATTATGCGTTTAGTTCTAGCAAGATTAGAAAAAAAGGATGAGCTATTTTTAAGCGAGAGAGAAGAACTATTGGCCAAAGCTGCTGCTTTATTACATGATATTGGTCATGGGCCATTCTCTCATTCTTTAGAGGAGTTATTTGAGTTAGGACATGAAGAGTGGGGTAGAAGAATAATTTTAGGTGATAGTGAAGTAAATAAAATTTTAAAAGAGCAAGATAAAGATTTCCCTAGTGATATAGCTAAAATAATCATGGGAGAATATAATAATAGTTTAATTAATGATTTAATTTCTAGTCAGATTGATGTAGATAGAATGGATTATTTGTTAAGAGATTCTAAGATTACAGGAGTAAATTATGGCGAATTTGATTTAGAGCGGATTATTCGAGTCTTGGTAGCAGATGAGGATGGGTTGTTTTTTGTCGAAAGCGGAATGCATTCGGTAGAATCATATATTTTGGCCCGTTATGCAATGTATTGGCAAGTCTATTTTCATCCGACTACAAGAGGTGCTGAAATAGTATTAAAGAAATTATTTAAAAGGGCCAAAGATTTATTTAAAGCTGGCAAGGAAATTTATCTACCAGCCCCACTTAAAAATCTCTTTTTTGGAGAAGTAACTATAAATGATTATCTTAAATTTGATGAAGCTTTAATTTATTCACTATTTAGTCAGTGGCAAGAAGATTCAGATTTGATTTTGTCTGATTTAAGCAATAGGATTCTAAGTAGAAGATTATTTAAAACATCTATTAATAAATTGAGTGAGAAAGAAATAGAGAAGTTAAAATCTTTATTTAAAAAAGCAGGTATTAATCCCAGTTATTATCTAGAAGTAGGTATTTCGAGTGATGTGCCATATGATTATTATTGCCCTAATAGTAGTGATGAAAAGCCAATCTATTTAAAAAAATCTGATGGTAAAGAGGTAGAATTATCTAAAGTATCAAAATTAGTAAGGGCAATTGCTGGTAAGAAAGAAGCTAGAAAAGGCTTATATTTTCCTCGAGATTTTATACTATCTAAGCAAGGTCAGATTTATCAAGAGATTAGAGATATTTTGCTCAAATAGGATATTAATCCATTTTTTTATCAGAACTTGATTTGACAAAAATTATATCAGATGTTACTATAATGAGTGGTTAATAAAACATATGAGAAAAATATGGAGGGATATATATGGTATCAAGTATGGGTGATGCATTAGCAGATGCTGGTTTAGTTGATGAAGAAGATGTAGAAGAGGTTGATGCTCAGGCAGAGGAAAAAACAACAGATGAGGATCGCCAAATAGGTAAAGTAAAATGGTTTGATACTAAAAAGGGCTTTGGTTTTATTGAACAAGATGGAAATGATATCTTTGTTCATTTCTCTGCTATAAAAGAACCAGGATTTAAAGACCTTGAAGAAGGAGAAGAAGTTGAATTTTCTGTTGTAGAGACTGATAAAGGACTACAGGCAGAAAATGTTGTAAAGGCATAACTTCTTTTACATTTTAAATTATTGATAAAAATTAAGCAGGTTTAAGGGTGTGATGCTACACTCTTAAACCTGCTTTTTTTATTTTGAAAAGAGTTTAATGTATAAAAAACTTTTTTTAATGCATAATAGATAAGAGAAAGAGATGATAAGTGAACTTCACCACCTAAATTATAGATTTAGATGGAGTTTTCTTTGAATGTTTTCGATAAATTTAGCTGCTACAATGACCATAGAACTATTGATTTTATTTCTAAAAAAGAATTATTTGCTAAAAAATAAAATTAAATCAAATTTTTATGTATAACTTCTATTATAAGTGTCAATGATATAAATAGAAATAATTGGTATTTATGGGAGTGGTTAAAATGAAAAAAGCTAAGGTGTCAGGTGTTAATACCTCTGAATTACCTCATATCTCTAATAATAAAATAATAGAGTTATTTAAAAGCTGGGAAAATGGGGAGCAAGAGGCTAGAGATAGATTGATTCACTCAAATTTAAGACTTGTATTAAGTGTGTTAAAAAGATTTGAAAATAGTAAATATTCTGGAGATGATTTATTTCAGGTTGGTTGTATGGGTTTAGTTAAAGCAGTAGATAATTTTGATCTTACAAGAGGAGTCTGTTTTTCAACTTATGCAGTCCCAATGATTATTGGTGAGATTAAAAGATTTATCAGAGATAATAAAAAGATTAGAGTTAGTCGTTCAATTAGAAACACTGCTCATAAAGTATTAACTATTCGCGAAGAACTAAAAAAGAAGTTGAATAGAGAACCTGGAATTAATGAATTAGCATCAGAACTAGATATTTCTAGAGAACAAATCATTTATGCTTTGGAAGCAGTTAAAAGTCCATTATCTTTAGCTAAACCAATGAATCAGGGTGAAGATGAACCATTAAGATTAATGGATCAAATAGAGGATAAGGTTGATTTTGATATAGATAAATGGATAGATTTAGAAAAAAGCTTCGATAATTTATCTGAACGTGAAAAAGTAATTATAGTTTTAAAATTTTGGCATGGCTATACACAATCAGAAATAGGACAACGACTAAATATTTCTCAGGCACAAGTATCCAGGCTACAAAAAAAAGCATTAGAGAAGATAAAAAAAGAAAGAAATTATAGGTGATTTTATGGATAGAACTAAAATGTTGATTTTGCTAGTAGTAATTTTAAGTAGTCTAGTTATAATTGGAGAAAAAGCTACTTTGAAGTTTGAAGAGATTCCATTAGAAAAGGATGAATTATTAAGATTACATATAGTCGCAAATAGTAATTCATTTCAAGATCAAGAACTAAAAAGAGAAGTTAAAAAATCTATCAAAGAAGAAATAACAGAAGTTTTAGGAGAAGTAAAAAGTTATGAGCAGGCTAAAGCTAAGTTAGATAAAAACCTTGCTTTGTTAAAGAGTAGATTAAAAGCAAGGCATGATAAATTAAATAGTGATTATCAGATTGATTTAGCACTTAAAAGTAAAGATTTCCCGACTCGTAGTTATGGTGGTCTAAGTCTTGCAGCGGGTCAATACCAGACTCTAGAGGTTGAATTAGGACGAGCTCAAGGTAGTAATTGGTGGTGTGTATTGTTTCCGCCTTTTTGTATAGTAGATTTAGAAAAAGAAGATATTGAACTTGCTACAGAAAAAAAGGAAACATTGTTATCAGAAGAAGAAAATAAAGAGGTTGAATATAGGTTTAAGTTAGTAGATAAATTAGTAGAAAGTGGTTTGTTTAATGATGATAATTTCTCACTTCCCTTCCAGGAAGATTAACAACTGCTTTATTTTTGAATATAATAATAAAAATAAAGTTGACTAAGTTTAATGGAGGGGAAGTTAATTGTCCAAAATAGAAAAGATAGCAGCTAAGTATAGAAATATCCCTTATAAGCATAGGGGTAGGTCTTTAAGAGGTTTAGACTGTCTTGGTTTATTAATTAAGTTTTATCAAGAGTTTGGAATTGATCTTTCTAATTATGATATGCAGTATGAAAAAGATTGGTATAAAAAAGATCCAGAGATTTATATTAGGGGTCTACAAAACTTAGGAAGAAGAGTAAGTTTTAAAGAGTTAGATAGATTAGATTTAATATATTTCACTTTATACAAAGATGTAGTTACTCATGCAGGAATTATGATTAATCAGCATGAGTTTATTCATATCCTTCAAAATAGAAATGTAGAAATAAGTTCTTTTAATCGTTTTTGGAAAAAGAAGTTTAGCGGGGCAATAAGAGTGCTAACAGCCAATGATTAATCAGATTTTATTATAACATATAAGAGATTAGATTATATGGGGTGTAAAAGATGAAAGAATTTATATCTCCTTTACTTAGTAGAGATGTTAAATTGTTTTATTTAATCAATAATAATTTAAAATGTGCTAGTTTGGATTTAATAATGCCTAAAATTACTCATTTAGGTAGTGGCTTATTTCTTAGTATTACAATTGTTTTATTGATTTTATTTAGTGAGGATATATGGCAAAAAATTGCTTGGCAAGCACTAGTAGCAGTAGGAGTGACAAGTTTGGTAGTAGGATTTTTAAAAATATTAATTGCACGTAATCGTCCCTTTTATTCTTTAGAAAACGTCAATAGATTAACTGATACTTTTTCTATATATTCTTTTCCGTCCGGTCATAGTGCAGCTATTTTTTCTTTAGCTACTGTCATATATAATAATAATTTAATTATAGGTATTTTTGCTTATTTTATGGCTTTTATAGTCGCTTTTTCAAGAGCATATTTAGGAGTACATTATCCTTCTGATATAATAATTGGATCTTTATTAGGTATGTTTATAGCAACAATAATTTATTACCGAGTTTATTAAGAAAGCCTTGTCCGTGAATTAAGGCGGGAAGAATTTTAATTTTATAGTTTAGATAAATAAAGGCTGCCTGATACAATTTTATTGTATCAGGCAGCCTTTATTTTAATCTCTCTCGTCTAAATGATTTTGCACAATTTCTAGAGTTTCTCCAAAACGTTGAAAATGTACAACTTCTCTTTTTCTTAAAAAACTAAGTGTATCAATTACTCCAGCATCATTACTTAAATCAATTAAATTTTCATAAGTTGCTCTAGCCTTTTCTTCAGCAGCTAAATTTTCATGTAAGCTAGCGATTGGATCTTCGTGAGATTGAATAAAAGATGCCGTCCAAGGTACTCCAGAAGCATCATTAGGATAGATAGCTCTACCATGCTGAGCATAATATGGGCCCAATCCTGCTTTGCGTAGTCTCTTTGCTGGAACACTATCAGTTAATTTATAAATTAAAGTCCCAAGAATTTCCCAATGAGCCAACTCTTCTGTACCAATTTCTGTCAGTGTTGCCTTTGCTTCATCTGTAGGGATAGTATAACGCTGGGTTAAGTACCGTAAACCAGCTGACAACTCACTATCAGGGCCTCCATATTGAGCAAAAAGCAGTTTTGCTAAGCCTAAATCTGTAGTAGAAACTTTCGTTGGGTATTGAAGAATTTTTTCATAAGTCCACATAATAAAACCTCCTTAATATGATATTTGCCAGGGCCAAGC
>LFFM01000631.1_pt1 | contig 24819 bp, 24 predicted proteins | sample 643131 | NCBI WGS metagenome assembly LFFM01 (sample SAMN03777445, study PRJNA286221) | soda lake metagenome | biome: soda lake; feature: Kulunda steppe; material: water; isolation source: sample Tc-Br brine of Tanatar trona crystallizer | place: Russia: Kulunda steppe | collected 2011-07
TGATGGCGGGGAGTGTGCCGGAGCGTGCTAACTCGTTTCAGCACTCCTCGGCGAGTTCGTCGACGCACTCGACGTCCATCGTCACCTCGACATATTGGAAGCCATCGTCGATATCGACGAACTTGACATCGACTTCGAGCGTTCCCTCGCTGTCGCACTCGAGGCAGAGATCCTGGCTCCAGGAGTCGCTGTCGCCTGACTCTCCACCAGCCTCGAGCGAAACCGAGTCCGGGAGGTCGTCGGTTACGGTTCCGCTCCCGCTGAGAACCTCGATTTCGAACTCACCCTCGATCGCATCGGGCCCGCGGTTCTCTATTTCGACATCGTAGCACTCCTCTTCACCGACCTCAATCTGGTTTTTCCCGGTAATCTCCAATGAGACTTCGCGTTCGACGACGACGTCAGCACCACCGATTGCTGCAGCGTCGTCTTCCCCGGCCGATCCTGAATCGCGATTCCAGGCAAGCACGTCCAGAAACTCAGGCCAGTCAGTGTAAACGTCATGCCAGCAACACCACGTCTCCCAGTCGTTCGGTTCGTCCGGCCAGTCCTCGGGTTGGTCAAGGCCGAAGTCCTCTCCCTCCTGGGTGATCTCGATGCAACCGCCGTTACAGTCTCCATACCCGATACCGTCAATTCCGAACCGCCCGTCGAAATCACCGAACGGATCGAGGAATCCGACAGGGTTGTCGAACCCTTCCTGCGCTTTGACGAGTAGTCCACCGCCGCCGTTCACGAAGGCTGCCAGATCGTCCGATCGGTCAATAATAGCTTCGTTTTCATCGTTCAGCAGCCCTCCAGTGACTTGGTCGTCCGTACTGGGAACGCCGACCATTGCGTAGTTCTCGAAATCGACACTTTCGATGCCGCTCACGTCGTGCTCAAAGTCGACATCCACTCCGAGAATGTCACCAATGTCGCCTTCCCAATAGTCGGGGATGTTTCCGGTCGAACTCCCACCAAGTACGAGGATTCCTTCTTGTCCGTTGGTGACGTTATCGAGCATCGCATCTACCATGTCGGCGTGTTCCTCCGGCGGACCGTGACCGGTTCCTCCAGCGCCCAGCTCCGAATCGAGACCCATAACAATGACCGGCCCGCCTGCCTCGTCGGCGTCACCAATCTCGTCCCAGGTTTCTTCTTCGGGGCAGTCCGGTTCGTCCGGGGGGTCACGCTCCTGGAAACAGTCCAAGCCGACGTCGGCGACCAACTTAATATCCCCTTCGAACAGCGGGTCGTCGTCGGTCGCATCGACGTCGAACGTCTCCGTCCGGATCCCCATCCGCGCACACTCGCCGAGCTCGAGCGGAACCTCGCGGCCCGCCTCGACGTCGACGCGGCCCTCGGTCGTCTCGTCGTCGTCTTCATCGCCGTCGTAGTAGAAGACCAGTTCGGCCTCGTCGCGCATCTCGAAGTCGTCACCGAACTCCCAGTAGATGCAGGCGTCCTCTTTCCCCTGGTTACAGATGTCGAACATCCCGTCGAACCAGGTTCGGGAGTTGGAGTTGACACCCTCGCCAGCTGGGCCATCACCCTCACGGAGTCCACCGTCTCCGATATCCACCCGGAGGTGTCCGTTCTCGTCGAGCTCGACGTAGTTTTGACTGTTGGGCGTGTCGAGTGGTTTCAACCCGAGATACGCGTCCGGGTCCTCGGCGACCTGAATTGTTACGTTTCTGTGCGATTCGACCCTGCTGAATGCGCCGGAGCCAAGCAGGGCACTCCCACCGAGGGAGGCGCTACCGACGCCGACCAAGAATTTTCGTCTGTCCATAGTTGGTCTCCTGTTGTCACCCATCTACTGCTGTCGAGCAATGGATGCACAGCTAGCCATCTATGCGCTGTCACATGTGTATTGATAATATGTCGGCCGGGCACGAAAAATTGTACTCGACTACCCTTTCGTTGTTCCCCTCCAGAACGCCGAGAACCTCGTTAACGTGGTCATAATGACGGTCTGCCATCGACTCGGCCGTGAGTGCTATGGTAGTCGCTGTCCACATCGACGGGGAATACCGTGGTGAGCGGAACCTGTGTATTAGCGCCCCCGGGCAACTCCCCAAACACGAATGTCATTTGTGATGTGCTACCGCGACGGCGTCTCACAGCCGACCGGTCACACCGAGTCTCGAGCCAACTCGTATAACCCCGTTTGAACACGAAACTTCCACCAGCCCCCGATACCATACGCATGTTGCCCTCCAGTGATCGGGTTCAACGCCACGTTGTGCGTTGACTACGAGTTTATGTTCAAGTACCCCGAGAGAGAATCGATCTCAAAGCGGTCGGGAAACCGTGGAGGGGGACATGAAACGACGGCGATTCATACTCGGGACGGCGACAGCGAGCATCGGTGGGAGTGCGCTCCTCGGCAGCGGCGCGTTCTCGAGGGTCGACAGCCAGCGGCACGTACAGATCGAGGTCGTCGGTGACGACGACGCCTACCTTCGACTCGAGTATCCGGCGATCGAGATCGTCGACTGTGTAGCAACGGTGACACTGCTCACGGTCACGAACCGATTGAAGGCCGCCATCGACGACCTCGAGTTCGAGCTTGTCGATCCCGACGACGAACTCGGCATCGACGACATCGAGCTACCCGATACGCCAATCGGGGTCGGCGAACAGGGGAACGTGACGGCGGAAATAACGTGCAACGAGGACGTAACGGGCCAGGTCGGCTTCGAAATCGAAGTCGACGGCACCGATCTTTCCGTCGAAGCCCACCGGAGTGACGCCGACGCCATCGATGTCGAGTGTGTCTGTGCCTGTGAGTCGGAAACGGCCTGGAGCGACGGCGAGCCATACAACCCTGACGAGGAGGGAAGCTGGGCGACCTATACGCCGTGGGAGGACGGTGCGGAATACGATCTCAGAGCCGGGCAAGACATGGTGGCAGGGGCGGTCGAATTCAGAGCGGATGATGGAGACGTCGCGATTGCCATCGATCTTCACGACGGCTGGTCGTTACAGGACGTCGACGAACCGGTCAAGATCCAGGGGTACGACGAGGCACCATCGGGCAACCCAGCACCCGGACAGTTCTCGACGTACAAAGGAACTGCAACCGAGGTTTCTGTGGAGCCCTATCCCTACTACGGCGTTCACCTCGACGTAGCCGGCTGCGGAAAGCACTGAACGACCAGTACCCACGCTACAGTCGGCTGTGTTTCTGACAGGGACCGGTGTTACACCGTACCGACGAGTGTTGGCCAGGAGGGTCGCGTTCGGCGGCACGTGACTCCAACGGTCCCTATGAAAGCGTGCACTCGAGCGCCCACGGACGCTGGGTCAGTTACTGCACGTAGATAAAACGACAATACTGGTGTGGCACTGTCAGTTATTCGTCGTCGACAGCCACGAGGTCGGCCCGGTCGACCCATTCAAAACGGGTTTCCTCTCTAAGCACATCGACGTGATCGCCCGAGTGCGTTCTCTCCTCAGAGCCGACCATCGATTCGAGCGCACCGAACGCCTCGTCGAGTTCCTCGAGGGTCCCCTCGTTGTCCTTCGCCGCACTCGATTTTACCGCTTCGCCAGCGTCGGGTGACACGTCGGAGACGTCCCCAAGGAGCGATTCGAGGGCATCGTCGGCCGGCTCGAGTTCTTCGAGGGCTGTTTCCGCACTGTTCCGAGTCGGACCCGTTTCTGCGCCGGTAGTGGTTTCGGTTGCGTCCCCTGCAACTGTCGCCGATTCCCCCTCAGTCGTATCGCCGTATCCGATGATGGATCGGACACGATCGAGCTTCCCCCACGACATGGGACTGTCATGGGCCATAAGAGATATAAACCCCAATGACAGTTCAGGTCTCGACTATTCGAATCCCTGTTTCAGGTGATGATTCTGCCACCGACAACACGCGATAGCGATCGGTCAACCTCGGGTTGACATCTTATCGACTGAGATGGCAATGCCTGCTGCCGATTTTCCGCAATACTCGTTGCCAATTCGCTACTGGATACCGGGGGATGGATGTGGCATGTCTCACCCGTCCGTCCGAACAGGATGTCGATACCGTTGGAGCATGCCCCCATCGTAACCGCCCGAGGGTGCTCGAGGGGGTACTATCTTGCCGAACGGAACCCGGCTAGAAACTCGGTATAGTAGCTAGTGAACGTCAATGCACACACTATCGCATGACTGCGTCGCGATAGGCGTGTAAATCGTTTCACTGGCTACTGTAGTTCGCACTGTAGTTGGCGGCCGCTCTCTCAGTTCACCGATACGATCCGTCGAACACACGAGCCCCACAGACCGTACAGTCGACGTTGACTCGCACCACATCGCTCGAGCAACAGGACTTTCGAGCGCTTTCGATGGTATCGAGATCGGCTTCGCAGGTTGGACACCGTTCGAGAAACGCCCGAAGGCCGGCAATCAGTTCGGTTCGGGTGCGGTCCCCCAGGTCGTCCCATGAGGAAATCCGCTCTCGAAGGCGCGGTTCGACGGCGAGGTCGGCGTAAAAGGCTGCGTCGGACGACCATTGCCCGATGGGATCGCCATCGAACGAGACCACGAATCGATCATCGGACTCCACGTCGAGGGCGTCGGGAGAGACCTCGAGCACCGCCGCAAGTTGTTCGATCGCATCGTCCCCGTCTCGGTATTGTCTGATCCGCTCCCACCACGCCGTTCGGAAATCCTGGGTGAGCCGGAGGTCATCCTCTTGCGGTTGTTCCTCGACGATTCCGGCAGTTCGTAATAGTGTCTCCGTATCGACTGGCTCAGAACCACCGTTCGTCCGACGGACGCTCGTGTCGCCTTCAGCTGCTTTCAGGTCACCGCTTTCGCTCGATTTGTCGAACCAGACGAGAACCCGTTCGGGGAGGTATCGAGCAGTGAAGGTCGGCGTACCCGGGACGAGATAGCCACGCAAATAAATAACGGTGGCACATACCAGCAGGGCGATAACCCCGGCTGGAACCCAGAGGAGTGCAATCGCAGCGGATAGAACCGTTGCAATGACCGCGTTGACGATCGTACACGGGATACATCTGTTCGCGCCAGTGTACTCAGCGACTCGAAGGCTGTCGATCGTTCGCGCCAGTGTAACCATCAGGCTTTCCGTTGGAATTCGTGATACTAAGGTATAGAGAGATTGTCCCCCCAGACCCACACCGAGATTCGTTGATCGATCCAGGAAGTGATCTTCAGTGGGCACTTTAGTGGTGCTAATCGATTCGCTACGATCGATTGTGTGCGTACAACGTATTTATACCAATAATCGTTCGGTTCGATAGCTCAACTGGGGATCCAGCGTCCACCGTGAGCGGATAGCGGTGGGGGTATCCCCGAACCGCCGACGTGATGGGGCTACTGCACCATCGTCGTCGGGCGTAGTCGGCCCAGGTCCCCCCTGTCGGCTACGATTTGTCATCGGTATCGCACACGCACACTCGAGAGACGGGCATACGAAAAAAAGCGCTGTTACGCGAATCCAACCGGGAGGACAGGGTCTTCGGCTATCGAAGCAGGTCCGGTTTGAGTCCTCACCCGATACACAGCAGGGGGCAGGGCTCTGCTGAGGTACCCCCGGGAACAATCCGACCCAGTCACGACTACAACGGGAATATTACCATACTACTGGAACGTATCCCTCCTCTTGGGGGATGTCGACTAATCACACGAGACGAAAATCACTGGGGGACAAGTGATCCGAAGCCATCACTCGCCAGCCATCAACCACCACACCATCAGATCAGAGACGGTGATAGTATGCTTCGGAAGCCGTTCTTCTCGGCAGTCAACTCGCAATCACCTCTTCGATGAGTCGATTCCCCTCTCGACACCCTATCCCGGTAGCTACTCGTGACAGTACAATTGTGGCCTCTCGGGAGCGTTAGCTGGACATAAATCCCCGCAGCGGCGCCGCTGGCGCAGGCAGAGGAAACTGTCTGTCGGTGGTTGGAATAAAAACGGAGTTTCGAACCGCTGATTGTCGAGCTATTCGGTCAGTGGAGCAAAGTCCAGATCTCGCAACCGAGACCGTCGCGACTGGTACGTGTGAACGATCGACGAGATGCCGAACATCAGCACCAGTATTGCCGTGAGCATCCCCCATTCGAGACTGAAGGGATAGAGTCCAATATGGGTCGTCAGTACCAACATGACACTCAGTACCGTTAGGCCGAGATAGTTTGCGTGCCAGGGAATGTCGTTCTCTGGAACGTACTCGAGGTACATTCGTACCTGTTCGGCCCTGGACGTGAGGCGGATCTCGCCTCGTGCCTTGTCGTAGTTGATGACCCCGAGGTCGTCGAGTTTCGGCAGGTGTGTCTGTCGTAACGCCGTATAGACACTCTTTCGATTGTTGTAGTTGCTCTCTTCTGGTGAGTCGGACATCTCCTGGTCGGTAACGTAGTCGACGACGTCTCTGAGTTCGACGACCTCTTGGTTCGCGTTCTGCAGGTACTGTATGACGCAGACGCGACGATAATTGCTGAGTATGTCGAAGATATCGCTCCGTGAAATCGTTCCCGATTCATCCCGTTTTGGGACGCTTATTCCCCCCTTTGTGTTGTGCTGAAGACTGGTTTTCATCGTGTTTCCCCCTTTCTCCGTGTCTCTTGACGGCAAGCATCCGTCCCCCCTGGTAGCTAACGCCTACCCCATGAGATGTTGCCAGTCATCGAGAGTTAATCTTAGCCAAGTAATTAAATATATCCTACTGTTCGTCCGTCGATTGCTGACCGTTCACGCCCCAATAACGTGTTACTGAGTCTCGGTCGTGTGCAGAATGGATAATTCTCCGATTAATAACGTGGCAACCCAGGTCTATCGTCTGCTTACTTATTTTACAGTAACTTTTGAAATACATCTCGTTCTCAACCCATGGGAACGGCGAGCACCGATTAGTATCGCTCGAGCCCACGTTTCAATCATGCACTTCATCGTTGCAACCGATGGGTCAGACGAGAGTGAAGAGGCCATCCGCTACAGCACTCACCAGGCCACCGCCCTCGATGCAGCCCTCGAGGTCGTCCACGTGCTGACCCCACAGACGGAACTGATCGACGGCGAAATCGTCATGCCCGGTGGCGATCGCGCGGTCGAATACGGCGAGCAAACACTCGAGAAGGCGACTGGATTGATCGCGGACGTCCTCGAGACTCACGACACGACGCTCGACGTCGAGACGACCCTACTCGCCGGCCATCCATCAAATGCCATCACCGACCACGCTGACGACGTCGGTGCCGATGCCATCTACATCGGCCATCGCGGGCTCTCGAGTGAACGCGAGCGCCTGGTTGGCAGCGTCGCCAAGAGCGTCGTCGACAAATCGACTGTACCCGTGACGATCTGTCGGTGAGATCGGGTGGCCCCACACGAGAGGATGGTCGTCGCTCGACACCGACCGTGGTCCCGGTAAATTCCTCTTCTGGAGCACTGCACTGCAGGGTACGCCAGTTATCTACAGCGGTGGCTACGTCTTGATGCGGATCCTTCCGCAATTGGGCCCCATGCCTGGGGTCGCTGGCCACGCGATCACAGGGCAAGCTTGTCACATCAAATAAATGAGAAGCCGGAAGCTCGATTGGAGGCCGACCCAACAGGGGAGACAGGCCATCCGTGACGTACTGAAGCCGTGGGGTGGGAATCTGCGACCCGATTGGGCCGACGCAACTGACTCTGGTCCGCTATACGGCGACCCGAACGAAGGTGTCGTCCACCGGACGGGTGTCGAGATAGCCGGCCGAATGTTCCCAGCAATGCCCTGGGCGGAGGACATCGAGAACGTGAGCCCAACACTTATAGTACCAATTGAACCGATTTACACACCCTCACAGCGAGGCGGCTCAGAATCGGTGATAAACCGGCTCTGAGCCATGGTATCGTGAGAGTGTGTGCAAAGACGGTCAGTGGCTACTATAACTACGAGGTTGAGTGGTACCCTACCGATCGCCGAGGCGAGTCTTGCCACGATTTACACGTCGAAATGAAGGAAGGGACGCCCGACGTCGGTGTTGAAGTCGTCACTGACGGTAACAATACAGATTGCCTAGTGAGCAAATGGAATCGGCTCCAGAACGAAGACCGGGTCACATTTTGGATCTTCGATAGACGAGAGACCGCATGCCGATACTGGAACAAGCTCGACTCCCGTGGTGAGTTCTCCCTTGACAATCAGTGCCGAAAGCCTGGGGGGTTGGAGCGCAAAGGGTATCAACCAAAAGATCTGGCGGTCTTCAAAATCCTATCGCCACGAACCAGCCAGTGGCATTGTTCTAAGGGTCTTCCAATCACCCCTCAGAATACACAACAGTATGGAGCGTTACGGAGAATTTGTGCATTTCTAGACGCCCGGTTCGGTCCCTCTCGTGGCTCGTAACCGGCTATCCGGGTGGAGACCTCTCTGCGTAGAGAAAGAGGCCTGAATCTGACCCACTTTACGCAGGATCCTGTCAGTATTCACTGAAAACAGTGGTGAAAAATGCTTATGCTGTCGACCAACTCCACCGATTCACAGCGCACTCAGCCTCGTCGTCATGTCGCACCCATAGCGAGACGATAAATATACCTTGACGAAACCTGGTATCGACATGGCTGTACGATGGTGCCTGGTTTTAGGTTCTCCCTCCCTCATTAGTGGAAATTACGACGTTGGAAATCGCGATTTCCAAAGTCGAAAATTCTATTCAGCCGGGGTTGCTACGGACTGTATGGAGCACTTCGTTGATCGAAATCTCGAACTCGATCAACTCACAGACTGTTATAGGTCCGAAACGGCGGACTTCATCGTGATCTACGGCCGCCGTCGCCTCGGTAAGAGCGAGCTCGTGCGTCAGTCCATCGATGAGCGGGACGACGCCATCTACTACCAAGCGGTCGAATCAACTGCACCGAATCAGCTCGAACAGTTCGTCGAAACCGCTACTGCACAGTATCCCTCGTTGCGAAACGTCCGCCGCGACTGGGAGGCCATCCTCGAAGCACTCGGTGAGGAAGCTGCCGTCGTCGTCATTGATGAGTTCCCATTCCTCGTTGAGGAGGACGGGTCGTTACCGTCTCGAATTCAGCGCGTCTGGGATATGGAGTTGCAGGACACGGGGATGACGCTCGTGCTCGTGGGCTCGTCTATTAGTGTCATGGAAGACAAGGTGCTTTCTGGAAGCGCACCCCTGTACGGTCGGCGGACGGCGAGGATCGATCTCAAACCACTCGACGTGTCCGATGCGCACCAGTTCTTCCCGAAATATGACCCCGAGACTGCCATCACCGCGTGGTCGATCTACGGCGGCACACCGTACTACCTCCAGACCATTGATCCCGACCAGCCGTTAGGAACGAACGTCCAGCAGGGGATCCTATCGGAGCGCGGCCTTCTGTACTCCGAACCCGAGTTCCTGCTGCGTACCGAACTCCGACAGCCGAATACGTACTTCAGCATCCTCCGTGCGCTCGCCCACGGGCGTTTTACCCCGAACGAGATAGCGGGGATGGCTGGTGTGGATTCCGGATCGCTCAGCACATACCTTCAGAAACTCCGCCGGCTCCGCTTCGTTGAGCGTCACATCCCCGTAACGGAATCACCGACGTCTTCGAAACGCGGTCGGTATCGTATCTCCGCTCCACTGTTCCGATTCTGGTTCCGGTTCGTGTACGGAAACCAGGACCAGCTTCGTCTGCTCGACGACGACGCGTACGACGAACTCGTCGCGCCCGAACTGGCGGATTACGTGAGCCCGTTGTTTGAACGCCTCTGCCAGCGCAAACTCCCGGAGCTCATCGATCGACGGTTCCGTGATATCGGGCAGTGGTGGTTCAAGGAGCACGAACTGGACGTCCTCGGGCTCACTACTGAGGGACTCGTCGCTGGTGAGTGCAAGTTCACCTCTCGACCCGTGAGTGAAGGGGTCCTCTCCGATCTCGAACGAACAGCGTCAGAAGTTCGATGGTCAGAAGGGCCTGCAGACGGAGAGACGCTGTACGTCTTGTTCAGCCGCTCTGGGTACTCCGACGACCTCAAACGCGCCGCCGATGAGCGTAACGACGTCCTCCTCTTCGAGTTATCCGATCTGGTCACTTCCGATAGCAAGTCCTGAGCAGTATCCAGCCTCGGTACCTAACGAAGCATCGCCAGCTAACTCAGTTTGAGTCTCGATGCGGATTGACCGCTTTCACTCGTTTTGGAGGGGCAGGCCAGCCAGCGCTCACCGCTTGCTGAGACGTTTCAAATTTCAGGCTCTGTTGAGACCCTCAGTACATGATAAGAGTTGACTGCTGCATATAGAGCATCAGTGCAGCAGACGGACTCTATTTGTTTCAACCGATCTGCAGTGAATTAGCTGTTATAATAAGGGTGCGTATTGGCAGAGTCACTCCGAAAATGCAGATTCCAAGGGTGTGCGGTCGAGGCCGACAGTGTCGTAGTCCTGCTCGGTCGAAAGAACGCACCCTTCGCCGGTTGTGACGAGTCCGGCATGAAGTGCGTCAAATGGTGTGAGTTCGTACTCATCGAGGAACGCTGCGGCGGCCAGAACCGCGTCTTCGTGTTCTTTCGGTACGATCGGAACGAGTTCGAGCAAGTTGGTGATCGCCCGTGGTGTGTCGATCTCATACTCGGCAGTCTCACGATCGTAGAACAGCACCAGCACCTCGGCATATGCAAGTATCGATGTGTGAATATCATCGCGTTCGTCGAGGGCGCGGATTGCGGCCTCCTGAAGCCAGTCATCATCCTTTATCAACGCTGTGAGAAAGTCAGTTTCGACGTACACAGGTCACTCCTTACCGGCCTGTGACCGAGCTTCTGCTTCCTCTCGCACCTCTCGAGAGATCGCCTCACGTGCGTCTGTTTTCAGATCGGCGGCTTCCGTCTCTACGAACGCATCGCCAACGGCAGCTCGGAGCCCCGCAATCGGATCTTCGTCGACGGGAAAGAGAGCGACATGACTCGGGAGCTCGACGATGCGGTACTGGTTACCGAACCTCTCTCGGACGTCTTTTGGGAGGTAAATCCGCCCTCGTTCGTCCGTCGATTTTGACATGGTGTAGTATCATATCCTACGGGAAGATTCAAAAGCTTTCCCGTGATTATGATATATTTCACGTCTACTTTCCAGTCTCTACCTGTACCGATCGTTCTTTTTATCCACTGCTCGTCCCGTACTGGCCGATCACTACTCTTCCGGATCGAGCTTCAGCCCGTGCTGCATTCGCGCCCTGTGTTCAGCACGCCCTCTGATAACTATCACCGACTGAAGGTTTCAAGAAGGCCAAATATCATTATATCACGATAGGCCGAGCCAGACGCTAAAACGCGCGGTAGTGAGGGGTGTGAAAGTAATTGGACAAGAGAGGCGAATACGGGTGTTTTAGCGCATTTTCTTCTGGCCGCAGTTTCGCCAATTATCGCGGTTGCCAGATAGAGCGGGTCTCACCCAATATTTCTACAAACTCCTTTATCTGGGGTCGACAATTTAAAAATTTAGTTAATGTACGTGCTACGCTGTTGTTTAGATGACGCGGTTCTGCAGGTAATCGAGGTGCTTCGCGTTGTACACGATCTTGACCTCGTCGGTTTCGGCGGTCCCGATGCAGGTCAGACGGACGTTCTTGTCCTCGACTTCCTCGTCGCTGAGGATCTGCTGCATGTCCATCTGGATCTCGCCCTCTTTGACGATGGCGGCGCAGTTCGCACACGCGCCGGCACGGCACGAGAACGGCCAGTCGTATCCCTGGGCTTCGGCGGACTCGAGGATGTACTCGCCTTCGTTGACCTCGAGGGACCCGTAGTCCTCGGCGTCGAGACCCGCGTCAGCGGCGCTCTCGAAGAGGTCGTCGTCGTCCATGTCCCAGCCGTGGTCGTCCAGCACTTCGTAATTGAGGTATTCTACCGTGGGCATCAGCCGACAATTCGGGATGCGTACTGGTATAGCTTGCTGTTCGTTTCTAATGGTTTTTAATGCGGACGGTCGTCGTGACTGACCCCAACAGTCCCTGAAAATCGATCGACAGCCGGCGACGCCGGAGCTCGTTTTCACATCGCTTATACCGGCCGCGGTTGTTGTTGTGTTCGTGAGCGAGATACTCCTCGTCGCTGGGATCATTGTCGCCATCTTCGTTGGATATAATATCGGTGGTGCGACGACCGGTGTCGCGTTCGGACCCGCCGTGGGAGCGCACGTCCTCTCGAAGCTCGGCGCTGCCGTGTTGATGTCGATATTTTTCTTCATCGGCGGCTGGCTGATCGGTCCCGCGGTCGTCGAAACGCTCGGCGAGGGGATCGTCCCGGCCCACATCATGACGCTCGAGACGGGCATCGCGGTCCTCTTTTTCATCGGCCTGGCGCTGTTCGCCGGCAACCTCTTTGGCGTCCCGGCTTCGACCTCGATGACGGCAGTGGGGGCGATCGCCGGTCTCGGACTCGCGACCGAAACGCTCAACTGGGCGACGATGGGCGAGATCGTCTCCTGGTGGGTGGTCGCACCGGTCATCGCCTTCTGGATCAGCGGCGTTATCGGGCGGTACTTTTATCCCCGAATCAACCGGTGGGTGGCCATCTCCCGCCGTGATTCGCATCTCTGGGTCTTCGACCGGAGCTCGACAATTCCACGCATCGGCGTCGCCGAGGGGACGGATCGTCGGGAGGTCTCCGGATCGCTGCTCGTCGTCGCCATCGGCTGTTACATGGCGTTCAGTTCCGGGGCCTCGAACGTCGCCAACGCCGTTGCCCCGCTCGTCGGGAGTGAGGCCCTCGACTATCCAACAGACGTCAGCCTCGCCGGCGTGACGACGACCATCGGGAACATGGAGTGGGGCGTGATCCTCGCCGGCGGTGCCGTCACCATCGGTGCGTTCACTATCGCCCGCCGCACCCTCGAGACGATGGGCAACGATATCACCAACCTGCCACTGACGGCGGCCGTGATCGTGATGACCGTCTCCGGAACGATCGTCACGCTCCTGTCGGTGATCGGGATCCCGGTCCAGCTGGTCATCGTCGCGACGATGAGCATCGTCGGACTGGGCTGGGGTCGCGCGACCCGGACGGCAACTGTGGGCGATGCCGTCCGCGGGAAAAAAGACACGAGCGTCTCCGTCGGGGCGTTGACCGCCGAAGAGGAGGGAGAGGAAGCCCCGCCCATTGGTGAAGAAGAACCCGAAGACATTCCGAAGGCGTCGGAACTTTTCGATCCCTCGACGACGGGGCGAGTCATCCTCATCCAGAACTTCGTCCCGGTGCTCGCGACTATCGGCGCGTTCCTCACGTTCCGGTTCGTCCCGATTTTCGGCTTTTGACGGGGGCTGTCATCGCTGCTCCCCAGCCGTCACGGGCCCCATCTCGACGACGTCGGCTTGACACACCTGCTGGAGGGCCCCGCGGTCGGGCGGGCTGGCCTGACGACGAGTCGCAACGCTGATACCCTCGCTGTCCAACCGTGTTGGCATGGTTGTCGACATTACTGCGAGACTTCTGCATTTGGTGTTCGCGGGCATATGGGCAGGGGCCGTGGTTTACGTTGCGGTCGCCGTCCTTCCGCTAGCACGCGATGGCGCGTTCAACACGACCCACCCGCTCGAGGTCCTTTCGGCGAAGGTGACGACCATCTCACGCGTGAGCGCGTTCGTCCTGCTGGTGACCGGCGGTCACCTTGCTGGCGTCCTGTACACGTTCGATGGAGATGGGGGCCCGAGTCTGTTTACCACCACCCAAGGCCAACTCGTCATCCTCATGGTGGTACTCTGGTTGGCCCTCGCAGCACTGGTCGAAATCGGAGCTTCGCGCCTCGAGAGTGGTCTCAATGGCAAGAAGTTGCGGGAACCGGCCCAGCGTTCGCTCCCCTTCTTCCAGGCGGCTGCAGTCATGGCAGTCATCTTATTGCTGATCGGTGGCCTACTGACGACGGGCGGTATTCATGCCATATAGGTGCTGAGACGGTGGTTTCTTGCTCGAGGGGGTGACCGATAACGTGTCATGGGAGTGTATTTTTGCGGAAGATACTTAATCGATTGCTTGCATGTGTCGACAATGATCACCAGCAAGGACGTGGCGGTGTCGTTGCTCTTCGTGGGCACGGCCGCGGCCGCCGGGTACGTGCTGCGATCCAGACAGCAGCCTGCCGGGGCTGCCCAGTCGAAAGCCGACATCGGAGCACGACTCGTCGACTCCGTCCCCGAGGGAGCAACTGTGGTCGACGCCTCGAGTGAGCGCCTGCAGGCACTTCCGAGCGTCCTGACAGCGGTCGAACGGGCTGTTCGTACCGATGCCCGCGAGGAGTGGGCCCACGTCACCCTCGAGCGGGAGGGATCCTGGGCAGTCGTCGATGCCCTACAGCGGTCGCTACCGTATTACGGCGGCGACGACGACCGGAGTGGCGTGTACGTCCGCTATGGCGACCGACTCGTCGTCTGCAACGCGATCGGTTGGGCACGGGTCGAATCGGAGGAACGACTGAGTCGCTGACGGGGCACTGGCGGACGCCGCCGGGCCCACCACCGGTAAGACGCACACGCGAGCACCGCAGCTGACGGGACCCCGGCGGCGTTCATCTATAGTAGCCACTGAACGTCCTTGCGCACACCCTCACGAGACCATGGCTCAGAATCGGTCTCTCACCGCTTCTGAGCCGATTCGTTGTGAGGGTGTGTAATTCGTTTCACTTGTTAGTATAGTTCTGCCGACGTACTGAGACATCGCGGGAACGGCTCGGTCTCGAGCCATCGGGTTGGCTCCGGAGTTCCCTCTCAGTTTTCGAAGCGAGCCTGGACGAACGGCTGGACGTCCTCGATGTCCGAGAGTCGCGAGTCCGACGTCAGCACCGCCTCGGTCTCCTCTATTGGGACCGAGAGGCTGATCTCCTTCGTTCGGCCGTACCGCCCCTTCGAGACGACGACGGCGTTGACGATGCCGAGCATGTCGAGTTCGCTGATGAGGTCCGTGACGCGGCGCTGGGTGAGAATGTCGGCGTCGATCTCGTCACAGAGTCGCTTGTAGATGTTGAACACCTCGCCGGTGTTGATGCTGTGGACGCCGTTCTTCTCGAGGGAAATGATCGCGAAGAGGACGAGTTTGCTCTGGGTCGGGAGCGTGCGAACCACCTCGACGACCCGATCGAGTTCGATCTTGTCCTGGGCCTGGCGCACGTGTTCCTCGACGATTGTCTCCGTCTGGGACCGTTCGGCCAGTTCACCCGCGGTTCGGAGCAGATCGAGCGCACGCCGCGCGTCCCCGTGTTCCTGGGCGGCGAAGGCCGCACACAGCGGGATCACGTCCGCGGAGAGGGCACCACCCTTGAACGCCACTTCCGACCGGTGCTGGAGGATGTCCCGCAACTGATTGGCGTCGTACGGCGGGAAGACGATCTCTTCCTCGCCGAGGCTGGACTTCACGCGCGGATCGAGGAAGTCGGTGAACTTCAGGTCGTTCGAGATCCCGATGATCGAAACGCGCGAATTCTCGAGTTCGGAGTTCATTCGCGAGAGGTTATAGAGGGTGTCGTCGCCCGACTTCTCGACGAGTTTGTCGATCTCGTCGAGCATGATGACGACGACCCGTTCGGAGTAGTCGACGGCGTCGAAAAAGACGCTGTAGACCCGGTCGGTCGGCCACCCCGTCATCGGCACCTCCTCGAAGCCGTCTCTGTCGGTCTCGAGGGCGTCTATTTTCTCGTCGATTGCGCCGACGGTGTCGAACGACTCCACTGCCAGGGGATCGTTCTGGTCGGGCCCGTCAGGGGTTTCGCCGACACGTCGAGTTCGATGGCCATCGCCGGCTTCTGCCGACGCCGAAGCTGTGTTGTCCGTGGCCAGGTCCGGTTCGACCGACTCGTCCTGGGCCGTGCCTGCCTCGAGTGACTCTCGAAGCGTCTCGAGGCGGTCGATCTCGTCGTCGATGCGCGATTTGTTCTCCTCGATGAACTTGTTGGCCAGTTGTGCGAGGACCCGGTACTGGGTGTCCGTAACCTCACAATTGATGTACTCGACGTCGCATGGAACGCTGTATTTTTTCGAGGTGCTCTCGAGTTCCTTGCTGACGAACTTGGCGCTGGCAGTCTTTCCCGTTCCCGTTTTCCCGTAAATCAGAATGTTCGAGGGAGTTTCCCCGCGCAGTGCGGCGACGAGGATGGTCGCCATCTTGTTGATCTGGTCGTTTCGGTGTGGCAACTCGTGTGGGGTGTAAGACGGGCGCAACACCTCCTTGTTCTCGAAGATGGGTTCCCCGCTCAATAGATCATCGAACAGTCCCTGATTGGTCTCTTCTTCCTCGACGTTCCCGAGATCGGCCGCGAACCCAGCGGGCGATGAGTGCTCCGTCGAACGGCCGCCATCTGTCGGTTTCGTGTTATCGTCTGACATTCGTCGTACATCTACCCCCTCATTTCGTGTGGAGCGCTCTCCCCGAAACACTCACAAACCGTGAGTATGGGGCCAATGTCGGCCGTGTTTCGTCTCGAGGTGGCGCTGGCGCGTCCAGTTGATGCAAACGAACCAGAGGAACAGGTTGGTAATAAACGCTTCCCTTCAATTCGCTTCAACCGGTGCGTTCGACTGTTATCGTTTCTAAATATGGGCTAAAAACCACAGTAATTTAGGGTAGATAAATCCACTCATGGCGGCCAGAGCCCGTCTGAACCGATGTATCGAGTTTCAGTCCGGTATCGGTTCGCTCATGGTCCCGACTCGTTCGGCGGCGCACACGTTTCATACAACCTCAACGTTACCTCCGCTTCCGTTGGAACTGCCCCACCGTCGCTCGCAGGAGTCCAGTGTTTGCAGTTCCTCCGGGCCACCTGCGGCCTCGGTGTACTGACCACTCCCGTGATGAATCCCGTGTTCAGCGACCACCTCGAGCGCTATTGCTCGCCCAGTATAGTAGCCACTGCAAGTCATTGCACACACCCTCACGATACCATGGCTCAGAACCGGTGAGAAACCGGTTCTGAGCCGACTCGCTGTGAGGGTGTGTCAATCGTTTCACTTGTTACTATAGCCGCCGCATCGCAGTGCGGACCCGATGCCACCTCCCGCTCGAGTACCGCATTCCGATTGCGAGTCAGTAACCCACGACTAAAGTCGTGGGCTTCCTCCTTGCATTTCCGTGATCTTCGTTTCGTCGACCTCGTTTTGTACACGCCCGCCAGGATTCTCTCGCGCTGAAGGGTGAAATTCGGATGGATCACTCCTCACGAACGACCGTCTCACGAACCGGGTTCGAGCAAACTCTCGTACCGCGTTCCAGTCTGTTTGAGCCGTCCGACCGTCTCGAGGCGCCGATGTGGATAGGGAATGGCGTCCGCGGCGAGCGCTTCGATCGTTCGATCGACGGCGGCAGCCTCCCGAGCGTGAATCATCGTAAAGAGGGTGTACTCCCAGCCCCGTTCCGGCCGGCGCGGCCGGTGGTAGCACTTGGTGACGAAGGGGTGCTGGCCAGCGCGTTCGCCGACCACGTCGATCCGTTCCTCGGGAACCGCCCAGACGACCATTGAGTTGTGGCGGAATCCGACCGCGTGGTGATCGATCACGAGGCCGAGTCGCTTGATGAATCCCTTCGACAGACAGTCGTCGATTCCCGAAACGACCGCCGACGGCTCGAGGCCGAGTCCAGCCGCGACGTCAGCGTAAGGGGTCAACGAGAGAGCCAGGCCGTCCTGAATCGCCTCGAGGATCGTCGCGTCTCGGGCCGTCAGTTCCGGGTGTCCGCTGTCTCGATCGACCGACGACGACGGATCCGCTCGTGAGGCGTCAACCTGGTCGCGCTCGCCCCGGTCGGTTCGATCGCGGACGACCGGAAACTGCAGATCGAGACGGTATTCGGTCCGCTTTGGCAACGCGAGTGGCTCGTAGCCGGTTTTCGTTGCGATCTCCTCGAGGATCTCGTCCCGGCGAGTGCGTGAGGCTGCCGTCAGCACGAACCACATGTTCCACTCGTGATCGCGGCGATAGTTGTGGCTGACTTCTGGATAGTCGTTGACCGTCTCGGCGACCGCCTCGAACTCGTCGGTCGAAACGGCGAGGGCGGCGAGGGTGGACGAACCGATCCTGGAGGGATCGAGGACCGGTCCGAGTCGTCGCACGATGCCCGATTCACTGTAGGACCGGACTCGGTCAAGCACCGCCGTAGCCTCGAGTCCCGTGTCCGCTGCTAACTGCTCGTAGGGTGCTTCACGGATCGGAAACCCACGCTGATACTCATCGAGCAGGACCGCGTCGGTCTCGTCGAGCCCCGCTCGCCAGTCGGAGGTGGAGTCGGTCACTGCGAACCTCCATCCACGGGTGTGCTCCGCACGTTTAGAGGGTTAGTTCCGGAATCGGTTCGGCTCGAATCTCGTTGGTGATCGGCGCGCATAGTGTTACTGATTGCCGTCGATCGGGTCCATCCCGATGGTTCGATCGGTAGGCTGTCGCTACAATTGATCCGACGGCCTGCCTGGTGAAAAGTCACACTCTCTCCTCGCGTGTGTCCGTCCACCCTGTGGGAGTTCCCCCGGCGATTCTTCGAGACTGTGGAATCGTGGGGCGTCGCTATGATGTCAGAGTCCCCTCGCATTCGAGTTCGCTACTGGGCTGGCTCATGTGGGATCTCGCGGCCAACCGGCCGTCTCGAAACCGCGCCTCCGGCACTATCTTTTCTGACGGAAAGACCCACAATAGTAGCCACTGAACGTCATTGCACACACCCTCACGACTTCGCGGGAAGTCTCGTGTTTCAGCGCGGAGAGGATATCAAGCGCTCCCACCCTGTCGAGCGACGATTCCAGAGAGTTCTGTAGCATTGATTCGAACGATATGGAACTCCAGATCTTCGTACTCGGCATCGAATACCTGGAAGTAGGGGATTCGAAGGTTTCTCACCGCTTGTGCGATACTCGAGTCGAGGTTGGTCTCGGTCAGTTTTTCGAGCGGTCCGCGGGCAAGGACACTCTTCCATCCGTCATCGGTGTGATCATAAATGACGAACGACGCTCGATCGACCTGATCGACGAATTCGCGTTTGGTACTGTCATTACCATATCCGAGCCGTAAATACACGTTCTGGTCTTCCTCCTTGAACACGAACGAGACGGGAATGCTGTAGCTGTCGTTCCCGGACGCGAGGGAGAGGACCCCTGTCTGCTGATCGTTGACGAACTCCGCGATTTCGAGTGAATTCATCTGTTTGTGCTGGGTGTCGACCATGCCTGTGTAATGTTACCAGCCACCAACAATAATCCTCCGCCAGCTCCCGGAATCTAGGCGCCAGATCGTGACCGTAGCCGTCACGTACCGGCGAACGCCCACCTCGGATCGACCCTCGAGGCACGCGGCCCGTTTTCCTGTCCCGGTGGGTTCCCGGGATGCGCTCCCAGCATCGAACCGTCGGAAGGGACCGTGGCCATCGATCACGATGTCTCCAGCGTCGGACACACCCCGCGATCCGTTCCTGGAGGGGATGGATTCGGACGGGTACGCTCTCGATACCAGGAAACAGTCAGGGCCTCGGCACACACCTCCTCGTTCCAGTACGTTCATTTACCTCTCGAACCCAGTGTGAACCGATCCGTGCTCACACCCGAGGTCATCGTGTTGTTCTCGACCGTTCTCTTGGCCATTGCCGCGAGCCTCGCTTTCGTCTGTTGGTGGTGTCTCGAATCCGAACGGCTTCGTGCGGTCCGAGCGCGCCCTGACTGGTTTCGCACTCGTCTCCGCGCCATTGCACCGTACGTACTCATGTTGGCACTCGTGTTGCTCCTCAATAAGGGGTTACAGGGCTATATCGAGCGGTTTTCACACACCCATGGCGTCGATGCCACGGCGACCATCCACGCAATCGAGGGCGATTTGGTCGCCACGTTCCAGGCAGCGATTCCCGACGTCGCGATGGCGTACTTTTCGGCCGTCTACGTCGTCGGCTACGCGCTCTTGCTCGTCGCACCCATCGTGCTGTACGTTTTTGCCGAACGAGCTCGTCCGCTCAAACTGCTCGTGACGGCGTACGCGATCAACTACGCGGTCGCCGTCGTGTTTTACGCCTCGATCGTCGCCTATGGCCCGCGCAATGCCGATCGGTCGAGCGAGGGGTCCAGTGCGGATGCTCCGCTGCTCGAACTCGTCCCCGATATCACTCATCTCACTGCGCTGTGGAACACGAACACGAACGTCTTCCCCTCGCTGCACACGTCGCTATCGGTGACGGTCTTTGCCCTCGCTGCGCTGACCCGGGCGGAGTTTCGCCGCTGGTTCGGACTGTCGTCGGTGCTCGCGCTATCGATCGTCGTTGCAACCATGGCACTCGGGATCCACTGGTTGGTCGACGTCCTCGCGGGGATCGTCCTCGCGGTCGTCGCAGTAACCGGTGCCGGAGCGATCGTCGGTCGACCAAACGATCATTAGCTCACGCGCGAACCTTCGATTAACGTTGCATGCTCGCCGATGGTCGTCTGTACACGGGCTATCTGAAACGTGCCACGCGTCGACTCGGTGTCCACACCCACCTAAAATCGCTGTACTGGGGACTCGAGATCCCCTGGATTCTCTTTCGGCTCTCCAGACGGGACTCGATCGTTCACGACGTGGGCGGCGTCGACGTCGAACTCCCGCTGGAACAGTACTGGCAGTACCAGCGCTTTCGCTGGCTGCATCCCGAGATCAGGCTGTTCGAGGATCTCGTCGAGGAACTCGAACCAGGTGACGTGTTCTACGACGTCGGGGCCCATCTGGGCTGGCACGCAGTCGTCGCGGCGAGCGTCCACGACGAACTCGCCGTCGTCGCGTTCGAGCCACACCCCACGACGGCCGACCGGCTGCGGCGGGTCGTCGAAACGACCGGCCACGACATCGACGTCCGCGAAGTCGCACTCCACGAGCGGGCGGGAACCGTCGAGTTCAGCGCAGCGCCGAGTTCGGCGGCACACGTCTCCGGTGTCCAGAACGACGAGCCCACCGAAACGATCACTGTCGAGGCGGTCGACGGCGACCGTCTCGTCACATCCGGTGACCTTCCCCCACCCGACGTGGTAAAGATCGACGCGGAGGGTGTCGACGCGGCGGTACTTGCGGGGTTGCAGGAGACGATCGAAACGGCACGTCCACGCGTCATCTACTGTGAGGTGCATACCGATGGCTCGGTGATCGAAGCCCGTCTTGCCGAGTTGGGCTACCGGGTCGAACCCCTGCAGGATGCCCGCCCAATTCTGCGGGCAACGCGCAAGTGACCCACGATCGATTGGACCCCGATTCCGTCGACTGGATGGGGAAAACGTGGTCCATGGAGGGATCGACACAACTGATACGGTCTACTCCCTTTCGGTACCGCCCATCGCCACCCCGATCGAGCGACGGGGGTAACCGGTCGTGATCACTGTGCGAGCCTCGTTGTAGTCTCCGGCCGACGACACGCTTTGTGATCAAATGAGCGAGGACGTGCAGCGATCACGGTCCCAACGCCTCGAGTTGGGACAGCACCGATTGCGGGACACGCCCTCCCAGCGAGTGGCTGGGAAACGAGGAGACGACGGTCGCGTCGCTGTGATCGATACCCTCCCTGCTCGTCGCACGCCCTCGACGAAACCGTGTTGGACGCGAGGGAGTCGCTACCCACGCCTCCGAAGCGAACAGTAAACCCTACGTAGACACGGGCACGATCGATCGGTACTCTCCATGTTGGGAAGTAAACGGGGTTGTCTGCCGTCCCTCCGGGCAATCCTCGTGACCGTTCCATACGTTGTCCTGGTCCTAGTTCTCGTACACCGCATCGTTGGCCCCCATCTGTGGCGCGTCCGATTGGTCGCGGCACGGTTTTTTTGGCGATTTCCTCAGCAGTTCGTTCCGACGCCGGCTCGAGTGCTTCCGCCCCCTGACTCGGAGTTCGTGGGCGTCTGGGATCAACCACCGGCGGTGGTCCGCAAGCGGCTGACCGAGGATCACGAATTCAAGCAGCTGTTCCGAGCCTATCTCCACGCCTACGAACGGGGCGACCGAACCGTCTACGAGGTCGCGAGTTGCGCCTACCGACCCGATGGCGTGACTGGGAAGTGGCAGCTGCATGTTCGGCTGTTCCCGGCCGGCGATGGTCGGACTGATGTCTGGGCACACTGGGAGCTCAATCCCACCGTTGCACCAGTGGCACACCTCAAGCGTGAGGGCTACGATCCACAGCGTGGAGAACGAGCGCTCCGTGCGCTCTTGCAGACTGATCTCTGGGACGACCACGACTGGCACCCGTCCTAGCGCTGCACCACGTCAACGTCTCGGGGCGATACTGTTGCCTCCCGACCGTGAACCTCGCCGAGAGGCTCGCCTCGCTTGGGTCGGCGCTGCGACTCGTCTGGTTCAACCCCCTTCGGAGCGCATTCTCGCCGCGAACTCATTCGTGAGCCGCGAACTCATTTGTGAGCCGTGAGAAGTGCCGCCTCCCGGATTTGAACCTCCGTCGCACCCTTCGGGCGCGACGTGCTCTCGTTCGCTTCGCTCACGAGAACGGGGACAGCTCGATCTTCGGCCCAGTACTCTGGCTCGAACGGAAAACGTGTGAAAGAACCATGCCGCCTCCCGGATTTGAACCTCCGTCGCACCCTTCGGGCGTGACGTGCTCTCGTTCGCTTCGCTCACGAGAACGGGGACAGCTCGATCTACGGCCCAGTACTCTGGCTCGAACGGAAAACGTGTGAAAGAACCATGCCGCCTCCCGGATTTGAACCGGGGACAGCTCGATCTTCAGTCGAGTGCTCTCCCAGTCTGAGCTAAGGCGGCGCGAGTGAGTCTCGGTCGATGGAGTTAAAAAGAATTTCGAAACGGGCACGCTGTCTCCACCGAATTTGTCGCTCTCTATTGTAACCGTCCTCGAGCGGCCACGCGCCAGTAGTGTCGGTGTACCGATACAAATTGGGTTGACTTTCGGCTGCTGTGCTGTGACCAATTCACCAGCTGGGTGCCCTGAATACGGCGTCACCTGCAGTAGCCACGATCGTGTCGGTCATGGAGCAACCCTCGTTAGGGCATAGTGGGATGACGCTGTGAAGCTACCATACTAGTATGAGAATAGCACACGTTTCCTTCCTGGAGGACTTCGGAACGCGGTCGCTCACGGTTCACGGGATCATGGTACTTGCCTTCCTCAACGCGGTCCTCGTCGGACTGTTCGTCGGGGGACAGCTGGGCGTCAGTTCCTTCGTCGCGTTGCTCAACTTCACCGCTGGGCTGTGGGTCGCTCACTCGATCCATTCACTCGGCAACGCGATCGGTGATGACGAGTACGCTGGCGTTCTGAACGAACTCTTCGAGACCGCAGATCACCCCGGTATCGACATCGGGCGGTTCGGCCGGTTGCTCTCCCTCGTGGCCGCAGTGACGGCGATTTCTCTCCTCACTTCGGCGCAAGTCCTCCCTGGAGCGATCCTCCCCGTGGCGATCGTGGCGATCGGGGCCATTTCGGTGGTGACCGCCATCGTTGGATTCCTCATCGCACTCGGGGCATCGTACGACGCTGCTCAAGAACGAACGAACGCCGAGATTGACCGATACAGGGCCGATGCTGATACGGATTAGTGTCGTCTCTTACCGGTGAGTGCCAGCCCCGGTTCGGCACTCACCGGTAAATAGTGACACTAAACCGTATGAGGCCACCGACGAGCACGTGATCGATGGCTATAATAGCCGCTGAACGTCACTGCACACACCCTCACGATACCGTGGCTCAGAACCGGGTTGTCACCGGTTCTGAGCCACCTCGCTGTGAGGGGTGTAACTCGTTTCACTTGGTAGTATAGTCGTTCAACGTCGATCGTGCGGGATACACACTCCAAACAGCCCGTCGCTCGAAACCGTCACCACCTGTTGGCCGAAAGTCGGCATCGAATTCGGTGCACGTATTTCGACCCGTTGGTAAATACTCCTGATAGGTCACGGTCATTCAGGGGTATCACAGAAACAAACTGGCCCATTACCAGTCCTCCCGACCGTCTCGCTGGGGTTAGCGTCCGGATATGGTTCTCGCTGGCGTCGTCGATAGTGAGTCGTTACGCCAGCGTATGTTGGAATTTCGGATATTCAAGACACCCTTTTCCGCGCTGCTCGCGTACAAATATGTATGGAAGCGCTGTCATCGAGTGAGGAAAACGGGGACGGGCAGCTCACTGCGGACACCATCCTCGAGTTGCTCGCAAATCGCCGCCGTCGATACCTCCTCTATGCGCTTCGTGGACGCGACGAGCCGATCGAACTGTCGAAACTCGCCGAGGAGGTCGCCGGCTGGGAACACGACGTCCATCCCGACGAGGTTGCGAAAAACGAGTACAAGAGCGTGTACGTCTCCTCGGTGCAGTGTCACGTGCCGAAACTCGCCGATTCCGGTATCGTCGATCACGACGAGGATAACCACACCGTCGTCCTCTCGGAGTCGTTCAGCCAGCTCGAGCCCTACTTACAGGTCGTCGTCAAGGACGAACCCGAGAACTCTCGCCTCTCCGAGGCGCTCGACCTCGAGCAAGGGGAGGGGATTCTTCGACAGCTTCGCCAGCGACTGGCCTGACACCGTTTGCGGTGCCGTTTTAGGGGTGATTGTCCGCCCGGGTCGGCTGCATCGGAAAGGGGCGACACTACACCAGTGGGAGGATCGTGAACCCACGTTCCGCCGAGTGTCGACAATCACGGTTGTTCGGCGCTGCGTTGGCACATTTGAATCGTCACCTTCAGTGGGGCTCTGTCACCCATTCTGGGGAGTCGCCCGTGCTGGGCGAGTGAGTCATCGCTGTATGCCAGTCACTCATCGACACTGTTGTGGGACTGCATTTGGCCACCGTGGTGGAGCTCGAGTTGGTGGCTGTCGTGGTTCAAATCGTCTCTCCGCAGGCTCCCCTTCGACAATGCGAGCGCGGAGGGGGTCGGGCGGGTTCGAA
>LFFM01000632.1_pt1 | contig 24742 bp, 22 predicted proteins | sample 643131 | NCBI WGS metagenome assembly LFFM01 (sample SAMN03777445, study PRJNA286221) | soda lake metagenome | biome: soda lake; feature: Kulunda steppe; material: water; isolation source: sample Tc-Br brine of Tanatar trona crystallizer | place: Russia: Kulunda steppe | collected 2011-07
GCACCCTGTCAGTGTGTGCTAACGTCAGGGACGTTGAACCTGAACGGCGATTTCCACGCCTCCGTCAATTCGACGGGAGAAGGAGAGTCCACTGACAAGCCCACGACTTCAGTCGTGGGTCACTGACAGAATGTACTCACGGTGGACCTTCTCTATGAATAAGCCACAAAAGAGAGTGGACATCCAACATTCGGACATCGTGCCCGGTTGTGGTATCAAGGTCCGCTTGCACGCCTCGGAGTGCGTCAATCATTAGCACGTAATCGCCAGGATTGAATCCGTATGGGACGCTGTAATCACTAAATTCAGAAAAGAAATCATCGAACATCTGGTATCGATACATAATGTACTGATCCGGGTGCACGATCATCAGCAACATCGTTGCAACGGACATCCGCTCACTTCCCGAATCGGAGAGTTCCCCGTAGAAATCGTTGAACGACTCAAGTCGGTCTACCAGTGGGCCGGCATCTTCATTCAGCAGGTCTGAGATCACGGTCGATGCTTCGTCTGGGTTTGTCGTCGATAGTTGTTGAAAGGTGTCCCACGGCTGCCATCGTCCGCCTAGTAGGTAGATCGGGATGACATTGGAGAGCGGTTCGGCGACTGACAAGTCGTCCAAAAACGGTCCCACATCGGTGGCCTGTAGTTCGGTTAGATCGTACTTCGAAAGCACTTCCCTGACCACGTACGCGCAATATTCGTCTTTCCACGTCTCCCAGTGGTTGTCACCCCAGTGTTCAAGCGGCGCATCCCGTTCGTACGCCGAACTGTCCGAGGCTTTCGAAAAGGAATCAAGTACCGTGGAAAGACCGTGAAGCTCAATCGGGCTGCTGTGGGTTTGAAGTGCGTCCCACCCAGCAAACGTCTCGTACGTTGGCGCAGCCATATCGAGTATATTGCGTAATTCTGCTTCGTCAGACGCGGACACGAGATTGAGGAACTGCTCAATCTCTTCAGAAATTGCTACTTCGTGGTCGGTTCCTGCAGTTACGTGCCCAATCTGCTCACAGTACTGCTCCTGAAACTCATTCAAATCCTTCACCGCATCAGAAAAAGATTCGACCGTTCCATATCCGAACATGGATAATCCTCGTTGCGTAGCTGGGCTGAGAATCGGTCTCGTCTCCGGGTCGCATCTACCGTAAAACTCGCGTACCGCGGGGATAACGTATTCCGGAACCTCACGTTCCCAACTTGGATCATACGAGGTTGCGTCTCTGATGTCTCGAATGAACTCAGCTAATGCATCTATTGGTTGATTCCAATTATTCAGGACGGCATTTGACCCACCGTACGCTGCACCCCGGATCAACTCGCTCTGCCACATATTACGAAACCCATCCTCAGACGGCGACTCAAGAAAGCTCCCTACCCTCTGTTCAAGCACATCGGTTCGGGTCGGTGATGTAAAGTCGAAGCCAGTTCCCTGCCCACTTATTTTAACAGTGGATGCCCAGGCATCAAGGAGTCTCTCATGACGAGGCCCGAATGGGTGCATTGGTACTAGTACGTGTACCGACAGGTGTGGGATAAGTGTTTGTGATTACAATATAACAGTCGAAACTGCTGGGGATGCCTATGCGTTCCACGCGGCTGAACCACCAAAATCCGGGAATACAGGTGAGTTCGTGGCGGTAGATTTCAACGAGAAAACGCCCACAGGTCCGTAGCTGCAGCATTTCTAGACGAAGTACCTACATGACGTTTCGGTCGATCTGAGTAATCAGTCAGATGAAGTGGTACGTACAATTGAGCGCGGCCGCATTGTTTAGTTGAGCGCTCTTACTTGCCAAATCACCGTGATTTCTCTTTTATTGAAGTTCGTTTGGTCAGTAGAGGCCTTCTCTGTGCTGTTTCTGATTCAGTTTACAGTAAATTGGAGGCCGCCAATAGCTGAACGAGACAGTGCGCTGAGAGAATAATGTCAGATGCTAATGATAGAGATCGGGGGATAATATAATCTCGGGCTATTCGTCTGATCGCGTTAAGTTAAGCAGAATCCACTGACAGCGAGTTGATAGATCTGATTGGTGAGATACGGTTTATAAATCCAAAATCATCGGATAAAGAATACTTTCGTGGAGACTATCGAAAACTGGCCGTTCAGCGGATCCGTTGTGAACGAGACCTCGTCTGTGACTTACTCCGAACCGCCAGACAGCGACCGGACTCGCCACTAAAATCGCCCGCCGTCCGCGTCGTCGACGAGTGACGAGCCGGCGGCTCGCCAGTCGTCCTCGGCGTCGGCGAACAGGCGCCGTGCGCGCTCGGTCGCCTCGGCGACGACGGCGTCCACGTCGACGCCGACGATCCCGCCGGCAGAGACGATCTGGACCCCGTCGACGAACACGTTCCGTACCTCGTCGCCGGAATTACCGTACACGAGGTTGGGGATCGCCGTATGGAACGGCTCCGAGACGGTCGGTGCGATACCCGGCCGCCCGAGGTCACAGACGACGACGTCCGCTCGCTTGCCGACCGACAGCGAGCCGACCCGGTCTGCGATCCCGAGCGCCCGAGCGCTTCCGACCGTCGCGAGTTCGAGGGCCCCCGGTGCGTCGATCGCGGTCGGGTCACCGGCATCGGTCTTCGCCAGCAGCGCCGCCGTCCTGAGTTCCCGCAGGGCGTTGTGTCCGCCGGGACCCGGTGCCTGGTCCGTACCGATTCCCACGTCCCCGCCGAGATCCCGATATTCGACGATCGGTGGGACCGCGCCGTCTATCGCCGCGATGGCTGACGGACAGCCGACCATTCCGACGCCGGCGCTCGCGAGCCGCTCTCGCTCAGCGGGGGTTGCACCGTGGAGGTGGGCGGCGAGCAGGTGTTCACCGAGCAACCCCTCGCGGTCGAGGACGCCGACCGTCGTCGCATCCGAACCGAACCGCGCCTCGATCTGGCGTCGCTCCCGATCACCCTGTGCGACGTGCATGTGCACGGTTCGACTCTCGTTCCGGGCGCGGTCGACGATCTCGGCGAGCAGCTCCTCGGAAACCATGTCGAGCGCTTGCGGGCCGTAGGCGGGCTCGACGAGGGGGTCGGCGTCGTATCGCCCGAACAGGTCCTCCGCTCGGCCGAGCGCGGCTTCGCCGACCGCGAACTCCAGCGGATACGGCTCGTCGGGATCCGACGTCGTCGCCCCGTTCGGTACCTCGGTGATCGTCTCGGTAGCGACGACCCGCAGGCCGAGCGGTCGATACACGGTCTCGATGAGTTCGGCGACGTCGGTCGCGTGCTCGGCAACCGTCGTCGTGCCGGAAGCGATCGCCTCTAGGGCGGTGAGTTTCGCACCGATCGCCCGATCCGCAGCGGTGACGTGTCCGAGGAGCGGCGAAAGCGCGCGGTCCAGCCACTCGATCGCCGGGACGTCCTGGGCGGCACCGCGGAGGACGGTGTGTGGCCCGTGAATGTGGGCGTTCACGAGACCGGGGAGCGTGAGACACCCCGATGCGTCGACGGTGCGGTCCGCCGTCGCGTGATCGATGTCGGCGGCGGCTCCGACGAACTTGATCTCGCCGTCGGTCCAGCCGACGGCGCCGTTCTCGACGACGCCGAGGTCCCCCCTCGTGCCCGCCACGGACGGGTCCATCGTGACGAGCAACCCGCCGGTGACAAGCGTGTCCATGGGAGTTCGTCTCGTCGAACGATCAAGGCTCTGTCGGTGGCGCAACCGTTCGAGTCCGTCCCGATCCGTCGACTCCGGCACACGACGCCGACGTGGCAAGAACTAACCCGCGGCGGTGCCCTCATTCGTTCATGACGAGCTTCTCCGACAGAGTCGAGCGGATCTCCATCAGCGGGATCCGTGAGGTGTTCGAGGCGGCTGGCGACGACGCGATCAACCTCGGACTGGGACAACCGGACTTTCCGACGCCCGAGCACGCACGCCAGGCAGCGGTCGACGCGATCCGAGACGGTAAGGCGGACGCGTACACGGAGAACAAGGGCGTCGCGTCCCTGCGGGAGGCGATCGCGGAGAAACACCGGGCGGACCAGGGGATCGACCTTGACCCGTCGAACGTCGTCGCCACCGCGGGCGGCAGCGAGGCACTCCACGTCGCCATCGAGGCACACGTCAGCGCCGGCGAGGAGGTCATCGTTCCTGACCCTGGGTTCGTTTCCTACGACGCGCTCACGAAGCTGGCGGGTGGCGAGCCGGTCCCGGTTCCGCTCCGGGCGGACCTCACGATCGATCCGTCGGCGATCGAGTCGGGGATCACCGACGACACGGCCGCGTTCATCGTGAACTCGCCGGGCAACCCAACGGGTGCGGTTTCCTCCGAGGCGGACGTTCGCGAGTTCGCGCGGATCGCGGACGAACACGACGTACTGTGTATCTCCGACGAGGTGTACGAGTACACCGTCTTCGACGGTACACATCACTCCCCGATGGAGTTCGCGGAGACCGACAACGTCGTCGTGGTCAACTCCGTCTCAAAACTGTTCTCGATGACCGGCTGGCGGCTTGGCTGGGCGTACGCTTCCTCGGATCGGATCGATCGAATGGTCCGAGTACACCAGTATGCGCAGGCGTGTGCGTCGGCCCCGGCTCAGTACGCCGCGGAGGCGGCGCTGCGCGGCGACCGCGAGATCGTCGACGAGATGACCGCGTCCTTCGAGCGCCGCCGCGATCTGCTGCTCGACGGCCTCGCCGACGCTGGAATCGAGTGTCCGACGCCCCGCGGCGCCTTCTACGCCATGCCGAAGGTGCCCGAGGGGTTCGTCGAGGCGTGTCTCGACCGCGACGTGATCGTCGTGCCGGGCGAGGCGTTCGGCGAGGGCGGTGCCGGCCACGCACGGATCTCGTACGCGACCGACGAGGACGAGCTCCGGGAGGCGATCGAGCTGATGAGCGAAGCGTACGACGCGGCCACGTAGGCGGCAGCGTTGGGCGGGTGGATCGGGACGACCCGCTCACCGCGGATCCTCCTCGGGCAACGCCAACACGTTCTCGCGACCGAGCCGGAATCCCTCGAGTTCGCCCTCTTCGCGGAGACCCTTCGTCACCTGGCTCGTCTTCGCCGCGGTCCAGTCGAACTCCTCGGCGACCCGCTTCTGTTTCATTCGTCCGCCGTTGGCCTCGATCAGCTTCAACACCTTCTCCTCGTTGCTCAGCAGGTCGGGATCGACGCCGGCGCCGAACGGGGTATCGGTCTCACCCGACTCGGTGTCGTCGTCGACGTCCGCGCCGGGATCGGAGTCCGGTCGGTCGCCCGCCGCTTCGTCTCCGTCGTCAGTCGTGCTCGAATCGGCAGCATCGTCGGGCGCTGTCCCGCCGTTCGTCGGCGATTCGCCGTCGCCGTGGTCCGCCGAACCGAACGGACCGGACGGCAGCCCGCCGCGACGGGCCGCTACCGCCACGACGCCCAGCGCCAGCAGCACGGCCAGTAGCGCCACGGTCGTCGCGGAGACGATACCGTCGCTCAAACCGGCATTCCCGTCCCCGTTCGTGGCTCCAGTGTCGCCGTCAGCGGTCGCTCCGTCGTCGTCCGGTGTCGCTTCGCCCGAGTCGGCGGGCACGAGCCGCAGTCGGGGTTCACTGCCGGCGAAGCTGGTCGGGCCCTGCCAGACGACCGCGTCGTCCCGGCGCTCCGTCGGCGGCGGTGTGGCGTCGGCCCGCTCCCACCCGTCCGACCAACCGATCCGGAGCGCGGAATCGCCGTCGAGGAAGAGGCCGTCTATCGCGTCCCCGACCGTCATCTCCTCGTCGCCGACCGCGGCGAAGTTCGACCACCGGAACGTGTAGGTGATGACGCCGTACTCCCGCGGCAGTTCGCTGCGCTCCGCACGGACCGACATCTCCGTCACGGTCATCTCCCGACCCGTCGCGTCGGCGGCGTCCGCCGCCGTGGCGGCCATCCGCTCCTCGAACGTCGTCGTGTACGCGTCGGGGTCGTCCTCGATGTCCGCCTGTAGTTCCTCGAACGCCGCCTCTCGGTCGTCGGTGTCGAGTCGCGTCCGATACTCGACCGTCCACGCGGCGTCGCCATCGTCCTCGACGTCGATCGCGAGCAGCACGTCGTCGACGTCGACCTCCGATTCGATCTGCTCGATCACGACGCCACCGTCGGACGTGCCGCCCACTGACGTCGCGAGGACGCCGCTCGCGAGGAGCAGCACGGCGACGAGCGCGACGGACCGGACCGTCCCGGTAGACGGACGACGTATCACGTCGGGTGGAACGACGGGACCGATTAAAACGCTTATCACACTGCGGCGCGGTGACCGCATCCGTGCGGCCGATCAATTAGCATTCGGACCGTTGCTGGGGGGACCGCCGCCGTTTCCGGGACCATCGGAACTACCGGAACCACCGCCGTTTCCGGGACCGCCGGACCCGCCGGAATCGTCATCGTCTCCGGACCCGGCGGCGTCGGAGCCGCCACCTCCGTCTCCACCGGATGCATCGTCACTCCCGCCGGGCCCGTCGTCGGTTCCGTCCGACCCACTGCCAGCTCCGGCGTCGTCGCTATCGCCGGAGTCACTGGCGTCGTCGCTATCGTCCCCTTCGGAACCGTTGCTCCCGTTCCCGGCCCGCTCATTGCCGTCGTTTCCCGGTGCGTCTCCGCTCGCTCCGTCGGACGCGTCGTCCGAGGAGTCGTCAGCATCGGACTGGGAAGCGTCGTCCTCCCCGCTTCCGGATTCACTCGTCGTATCGCTACCTCCGGCTTCATCAGGGGGCCCACCGTCACCTCCGGCTTCATCCGGTGGGCCACCGTCACCTCCGGCTTCATCCGGTGGGCCACCGTCACCTCCGGCTTCATCCGGTGGACCGGCTCCATTCCCGCCCCCTGGCCCGTCACCGGACGTCGCGTTTCCCGATACCGGTCCACCGGGAGACTCGTCCGGCGGTCCGGCCGTCGTCTCGTTGCCGTCGGGCGCTTCGCCGGGCTCATCGTCCGCGCCCGGAGGACCTGCGTGGTCCGGACGTCGGTCCGAGCCCGCGGGGCCGCCGGCGTTCGGTCCGGCGATCTCGCGTGCGATTTCCGCGACCTCCGGACCTGACAGCTCGTTCGTCCGGTTTCGAAGCGCGTCGATCCGCTCGTCGTCGATGTCGTTCGCTTCCCGGGCCGCCGCGGGCAGGTCGCGAGCGACCTCGTCGCTCCGGTCGGTCGCACGCTCGATCGACCGCGTCTCGGCGGCGAGTCGCGCGGTCCGCGCCCGGAACTCGCCCTCCGAGATCTCTCCCGCGTCGCGGCGTTCACGGAGTTCCGCGTGACGCCGATCGATCTCCTCGAGGCGCGCCTCCGCCTCGCCGAGCCGATCGGCGACCGCAGCGGCACGCTCCGCCTCGCTGCGATCGGAGCCGACGCGACGCTCGAAGGCACGCGACTCGACCTCGTCGTGTAACTCCGATGCCTGCACGCCGATCACGCCGCCGAGCCGTTCACCCGGCCGGGTCTCGTTCGCGTCCCCGTCCGCGTCCGACTCGTCCTCTGTGTCCGACTCGTCCGCCGTCCCTTCCCCATCCTCGTGCGTGTCGGCGAGCCCGTCGAGCCCGACGAGCGATCCCGATTCGGCCGCAGTCGGAGCGTCGGTAACCCCCCCGACTGCAGCGGCGGCCGGGACGCCGGCAACGATCCCGACGATACACAGCCCGGTCAGCAGCGCCGCGATACCCGATCTCATCTCTATCGACCGTTGGTCCCCTCTCCGTATATAAACCCACGACCGTTAAGCCGGATCGGCTCGATTAAAGCCGGTTCGTTCGCGCGATGGGCGACGTGGACGGCTGACGGGTGGCGAGGCGCGCGGACGGGTTTTCGACCAGACCCGCGTCCGGCCGACCGTTCGGGGTCGTTACGACGTCTCGTCCGGTTCGTCGGCGATCTCGTCGACCTTCTCGATTACCTCCTCGACCTCCTCGCCGACGGTCTCTTTGACCGTCTCCTCGACCTCCTCACCGACGGTTTCCTGAACCGTCTTCTCGACCGTCTCCTCGACCTCCTTGCCGACCGTCTCCTGAACCGTCTTCTCGACCTCCTCACCGACGGTCTCCTGGACCGTCTTCTCGACCGTCTCCTCGACCTCCTTGCCGACCGTCTCCTGAACCGTCTTCTCGACCTCCTCGCCAACCGCCTCTTGAACCGTCTTCTCGACTGTCTCCTCGACCTCCTTGCCGACCGTGTCCCCGACCGTCTTCTCGACTTCCTTGCCGACCGTGTCCCCGACGGTCTTCTCGACCTCCTTGCCGACCGTGTCCCCGACCGTCTTCTCGACCTCCTCGGTGACCGTCTCCTCGACCTGTTTGACGACCTCCGTCGTCATCCAGTCGGGATCGAACCGGGCCATCTTCCAGCCGACGTGGACCGCGTAGGAGGCGAGCGCGCCGAGCCCGAAGGCGATGCCGACCACGTTGCCGACCGCCGCGATGAGCACGATCGCGACGAAGATCATCGCGCCGTAGATCAGATCGACCACGAAATCGACGCGGCTCGGATTCATCGTGACACTCGCTTCGACCCCTCGCAGTTCCGTGATCTACCCAGCATACGAGCCGGTACGCCGTCCAGACGGGTATACTCGTCCATCGTTCCGTCCTGTCCCGTTCCGTCCGGTACCGTTCCGCCCTGTCCCGTTCCGTCCGGTACCGTTCCATCGACGTCGTCGGGGTCCGGCTCAGGCGCTCGGTAGTTCGATCACCTCGCCGTCGGCGTAGACGGTCGGTTCGCGAAGGATTCCGTCGAGATGGATCGGGGCGTCCGTATCGCCGCCGATCCCCGCGTTGTCGCCGATCGCGACGTGGACGGTTCCGGCCGCCTTCTCGTCGAGGAGGACGGAGCCGACCAGTTCGGTGACCCCGACGTTGGTGCCGATCCCGAGTTCGGCGAGGTTGTACGCGGCGTCGCCGACCGATTCGGCCGCCGCCTCGAGATCCGCACGGATCGCGTCGTCCGAGACCGACGTGACCAGCCCGTCCTCGACCTCGAATCGCAGCGGCTCGTCGGGGTCGATCAGGCCGTGTGGCCGCATCGTCCCGTCGACGACGTAGGTCCCCGTGGCGGTCTCCGGGGCGACGAACACCTCGCCAGCGGGCAGGTTCGAGAACTCGCCGGGCGCGTGGACCATTCCGGTGTCCGAGCGCCACTCGCGGTCGCCGATCCCGACGGTGATGTCGGTGCCGGCGGGCGTGGTCACGCGAATCTCCGCGGCGTCGGCGACGGCGTCGAGGGTGGCGGCGCTGTGCTCGGCGATCGCGGCGTAGTCGGCGTCGAGACCAGTGCGGAACACGTCCGCCGTGATTCCCGGCAGCGTGGCGCCACGAGCCCCGGCCTCGCAGGCGTCACCCCGAGCGCGCGTATGCGAGATGCTCTTCGTGGTCGGCGCGAGGAAAACGTCACAGTTACGCATCGCGGCCGCGACCGGCGCCGGCGGTTCCGCACCGTGCTGCGGGCCGGGCGGATAGCGGACGATCGAGACGTCGTCGGTCCGGTCGAGCGCCGCCGCGTACAGCGCCTCGCCGATCGACGCCCGTTCGTCGTCGGTGACGATCAGCACCGCTTCGCCGGCCGCGACGTTCAGGCACTGTCCGACGGCGGTCGCCGCCGCATCCGCGATCTCGTCGCTCATACCGCTACTGTGGCGGCCGTGCCCGTAGCCCTTTTGCCATCCGCTCCGAGGGTGGCGTCGCAACCGCACCCCGTGAAAACGGGACACACGGCACCTCTCGAATACGATGGGTTTAAACGACGTTAGGCAGAATCACTCTCCAATGGTTACCATCTACGACGTGCCGGCTGACGCCCTCATTGAGGAGGTCGCCGGACGACTTGAGGATCGGATCGACGAGCCGGACTGGGTCGAGTTCGCGAAGAGCGGCTCCGGCAAGGAGCTGCCGCCCGAACAGGACGACTTCTGGTACGTTCGCTCCGCCAGCCTGCTCCGGAAGGTCGCCGACAACGAGCCGATCGGCGTCGAGCGACTCGCCACCGAGTACGGCTCGAAGAAGAGCGGCTCGAACCGCTACGCGGTCCGCCCCGGACAGCACGCCGGCGGCTCCCGAAAGCTCATCCGTGCCTCGCTCCAGGCGCTCGAGGATGCAGGGCTCGTCACCACGGCGTCCGGCGAGGGACGCCGGCTCTCCGACGACGGGGAGGCGTTCCTCTCGGAGGTCGCCGCGGCGGTCCTCGAGGACCTCGACCGGCCGGAGCTCGAACGGTACGCCTGACGACGCTCGAACGGTACGCCTGACGACCACCGTTCCCGTACGCGAGCCCGCAACCTCATTGGTTCCGGACGGCGATCCGCGCCTCACGGCGTTTTGTCCCCGTTTCCCCGAGCGCGACCTCGTCCCGGGCTCCACGGTCCTTATATACGTCACGACCGCATCCAGAACGTGGATCTGCACGTCCGGTACGAGGGGGACGACGACCCCGACAAATGCACCGCGCGGAAGCTCGCTCGATTCGACCTCGCGACGCTCCACCGGTCGGATGGGGCGACCCCGTACGGCGTGGTGTTGAACCCGCACGCGGAGCGTGCACTGTCGCCGGCGGACGCCGACCGCGCTCGGTCGACGGCGCTCGTCGCGCTCGACTGCTCGTGGGAGTCGGCGGGTGAAAAGCGGTTCTCGCTGCCCGGCGACCACCGGGCGCTTCCGTACCTCGTCGCCGCCAACCCGGTGAACTTCGGTCGACCGATGCGGCTCACGACCGTGGAGGCGTTCGCCGCCGCGGCATCGATCCTCGGCGAGCGTGAGACCGCAGAACGCCTCCTCGCGAAGTTCACGTGGGGCGAGACCTTCCTCGAACTCAACGCGGAGCCGCTGGAGCGATACGCGGCGTGCGCGGATTCGGCCGAGGTCGTGGCGGTGCAACGGGAGTATCTGGACCGGTGAGACGGAGCGCCGGCACGCAGTCTCGGTAGTAAGACAGTTACCTCGCGGGACGCTTCTCTCGGCATGGACGTACTGGAGGTCGCGGCGAACGTGGTCGCGACGGGCCCCGTCTGTGACGCCTGTCTCGGTCGGCCCGTGGCGGACCGGAGCTTCGGGCTGTCGAACGCCGAGCGGGGGAAGGCGCTCCGCGTGTCGCTCGCGCTCGCCCGCAACGAGCCGTACGACGGCGTTGAGGTCACGGACTGCTGGGTGTGTGACGGGTACTGTGACGCGTTCGATCGGTGGGCCGAGCGCGCGGTCGAGGCGGTCGACGACGTCGAGTTCGCCACGTACAACGTCGGGACCCGGCCCCCGCCACTGATCGAGGAGAACGAGGCGCTGGTTCGTGAGGAGGCTGGACTCGATTCCGAGGCGGGCGAACCGTTCAAATCGGAGTTCAATCGCGAGGTTGGCAAGCGGTTCGGTCGGCGTACCGAGACGGCGGTGTCGTTCGACCGGCCGGACGTGCAGTTCACGATCGACCTCGCCGAGGACGACCTGGACACGACGGTGAACTCCACGTTCGTGTACGGGCGGTATCGGAAGCTCGAGCGCGACGTCCCGCAGACCGAGTGGCCGTGTCGTGAGTGTGGCGGCTCGGGGCGTCAGGGACGCGAACCGTGCGACCACTGTGGCGGCTCGGGGTACCTGTACGACGACAGCGTGGAGGGGTACACCGCGCCGATCGTCGAGGACGTGATGGACGGCACGGAGGCGACCTTCCACGGTGCTGGCAGGGAGGACGTCGACGCGCTGATGCTCGGCACCGGCCGGCCGTTCGTGATCGAGGTCGCGGAGCCGCGCCGTCGTCGGGTCGACGTCGACCGACTCGAGGCCGACATCAACGCGTTCGCCGACGGCGCGGTCGAAGTCGAGGGCCTTCGGCTCGCGACACACGAGATGGTCGCTCGGGTGAAGGAACACGACGCGTCGAAGCGCTATCGCGCCGACGTCGCCTTCGACGACGACGTCGACGCCGACGCGCTCGCCGAGGCGATGGTGACCCTCGAGAGCGCGACGATCGAGCAGTACACGCCGAGCCGCGTCGACCACCGGCGGGCGAACGTGACCCGCGAGCGGGAGGTGTACGAGGCGAGCGCCGAACTCGTGGACGACCGGCATGCGACCGTGGAGATCCACGGCGCCGGCGGGCTGTACATCAAGGAGCTGATCTCCGGCGACGAGGGACGGACGGAGCCGAGCCTCGCCGGGCTGCTCGGGGTCGGCGCCGACGTGACGGCGCTCGACGTGCTCGCCGTCGAGGGGGAGGCGGAGCCGTTCGAGGACGAGGCGTTCTTTCGGGACTGACGGGCCGCCGCGTCACGAGTCGCCCGAAGGTCCAAATCCTCGCGCGTCGAGGGGAGCGTATGGAGACGACTCGCCACGTGACGGCGACGATGTACATCGTCAACAACGGGGCCACGGCGCTGCACGAACACGACCGGCTCGGACTCCACCTGCCGCCGGGCGGTCACGTCGACCGCGACGAACTCCCGCACGAGGCCGCGATCCGCGAGGTGCGCGAGGAGACGGGTCTCGACGCCGACCTGGTCGCCGACCGAGCGGACGTCGATCCGCCGAACGGTCGCCCGCTCCCCGAACCCGCCCACCTGCTGCTCCACGACATCAACGTCCATCCGGACGGCTCGGTGGGACACCAACATGTCGACCATCTTTACTACGCTCGCGTCCCCCACCGGCGCATCGACCCTGCGGACGACGAGGTCGCCGCGAGCGAGTGGGAGTGGTACACCGCCGTGGAGCTCCGCGACTCCGGGTTCGATTCCGACGTCGTGACGCTCGGTCGGGAGGCGATCGCGACCGTTGACGCCGACTGAGCGCGGACGGGTCCGCGACTCGATTCGGTCGGCGGTCGAACGCGGAAACGGTGCTTGAAGACCGACGCCGGATCGCGTCGGCCAGGAGCGCAACGTATATATCCCTCACAGTCGCACACACGAGCGTGACCCTGACCGCGTCCGAACGCGGCTCGCAGACGCCATCAGCGACGCGGCTCTTCTCAAAAAAACGCGCGTGACCGCGTCCACCGGCGGAAGTGGCGACCCCGTCCCGGACGACCCCCGACCCGCGCGCACCGTCCGACGATCGGTCGACGACCGTCACCACGCGACGTCGACACCGCACCGACGCACGGACACCACACCGCACCCGACTCACGCGACACCACACCGCACCCGACTCACGCGACACCACACCGGATCAGCAAACCCATGACGGACACACGAACCACGACGCCGTACGCGCCGGATCAGGAGACGACCGACGAACCGTTCGAGGGAGTGTATCCCGCGATGACCACCCCGTTTACCGACGACGGCGGGGTAGACCACGAACAGCTCGCCGACAACGCCCGCTATCTGGAGACCGCGGGCGTCGACGGGGTCGTCCCCGTCGGCTCCACCGGCGAGTCGGCGACGATGACTCACGACGAGCACGTCGAGGTGATCCGCACCGTCCGCGACGCCGTCGACGACATCCCCGTCATCGCCGGCACCGGGTCGAACAACACCGCCGAGGCGCTGTCGCTCTCCGAGCGCGCGGCCGACGCGGGCGCCGACGGCCTGCTGCTCATCTCGCCGTACTACAACAAGCCCGAACCGCAGGGCTTTCTCGAGCATTACACCACGATCGCCGACGCGGTCGACCTCCCGCAGATCGTGTACAACGTCCCCTCGCGGACGGGGCAGTCGATCCCCGTCGACGTGACGGTCGAACTCGCGAGCCACCCGAACGTGCAGGGGTACAAGGCCGCATCGGGCGACCTGGGCCTGATAGGCGAGGTCATCGAGCGCACCCGCGGGGAGCGGTTCTCCGTCGTCTCCGGCGACGACGGGCTGACGCTGCCGATCCTCTCGGTGGGCGGAACCGGGACGATAAGCGTCGTCGCGAACGTTGAGCCCGAGCGCTCCTGTGCGATGGTCGGAGCGGCGCTCTCGGGTGATTACGACCGCGCTCGCGATCTACACCACGAGCTTTCGCCCCTCGTCCGCGAGCTGTTCGTCGAGACGAACCCGATTCCGGTGAAGGAGGCGATGCACCTGCGCGGACGGGGCCGGCCGCACGTCCGGTCACCGCTCACCCGGCTTTCCGAGGACCGACGCGACTCACTTCGCGAGCTGCTCGCGACGTACGAGGGCGACGCCCCGGAGCTGGCGGAGGCGACCGAATGAGCGACCCGCTTCGCGTCGCCGTTACCGGCGCCGGCGGCCGCATGGGCCGGGAGGTGATCGAGGCGGCGCGGGACCGCGACGACGTCGCGGTCACGCTCGCCGTCAATCGCACGGAGACGGAGCCGGTCGCGGGCGTCGACGTCGAGCCTGTCGACCGTTTCGCCGAGCTGCTCGCCGAGCGCGACCCCGACGTGCTCGTCGACTTCACCGGGGCGGGCTCCGCCGCCGACTACGCGGCGGCGTGCGCGGACGCCGGCGTGCCCGTCGTCACCGGGACGACGGGGTTCGACGCCGATGGCACCGCGCGGCTCCGCGAGGCGAGCGAGGCGGTGCCGCTGTTGAAGGCGTCGAACTTCGCCCGCGGCGTGGCCGCGCTCCGTCGCGCGGTTCGCGAGGCGGTCGCCGCCGTACCCGGCTACGACGTGGAGCTGACCGAGACGCACCACAACGGGAAACGCGACGCGCCGAGCGGCACGGCGAAGACGATCCTCGACGACGTCGAGAGCGTCCGGACGGACCTCTCGGAGCGCGTCCATGGTCGCGAGGGCCACGCGCCGCGGGAGCCCGGCGACGTCGGCGTCCACGCTCGTCGCGCGGGTGACGTCACCGGGGAACACGAGGTGTTGCTCGCGGGCAACCGCGAGACGCTCTCGCTCACGCACCGTGCCGGCGATCGCGGGGTGTTCGCGGAGGGCGCGCTCGACGCCGCGACGTGGCTCGCCGGGCGGGAGCCTGGATGGTACGACTTCGACGACGTGCTCGATGAGTGACCGGCTAACGGCCGACGACCGACCGACGGGTGATCGACGCATAAATACCGACGCTGATCCACGTACGTACCAATGACGCTCGAATCCGACGTCAGCGATCTCTGGCGACGCTACGACGAGGAGGGACTGACCGCGGCGGACGCGACCGCGGACGACGAGGCCGTGCTCGAGGCGTTCCTCGAGGCGCTGGAGGCCGGCGAGGTGCGCGCCGCCGAGAAGGCCGGCGACGACGTGACGAGCTGGGAGGCAAACGAGTGGGTCAAACGTGGGATCCTGCTCAATTTCGGCCTCCGAGAGACGGCGGCACGCGAGTACGGCGGCGTCACCTACTACGACGTGTTGCCCCTGCGAAACACCCACGATATCGGTGCACGCGGCACGCGGAACACGCCCGACGGGACGACGATCCGCCGCGGAGCGTACCTCGGCAGCGACTGTATCATGATGAGCCCGTCGTTCGTCAACGCCGGCGCGTACGTCGGGGACGGAACGCTCGTCGATTCCTGTGACACGGTCGGGTCCTGTGCGCAGTTGGGCGAGAACGTGAAGCTCGGCGCGAACACGCTGATCGGCGGCGTGCTCGAACCCGTCGAGGACGCGCCGGTCGTGATCGAGGACGGCGTCTCGCTGGGTGCGGGCTGTCGGGTCACCTCCGGGTTCCGGATCGGCGAGCAGTCGATCGTCGGCGAGAACACGCTCCTCACGCCGCGTATCCCGGTGTATGACCTGGTCGAGGAGGAAGTCGTCTACGGCCACCTGCCGGCCGAGCGCCGGGCGTTCACCAGAATGGTGGAGTCGTCCGTCGGCGACCACGAGCTGTTCGCGGGCGGCGCGTACAAGCCCGCCGTCGTCGCGACCCACGTCGAGGAGGAAACGCTCGAGGCCACCCGCCGGGAGGACGCGCTCCGCGAATGAACGACCCGGACGGCGTCGCGAGCGGGGGGACGGAGGGCGCCGGCGCGGAGCCCGAGAACCCGCCGGTGCGTCGGCTCTCGTCGTGGGACGCGGCGTCGCTCGCCGGACTCGCGACCGAGTTCGATACCCCGCTGTACGTCGTCGACACGGACCGGGTCAGGGAGAACTGCGAGCGCCTGCTGTCGGCGTTCCCGGACGCGGACGTCCGATACGCCGTGAAGGCCCACACCGGACGGGCGGTGCTCGAAACCGTTCGCGAGGCGGGACTCGACGCGGAGTGCGCCTCGGCCGGCGAGGTTCACCGCGCGCTCGCGGCCGGGTTTCCGGGCGAGCGCCTCCACTACACGGCGGTGAACCCGCCGGCCCGCGATCTCGACCCCGTCGTCGACGCCGCGACCGCCGAGCCCGGACTGACGGTCACGGTCGGCGCGGTCGACACGCTCGACCGGCTTGCCGAGCGCGGCTACGACGGCCGCGTGTGTGTTCGGGTGAACCCCGGGATCGGCGCGGGCCATCACGAGAAGGTGACCACGGGCGGGGCCGCGAAGTTCGGAATCCCGTACGATCGAGCGGCGGACGCCGCACGGTCGGCCGCCGAACGGTTCGACGTGGTCGGGATACACGCCCACGCGGGGTCGGGTATCGATCCCGACCAGCTGGACAGCCACCGCGAGATGGTGGCGCGGATGGGTGACCTCGCACGATCCCTGACCCGGCCGGCCGGGGACGACGTCTCCGAGTCCGGCGGCGGTCCGGATCCGATCGATCTGGAGTACGTCGACGTCGGCGGGGGGTTCGGCGTCCCCTACCGCGAGTCGGAGCCCGCGCTCGATCTCCCGGCCGTCGCGGAGGCGACGCGTGCGGCGCTCGGGACGATTCCGCCCGCGCCCGGCGCAGAGAGCGGTCCGCGGCTCGCGGTCGAGCCGGGTCGATACGTCGTCGCCGACGCGGGGGTGCTCCTGACGCGGGTGAACACGGTGAAGCCGACCCCCGACGAGGACGTCGTCGGGGTCGACGCGGGGATGGCCGACCTGCTTCGACCGGCGATGTACGACGCCTACCATCCGATCCGGAACCTCGGCGGCGCGGCGGGTGAGCCGGCGGTCGGCGATCGGCCGGCACCGCGCGTCACCGTCGCCGGACCTATCTGTGAGACCGGCGATACCCTCTGTACGAACCGCGCGATCGCGCGGCCCGCCCGCGGGGACCTCCTCGCAGTCGGGATCGCCGGCGCGTACGGATACGAGATGGCAAGCCAGTACAACTCACGGCCGCGACCCGCGGAGGTCGCGCTTGCCGGGAACGAGTCGCGACTCGTCCGGCGGCGCGAGACGATCGCCGACCTCACGACGGTCGAGGTCGACGACGGCGAGACGGGGCCGACCGGCGATCAGGGGGCGGGTCGATGAGCACCCACGCCGTACCGATCGAGAAGTACCACGGCACCGGCAACGACTTCATCGTCGTCGACGCCGCGGAGCACGTCGCGAACCGGGCCGCGTTCGCCGAAGCACACTGTGACCGGGAGACGGGCGTCGACTGGACGGCCCTCGATCCGGACGAGAGCACACACTCCGACCCGGACGCCGCGGGATCGAACGCGCCCCGTCGTGGCGCCGACGGCGTCCTCTTTTTGGGCATCGAGGAGCAGTACCGCCCGACTCGAGTGGTGATGACGCTCGTCCAACCGGACGGGTCGACGGCGGCGATGTGTGGCAACGGCGCGCGCGTCGTCGCCCGCTGGGCACACGAGCGGACCGGCGACCGGGAGTTCATGATCGACACGCAGTCCGGGACGCGTCGGGCCAGCGTGAACGACGACGCGACGGCGGCGACGATCGAGATGGGGACGCCGACGTTCGAGCCCCACGAGATCCCCGTAGATCAGCCGGACCAGCTGATCGAGACCGACGTGGCGGGACTGACGGTGACGGCGGTGAACACGGGCGTCCCGCACGCGGTCGCGTTCGTCGCGGACGTCGACGCCGTCAACCTCGATGCGGTGGCCCCGCCCGTGCGTCACGCCGACGTGTTCCCGGCCGGGGCGAACGTGAACCTCGCGACCGTCGTCGACGACGGGGCCGAACCGGACGCGGAGCCGATCATCGACCAGCGTACCTACGAGCGCGGCGTCGAAGGGGAGACGCTCTCGTGTGGTACCGGCGCGGTCGCCATCGCGGCGGTCGCCAGACGGCTCGGCTTCGTCGACGGCGAAACCGTCCGCACGCGACCCCCGGGCGGCGAGCTGTCGATCACCGTCCCCGCCGGCGGCCCGGCGACGCTCGCGGGACCGGTGAGCCACGAGTTCACGGGGACGCTCCCCGCGGATCCGCGATGACGGAGCACCACTCCCCGGAGTTCGACCCGGTGTCGTTCCTCTCGGAGGCGGTCGCGACGCCCTCACACGAGGACGTCGCGGCGATGCGCGAGCTGCTCGTCGACCGACTGGCGGACGCGGGAGTCGACGCCGACGTCGTCGCGGGCGGATGCGTGCTCGCGGAGCGGGTCTCGCCCGCACCCGAGGCGGGGCCGCACCTCGTGTTGAACACGCACATCGATACGGTGCGGCCGCACGTGCCATTCGAGCGCGACCGGGCGGCGGCGGGCGCCGAGGCGGGCGGCGCCGTGACCGACGACGGCGACGCGGACGCCGCCGTAGACGTGATTCGCGGCCGTGGGTCGTGTGACGCGAAGGGGCCGCTGGCGGCGCTGCTCGCCGGGTTCCTCTCGGCCGAGCCCGAGCGCGGACGGCTGACGCTGGCGGTGACGCCCGACGAGGAGACCCTGTCGGTGGGTGCGGCCGAGCTGGTCGGACTGCTCTCGGACGCCGACGACCGGCTGCACGGCGACCTGTTTCTGGTCGGCGAGCCGACCGGGCTCGACGTCTGTACGGCCGCGAAGGGGCGGTTCCAGGGCACCGTCTCGCTGTCGGGCGTGGCGGCCCACGCCGCGGAGTCCGCGGGCGTCAACGCGGTGGCGGCCGCCGAGGGGGCACTGGCGGCGATCCGGACGTTCGACGCGGACGCGGCGCCGCATCCGCAGCTCGGGGAGCCACGCCTCACTCCGACGGTCATCGAGGGGGGATCGGCGACGAATCAGGTGCCTGGGGCGTGTTCGATCGTCGTCGATCGGCGGTCGATCCCGCCCGAGACTGCGGAGGGGTTCCGGTCCTCGCTGGCGGCGGCGGTGCGCGCGGCGACGCCCGACGACGTGGACGTCTCGTTCGATCTGACCGACCGGGAGTCCCCCTTCCTGAAGGCGTTCTCGACGGACCCGGACCACGAGCTCGTCGTCGCAATGCGGGAGTCGGTCGCGACGGCGACGCGGATCGGCGGGCTGCCGGCGGGGCGGGGTGGGGCAGTGCGGCCGTTCGGCGCGGCGACGGAGGCGTCGTACTTCGCGCCGGCCCCGACGATCGTGTTCGGTCCCGGTGACCTGGCGGACGACGCCGGTGCGGTGGCACACGCCGAGCGGGAGTACGTTCGCGTTCGCGAGGTCGAGGCGGCCGCCGAGGCGGTGTCGCGGACGATCGACCGGCTACTCGGCCGCGCGTGAGCGCGGGCCGAACGGGCGGTCGGAGTTGCGTCCGTTGACAGGTGCCGGAGTGGCGATGGAGTAGGCGCACGAGCCGAGTCGGGTTTCCATAACTTATGAGTATAATTCGCATCCGGTCGATCGGTAATAGCGGAACGTCCGCTAGTCGCCCGGTTGTTTTTCATAATCGATAACTTTTCAGAAATCGCATGACAGCGCCGGGGTCTCCCCCGCCCGATCGACACAAAGTTTATATACTATCTACCATTGGAGAGGAGCGAAGACCAATGTTCGATCGCATCCGCACGGCGGCCCTCTTCGGGCTACACCAGGCGACCGTTGCCATCGGGATCTCGCTGTTCCCCGTGGCCGTGTTCGCGCGCAACCAACTCGGGATCAACCTCCCGATCCACCGGCTCGTCGAGACGACGGGCGAGGCCTACGAGCGCGTCGACGCGTAACTACCGCTCTTGCTCCGACTGCTTCCGATCCCGGAGCGACGGCGCCGTCCGCCACGGGATCGATCCTCGACCGGTCGGGTGCGGCGCCGCCGAGACGGACGTTCCTGTCGACACCGGCGGGCGGTACCCGAAGGGTTGCCTTTATCAGCGCGCCGGGCTAACAAAGTCGTAATGCGAACACCGACAGGCGATCTTTCGGGCGAGTTCTCCGGCGACCTGGGCCGCGATCAACCGGTCTTCGGACCGGAGCTCGGCGAGTTCGAGAACGCGGACCAGCGCGGCGGCGCCGCGAGCGACGACGAGGGCGTGAAAACCGGGACGACGACGGTCGGGATCAAGACCGCCGACGGCGTCGTGCTCGCGACGGACATGCGCGCGTCCCTCGGTCGGATGGTCTCATCGAAGGACGTCCAGAAGGTCGAGAAGGTCCATCCGACCGGCGCGCTCACGATCGCCGGCGGCGTCTCGGCCGCTCAGAACCTCATCTCCACGCTGCGCGCCGAGACGAACCTTTACGAGGCCCGTCGCGGCAAGGACATGTCGATGCAGGCGCTGTCGACGCTCACCGGCAACCTGCTCCGGACGGGAGCGTTCTACATCGTCCAGCCGATCCTCGGTGGCGTCGACGAGGAGGGCCCGCACGTCTACTCCATCGATCCGCTCGGCTCCGTCATCGAGGAGGAGTACACCGTTACCGGCTCCGGCTCCCAGTACGCGCTCGGCGTTCTCGAACAGGAGTACGACGACGAGCTCACCGTCGAGGAGGCGACAACCGTCGCCGCGAGGGCGATCAAGTCCGCCGTCGAACGCGACCTGGCGTCCGGCAACGGGATCAACGTCGCCGTCGTCACCGCCGACGGCGTCGAGATCAGCCGCCACAAGGAGTTCGACGAACTCCTGTAGGCGACGCGGCAACGCCTTTAATATCCACGGTTCACGCTCGACGCTCACCCCGCCGCCCGAACGGCGGTGACTGACGGCGGGCATGTTCCGACCGGAATCGATGTCGAGCGATCCGGCCGTCCGCCGGAACTCCCGGTGGTCGATCCCGAGTCGTCGCCCGGGGCGGAGCCCGCGGCGTGCCGTGAGCCCTTCCGGGGACGAGTCGTCTAGTCGACGTCCCACATGCTGTTTATAAACACACGCGAACGCTCGGGTGGACCGGTCATAAAACGGACGCGACACGTACGGAAATTCAATGGTCGGCGCGCGCCGCGAGCGGGCCGCGGCCCGCGAGTCGCGAGGGCGGCCGGAGGGAGCCCTCGGATGCGAACGGCAGCGCCGTGAGCGACCGCCTGAGCCGCCGCGGCTTGGGCTTTGCGGGCGGTCGCGTCCACCGGCACAACAAAAAGCCCCCTATCGAGTAACCGAGTACAACGGATCCGGTCGGTCGTTCAGGCGCTCGCTTCGTCCTCGTCGAGACCGGGGGCAGTGGCCGGGTCGACATCCTCCGGCTCCTCGGTGTTGCCACCGACGATCGTCTCGCCGTCCTCCGTTTCGATGTAGACGTCGTCGGCGAAGCCGGCCAGCGCGTTTTCGTACTCTGGCGTCTCCAGCTTCTTCGGGGTCGGCGGCGCCTCGGTAACCCCCTCCATCGGACGGAACTCGCCGAGCGGATCGTCGATCGTGATCCCGTACCGGGAGAAAAACGTCTCGTAGCGCCGGTAGTGGGGTTCCAGTTCGTCACCCGGGATCTCCATCATCTCGGTCCAGCCGTGATTGAAGAAATCGAAGTTCGCCTGAATGTGGGTGATCTCGCGGGCTTCCGCCTCCGGAAACCCGGCCTGGAGTGCGGCGACGTACGTGTCCATCGTCGCGTCGAAGAAGTCATCGAGGTGTTCGCGACGCTCCTCGCGACGCTCCGCGTCGGCCTTGTTGAGGAAGATGCTCGTGTGAAGGTCGACGAGTTTGTCGTTGGCGACGTCGCCGACGACCGGCGTGGTCAGCGCCTTCTTGGCGGCCCAATGACGAATGTTCTGCCGGATCTTCATACCGCTATTCTGGCCCGAACGCTATTGAATCTGTGGCGAGTCGAGTCGGGCGGCGAACGCACGGCGACGAGGGAGAGCCGACGACGCATGCAGGCCCGGAACCGGGTCGAACGGTCGAATTCCGGATCGAGGAGATAAGAAGGCTTATTCGGGCTCACGGACGAACCCGTGCCATGGTAGCGATCGAGGTACCGGAGGTCGACTACACCGACTACTCCAACCGGCAGCTCGTGTTGGTGCCGCTCGTGGTGCTCGCGGTCGCGCTCGTCATCATCGGCGGGTGGTACTTCGTTACGGGTGCACCGGCGAACCTCGGGCTGGAGTTCACCGGTGGCGTGGAGCTACGGATCGCCGACGACGGCGAGGGCGACATGCGCGAACGCATCGAGGGTGCCTTCGAGCAGGAGCCGGACTCGGTCCGATCCATCCCCGGTGACGACGTGTACGTCGTGACGTTCCGAGCCGATGCGGACGATCCCGACGGGTTGGCGGGTGATCTGGAGAGCCAGGCCGAAGCCGGCGGGTTGACCACGGAGGCCGTCGATCAGGTATCGGCGAGCTTCGCGGCCGACACCGCCCAGACCGCCCTGTTCGGCATCGGCATCGCCTTCCTCGGCATGAGCGTGCTCGTGTTCGCGCTGTTCCGCACGTTCGTCCCGTCCGTCGCCGTCGTCGCGTCCGCGTTTTCGGACATCATGATCCCGATCGCCGCGATGAACCTGCTCGGGATCGAGATGACGCTGGGAACGGTGGCGGCGCTCCTGATGATCATCGGGTACAGCGTCGACTCCGACATTCTCCTGAACAACTCCGTGTTGCGCCGCACGGGAGACTTTTATGAGTCGGTCAGCCGCGCGATGCGGACCGGCGTGACGATGACGGTCACATCGATGTCCGCGATGATCGTGATGGCCATCGTCGCCACCGTGTTCGGCATCGACCTGCTTCGCGACATCGGGATCATCCTCGCGATCGGTCTCGCAGCCGACATGATGAACACGTATCTGATGAACGTCACCCTGCTTCGGTGGTACAAGTTCGAGGGGGTGAAGCGCTGATGATGGACCGAATCAAGGACAACTGGCGGGTGCTGCTGCTCGCCGTCGTGATCGTCGCGGCGTCGATCGCCCTGTTCGCTCCGCAGTTCGCGCCCGACACCGCACCCGGCGAGGGGACCGACGACGCCAGACAGGGAATGACGAACCTCCAGTACGGTCTCGATCTGGCCGGCGGGACCCGGATCCGTGCACCGCTCCTCGGACACACCGCCACCGGCGTCGAGTTCGACGGTGACAATCCGACGCAGGTTGCGGCGACCGTCGCCGGCGAACTCGACGGGGTCTCGACTAGGGAGGTGAACGCAGAGCGGCTCACCGAGGACGGCGGCGAGGTCGAGGTGACCGACCCCGGCGTGACCGAATCGCAGTTCCGCACCGCGATGGACGCCTCCGGATACGCGTACACCGGCGTTCGGGCCGGCGTCACCGACGAGACGCGCAACGCCGCCGAACGCGTCATCGAGGGGAAGATCAACGAGGCCGGACTCTCCGGGGGAAGCGTCCAGCAGGTCCAGTCGATCACCGGCGAGTACTTCATTCTCGTGGAGGTTCCCGGAGAGGGTCGCCAGGATGTGATCGAGCTGTTAGAGGAGCGTGGAACCGTTCAGATCGACATCGCGTATCCCGACGACGAGGCCGCGGACGGCACCGGAGTCGATGAGGAGGTGCTGGTCCAGGAGGACTTCGAGAACATCGGCACGGCCAGCCGGGACGAGAACGACCAGCCGTACGTTCCGGTGTCGGTCGTCAACGAGGCTCCCGACGGCGATCGGTCCGCCGCGGAACGGTTCCAGGACGCGGTCGTCGACCGCGGACTCGCGGCGCCGGGCGGGGCACGCTGTCGGTACGACGAGGAGAACGACCGACTCGACGAGAACAGCGATCCCTGCCTCCTGCTCGTCGTCGACGGCGAGGTCGTCAACGCGTTCGGCATGGAGTCCAGCCTCGCGGAAAGCATGGCCAGCGGCACGTGGGCCGACACCGGCAACTTCCGACTGACAACGACCTCCTTCGAGGACGCCCAGCAGGTGTCGATCAATCTCCGTGCCGGCGCGCTACCGGCTGAACTCGACATCGCCGGCGAGGGAACGTCCTCGTTCATCTCGCCCACACAGGGTGAGAACTTCCGGATCTACTCGCTCATTACGGGCGTGTTCGCCATCTTCGCGGTGGCGGGGATGGTGTTCCTCCGCTATCGCGAGCCGAAAGTGGCGCTTCCGATGATCGTCACCGCGCTGGCGGAGGTGTACGCGCTGCTCGGCTTCGCCGCACTGGTCGGATACCCGATCGAGCTCGCGGTCATTGCCGGCTTCATCGCCGTGGTCGGGACGGGTGTCGACGACCTCGTGATCATCGCCGACGAGGTGATGAGCGAGGGCGAAGTGAACTCCCGGAAGGTGTTCGACTCGCGGTTCAAACGCGCCTTCTGGGTGATCGGGGCGGCCGCCGCGACGACGATCATCGCGATGTCGCCGCTGATGGTGCTGTCGCTCGGCGATCTGTCCGGATTCGCGATCTTCACCATCCTCGGCGTGCTGATCGGTGTGTTGATCACGCGGCCCGCCTACGGTGACATCCTGCGGCGGCTGCTGACGGTGCGGTAGCGGGCTCGCTCCCCAGCAGCGATTCCGGAACTGGCCCCGGAAGACCCCTCGATCGTGGATGTCGGAAGCATATTGCGTAGCGGGCGCGTTCGTGGTTTATAAGCGGTACGTGTGTGATGTCGACGTCTGTTTATAAGTGGTCGCTCGGTGAGTCGCTGCTGCTGCGATCAACGGTATCGACTCCAAAGCCCCAGCCGCTCCGTTTATAAGTGGTTGCATGGTGAGGTGCCGCTGCTACGATCGACACCACCGCCTCCAAAGCCCCAGCCGCTCCGTTTATAAGTGGTTGCATGGTGAGGTGCCGCTGCTACGATCGACACCACCGCCTCCAAAGCCCCAGCC
>LFFM01000634.1_pt1 | contig 24688 bp, 24 predicted proteins | sample 643131 | NCBI WGS metagenome assembly LFFM01 (sample SAMN03777445, study PRJNA286221) | soda lake metagenome | biome: soda lake; feature: Kulunda steppe; material: water; isolation source: sample Tc-Br brine of Tanatar trona crystallizer | place: Russia: Kulunda steppe | collected 2011-07
AAAGGGTAGCTCCTATAACCTTGGGTGTCTAACAACAGGTAGGTATCGGCGCAGCTGCGGGGAACCAGCTTCAATCCAATCCATCATGACAGGTCGCGTATTCCGTCTCCATTCGACGCTTGAACTGCCACTCGAAGACGTCCAGACATATCTCTCGGAGGATCCAGACCTCCCACCGGAGATTTCGGACGTCACCATTACTCGACGCAACAACACACTCATCATCAAGGCCGTCGCAACCGACGAGAGCCTCAGTAAATACACGCCAACCGCCCAACTCAAAGCCAGTGTCACCGAGACGCGGGTCTATGAGGAGGAACCACCACGAGCCGGTGGCCCACGCTGGGGCGACGAGGAAGAAGAGGAAATCCCCTCGGAACTCGTTGAGTTCGCCTGCTTCAAGGGCGACCGCGAGACCGTCCTTCAGAACACGGCCGTCCAGTATCCGATGTTCCTCGTGCTCAGGGACATCGCGCTGCTTTCGGAAAAAGGCACACTGACTGCCATTACCGAAGAGGACGGCGATCTCGAAGCAACCCGAATCGTTGAGGGCGAAAAACGCTCGGCGACCGTCGAGGTCGTTGAAAACCCCCGACAGAACCAGTCGGGCAACACGGGCGTCAACTGGCGGGACAACGAGTTTATTTCCGACTGAGTGCGCAAGGCGGCCGTTAGGCAGCCGTCGAACGCGGCCATGCTTTTCAGTCTTTTTTCTCCCGGATTTAGCAGCGCATCTCGGCTTGCGGGCTATTGATCGGATAGATCGGACGGATTAGTCGGCCGACTGGCCGTCGCTATCGGCCCCTGGAACGGTTGCGATCGTCGTAATCGCCTTTGGACTCCCCTGGCTCGCCTGCTGGATGCGGTGTTCGAAGTCGGTATAGCCTGCCTCGGTAAACATTCGGTCTCCTTCTTCTTCATCGTAAAAGAGCATGATCGCGTCGGCCATCCGCTGCATGACCGCCGAGTTCGGATAGTCGGGGCCGACGACGAGGACGCGCCCACCGGGTTTGGTGACGCGGCGGAACTCGATCAACGCGTCGACGGGATTCGGCCAGTATTCGATCGATCCCGACGACCAGAGATGATCGAAGCTGTTGTCTGCAAACGGTAGCCGTTCGGCGTCGCCTCGATAAAATCGGACCCGGTCGTTTTTGCCGAACTTCTTCCAGGCCTTCTGCATCTGGTGGATGCTCTGATCTAAGCCGTGAACATTTTCGGTGTGTTGAAGCAGTCCCTCGGTTCCAAAGCCGGTCCCACAGCCAACGTCGAGCACGCGGTCGCCCGCATCGATGTCGAGCCAGCCGAGCGCTTCATCCCGCATCTCGTCGTTCCAAATGAAGGGGTTGACTTGGTCGTAGACCTTCGAGAGATATTTGTAAAAAAGGCGGGCACGAGCCTTGTTCTCGAGAACTCCCATGTTGGCTGTTCCTACGGGTGGCGTACCAATAACGGTGCGGTTTTCTGATCGGTATCTAGAATCGGTTTGGATTATTCTGCGTGAGTGGCCTGTTGGGCTCACCGGAGTCGACGTAGCCGGCCCTCTATGGGTGGATGGGTCGAGAACAAACGCTGTTTAATCGTATACAGCGGCTGAAATAGTCCGTCTTGTGGCTCTGAGTGGGGCTCAACAATCGCGAATGCAGCCACCGATGACCGTCGGAAGTCAGTCGTTGGCTGGTTGGCGATCCTGCCATCAATGCGTTCAAGTGCCCTTGTGAGAGCCGCTGGCTCACCCGTAAGCGTAACCGCTGCCCGGTCAGCGGCAAACTCACGTGTTCGCGCGAATGATGCTGCAAGTAGTACTGAGATGAGCCAGAGAGGAGCGATGAGAACGAGGCTCACCGTCAGTATGGCGTCAGCGTAATCCGCACGGCTAACAACACCGTGCTCAATCCCTGCTGTCGGCCCAGTAAACAGATTACGGATGCGTTCGGCAGCCTCAACCGGCAATGCTGCGGCTGTCATCACCGCGACGTCGTTATTTTTCACATGTGAAAGTTCATGCGCAATAACAGCTTTGAGTTCTGCTTTGTCAAGCATGTTCAAAAGTCCGGCACTGAGAACTAGCCGTGTCTCCGACGCACGAAACCCAGTTACCAGCGAGATCGGCGAATCTGTGGGAGCAACATAGAGCGTTGGCGTCGGAACGTCCAACTGGAGAGATAATTGTCTCACGATGGCCATGACGTCCGAAGTTGCTGGCTCATCAATCTGTGTCGCTCCGAGAGCCTCAACCGTGTGGACAGGAGCGTTGCGCTCACCCCATGCAATCATCGAAAGGACTGCAACTGACGAGCTACCAATCAGATATGGTGCGACAGAAACAACTGAATCAATACTTGCGCCCATACTGAGCAACACGAGATTCACTACAAGTGTAACAGCGATGCCGCTAAACAGCAGTGCGGCGAACCCAGTCATTCCTAAGAGTGTAAGAGTAAGTAGTATCCAGAGTCTGAATCTCCAGTGGGATACTGCTTTCATATTGTATCGTACTAGAAATTAAAAATATAAAATAGATATGTTTTCAAAGATGAATGTATCCTCGGCAACCCACTCTACCTAGTCAAACACAGCCAAACAAACGCCGAGCAGTTCCGCAAACACCTTATACGCAGGTACTGCAATTTCGAATGATTAGTGAGTATGCCGAGACCAGAGGTTCTTCAAGAGATCAAAGACGCCGAGAAAGCGGCCGATGAGATCGTCGCGGAGGCCAAAGCGGACCGAGAGGACCGCATCGCCGATGCACGGTCGGAAGCCGACGAGATTCGCTCGGCGGCTGAAACGGCGGCCGACGAACACGCAACAGAACAACTCGAGGCGGCGGAATCCGAAATCGAAGCGCGCCGCGAGGAAATCCTCGAAGCGGGTCGCGAGACCCGACAAGCGCTCGTTGACGATGCTGCCGACCGGGTCGACGAGGCGGTCGACCTCGCAATCGAGCGTTTCGAGGAGGCAGTGAATGCTCAGACCTGAACAGATGAGCAAGGTCTCGGTCGCGGGATCCAAGCGCGTCTTGGATGACGTGATCGAGGCGGTTCACTCCCTTGGGCTGCTCCATCTGTCGGACTACGACGATTCGTGGGCCGACTTCGAGGGTGGACGCTCGCTCGCGGGGGCCGAGGAAACGAACGAACAGCTCGTGACGATTCGCTCGCTCGAAAGCATCCTCAATGTCGAGGCCGAGGATGCCGGGCCAACCCGCGTCGTTGACGACGCCGAACTCGAAGCCGAGCTTTCCGAACTCCGCGAAACGGTCAATGACCTCGAAGACCGTCGCAGCGAACTCCGAACCCAACTCCGTGAGACCGACGAGGAAATCGAAGCCGTCGAACCCTTCGCCCAACTTGGGATCGACCTCGACCTCCTGAGCGGCTACGATTCGCTCGTTGTCACTGTCGGCCAGGGCAAACGCGACGCCATCGAGGCGACCCTTGAGGCAGCCGACGAAATCGGCGCATTCGACGTATTTTCGGGTGAAAAAACACACGCGATCTTCGCACGCCCAGCCGAGGATGCCGATGCCAGCAACGACATCCTGGCCGACGTCCTCGTCGGTGTCGAATTTACGACCCTCTCGGTTCCTGACGCCGAGACAACGCCGGAAGCCTACGTCGAGGAACTCAACGGAAAAAAAGCCGAGCTTCAGTCGGAACTCGACTCGGTTGAGGCCGAAATCGAGACCATCAAAGCCGATGCGGCCGGCTTCCTGCTTGCCGCAGAAGAATACCTGACAATCGAAGCCCAAAAGAAGGAAGCGCCGCTTTCGTTTGCAACTACGAAAAACGCCTTTGTTGCCGAGGGCTGGATTCCAACCGAGCGGTACGACGACTTCGTCGCAGCGCTCACCGGCGCGGACAGCCCGGTTGACGGTCCGGTCGATGTCGACGAAATCAAGCGCGCGAAATTCAAGGCTAACGGCGAACACCACGTCGAAGACAGCCACGACACGGGGGCGGCCGCTCCCGACTCCTCGACCGACGCGACTGCTGCAGACGGTGGCGCTGCTGATGAGAGCGCCGAAGAGGCTCGTGCCGACGGCGGTGTCATCACCACCGACGACGAGCCACCGGTGATTCAGAACAACCCGAAAGGAACGAAATCCTTCGAGGTACTTGTCGGCGCAATTGCCCGACCCAAATACTCGGGCTTCGATCCGACGTTCTTGGTCTTTCTGACCTTCCCGCTCATGTTCGGCTTCATGATCGGTGATATCGGCTACGGACTGCTCTACATCGCGATTGGCTACTATCTGTACACGCAGTACGAATCGAGCGGGATGCGCGGTCTTGGCGGCGTCGCACTGTGGGCCGGAGCGTTCACGACGCTCTTTGGCTTCTTCTACGACGAGTTCTTCGGCCTCCACCCCGAGGACTTCCTTGCCTTCATCAACCAGCCGTTGCCCGAGTATCTCGGCTTGCCGCTATTGAACAAGGGGCTATATCCCGGCTACGGTGACTGGGCGCTCGCCTGGTTCGTCGTGAGCGTGCTGTTTGGCGTGCTTCACCTCAATCTGGGCTACATCCTCTCGTTTGTCGACGACTACAACTTCCACGGTTTCAAGGAGGCGCTCTACGAGAGCGGCTCGTGGGTTCTGATGCTCAACGGCTTTTGGGTCTTCGTCTTCAGTCCCGTTGCCCGTGGCTCGAAACCCGATTTCATCTTCACCGTCTTCGACGGCCAGCCGCTGGCACTCGGCTTCGGTGGCTTTAGCGAAACGGTGGGACTCATCGGCCTGGCCGTGTTCTTCCTCGGGATCGTCCTGCTTGCGAAAGCCTCGATTATGGAGCTCGTCGAGTTCCTGAACGTGCTTGTCAACGCCCTCTCGTATACCCGGATCGCTGCGGTGTTGCTCGCAAAGGCCGGTATGGCCTTCGCGGTCAACCTACTGGTATTCGGCGCCTACGAAACCGAGGGGGGCAGTTACACCTACATGGGAACCGGCGACGCCTTGGCGGCCGCCCAAGCCGACGGCGCAGATATCGTCTTCAACGGCATTCTCACCTCTGCGGAGCTGAGTGCAGTCGGTATCCTTGCGGTTGTCGGTGGTGTGATCGTCCTCGTTGTCGGCCACCTTGCCGTGCTTTCGCTCGGAATTACGAGTGCGGGACTGCAGGGCGTCCGTCTCGAATATGTCGAATTCTTCGGCAAATTCTACGAGGGTGGCGGTCGCAGCTACAATCCGTTCGGTTACGAGCGCAACTACACCACAACTGACGACTGAATTCGTCTGAAACACGCTTTTTTGTAGATAGTTACGGCCGGATAGTGACGGCCACTGACACCAACTGGGTGATAATCCTTCTCATGAATTCGGCCGAAATCAACGGCTGTAGCCGTTTTAGCCAATGGTTTTGGGAAGCTTTATGATGCACGTAAGAACAAATACGACTGTTCGGCTACAAGCGAACGAAACTATAGCGGACGAGACATAACCATGAGCGAAATAGAACTTGCGACAGAATTTGTCAACGTACTACAGAACGGAGAAGCCAGCGGTCCAGCCCTCGACGCTGAGGGTGCAGCCGCCCTCGCTGTTGGTCTGGCCGCATTCGGTGCCGGCTATTCCCAGCGAGCAATCGGTGCAGCCGCTGTTGGCGCAATGGCCGAGGACGAAGGGCTCTTCGGTAAAGGGCTTGTGCTGACAGTCCTTCCCGAGACGCTCGTGATTCTCGCGCTGCTTGTCGTCCTGATCTAAGCGACCCCCTCTTTCAACCAATGAGTTTGGAACAAGTCGCAGACGACATCAAAGACGAAGCCCGCGCGCGTGCGGATGAGATCCGCACGGAGGCCGACGAGCGCGCAGCCGATATCATCTCGGAGGCAGAATCGGATGCCGCCGAGCTGAAGGAGGCTCGCGCTGCGTCGGTCGAACGGGAAATCGCCCAACGGCGCGAACAGGCGCTGTCGAGCGCGAAACTCGAAGCGAAACAGCAGCGACTCGAAGCCCGCCGAGATATCCTCACCGATGTCCGCGAGCAAGTCGAGACAGCGCTCAGTGAGCTTTCGGGTGACAAGCGTGCGGAACTCACCCGCACACTGCTCGACAGTGCGGCCGAAGAATTCGATGACGGCGCTGCCGTCTCGGTCTACGGCCGCAGCGAGGATCAAGAACTCATCGAGGAGATTCTCACAGACTACGATGGGTTCCAGTTCGGTGGCGAACGCGAGTGTCTCGGCGGCGTTATCGTCGAAAGCGAGACCTCTCGCGTTCGGGTGAACAACACCTTCGACTCGGTTCTCGATTCCGTCTGGGATGAGAATCTGAAGGAACTGTCGAAACACCTGTTCGAGCAATGAGTACGACCGGAAGCTCGAATCCGGCGTACGTCAATGCCCGAGTTCGTGCCCGCCGTGCGGCACTGTTTAGTGACGATGAATACCGAAAGCTCGTCCGGATGAGCCCCTCGGAGATCGCCCGCTACATGGAGGAATCCGAATATGAGCAGGAGATCAACGCACTCGGGACCCGACACAGCGGTGTCGACCTCATCGAGTACTCGCTCAACCGGAACCTTGCACGGCATTTCAACGCGCTGTTGGGCTTTTCGGAAGGCCAGCTACACGATCTGATTGCGCGGTATCTCCACAAATTCGATGCGTGGAACGTCAAGACGATCATTCGTGGCGTCTACACGGGGGCCTCACGCGAGGCAATCGAGACGGATTTGATCCGCGCCGGCGAGTTCGACGACGCACTCATCAGCCGGCTGCTTGAGGCAAAAACCGTCGAAGACGTGATTACGGTGCTTGAACGCACCATGTTCGGTGCGCCACTCGAAGCGGCCTTCGAGGATTTCCAGGACACTGATGTGCTGGTTCCCTTAGAAAACGCGATCGACCGGACGTTCTACGAACAGCTCCTCAGCGAGCTGCCCTCGAGCGAGCCGATCGATCTCTACCGCGAGTTCCTCGAAGCCGAAATCGACTTCCGGAACGCACGAAACGCCCTGCGGCTTGCCCGGAGTGGCGCGGAAATCGATCCCTCGGAGTACTTTATCGAGGGTGGAAAACTGTTCAATGCGCGCGAACTGAACGCGCTGGTGCAGAATCCAGACGAGCTTGTCACACAGATTCGAGACAGCAGCTACGGACGGAAGCTTTCGGAGCCACTTGACGAGCTTGAGGCTGCAGACAGTCTCATCGAGTTCGAGCACGCGCTCGAAGCAGTATTGCTAAAATACTCCCGACAGCTCGGCAACGTCTATCCGTTGAGTATCTGTCCGGTCGTTGCCTACATCTTGATGAAAGAGCGCGAGGTAGCAAACATCCGTGCAATCGCTCGCGGCCGCGAGGCCGGTCTGAGCGAGACGGAAATCGAACAGGAACTGGTGATTCTATGAGCCAAGAAATTGCCGTTATCGGCAGCCCCGATTTCACCACCGGCTTCCGTCTGGCAGGCGTCCGCAAGTGCGAGAACGTCCCGGACGAAGAGAAACCCGAGGCGCTTGACGATGCCGTCGAGCGCGTCCTCGACGACGACGAAGTCGGTATCATCGTCATGTACGACGGGGATTTAGACTATCTCTCCCGTGGTCCACGCAACGCGATTGAAACCAGCGTTGAGCCGACACTTGTCACCCTTGGTGGCGGTGCCGGCAGTGGTGGGCTGCGCGGACAGATCAAACGAGCCATCGGAATCGATCTGATGGAGGAAGACTAATATGAGTCAAGCAACGCAACAGGACGTCGAAAACGGCGTCATCGAAAGCGTCAGTGGTCCGGTTGTGACCGCCCGCGATCTCGACGCCCGGATGAACGATGTCGTCTACGTCGGCGACGAAGGGCTGATGGGCGAGGTAATCGAGATCGAGGGGAACCTCACAACAATCCAGGTATATGAAGAGACCTCCGGTGTCGGCCCCGGCGAACCCGTCGAAAACACGGGCGAGCCGCTCTCGGTCGACCTCGGTCCCGGAATGTTGGACGCCATCTACGATGGTACCCAGCGACCGCTCGACGTGCTCGAAGAAAAGATGAACAGTGCCTTTCTCGACCGCGGTGTCGATGCCCCCGGAATCGACCTCGACAAACAGTGGGAGTTTACCCCGACTGTTGAGGTCGGCGACGAAGTCGCCCCTGGCGACGTTGTCGGCACCGTCGAAGAGACTGTAACGATCACCCACAAGGTCATGGTGCCGCCGAATTACGAGGGCGGCGAGGTCGTCGCCATCGAGGCCGGCGAGTTCGATGTGACAGAAACCGTTGTCGAACTCGACAGCGGCGAAGAGGTCTCCATGCACCAAGAGTGGCCCGTGCGGAAAGCCCGCCCAGCAGTCGAAAAGAAGACGCCACGAACCCCGCTTGTCTCCGGACAGCGGATTCTCGATGGGCTCTTTCCGATTGCAAAGGGTGGAACCGCCGCGATTCCCGGCCCATTCGGTTCGGGAAAAACAGTCACGCAACACCAACTCGCCAAATGGGCTGACGCGGACATCGTCGTCTACGTCGGCTGTGGCGAGCGTGGCAACGAGATGACCGAGGTAATCGAGGACTTCCCGGAACTCGAAGACCCCAAGACAGGCAATCCGCTGATGAGCCGAACGTGTCTCATCGCGAATACCTCAAACATGCCCGTTGCCGCCCGTGAATCCTGTATCTACACCGGAATCACCATCGCGGAGTTCTTCCGCGATATGGGCTACGACGTTGCACTCATGGCCGACTCGACCTCCCGATGGGCCGAGGCCATGCGCGAGATTTCCTCGCGGCTCGAAGAGATGCCCGGCGAAGAGGGCTATCCGGCCTATCTGTCGGCGCGTCTCAGCCAGTTCTACGAGCGAGCCGGCTACTTCGAGAACACCAACGGCACCGAGGGATCGGTCTCGGTTATCGGGGCTGTCTCGCCACCCGGTGGCGACTTCTCCGAACCGGTTACCCAGAACACCCTACGTATTGTTAAGACCTTCTGGGCGCTGGATGCCGACCTTGCGGAACGACGGCACTTCCCAGCGATCAACTGGAACGAGTCGTATTCGCTCTACCGCGAACAGCTCGATCCGTGGTTCGAAGACAACGTCACCGAAGACTGGTCGGAGATCCGCCAGTGGGCCGTCGACGTGCTCGACGAAGAAGCCGAACTCAAAGAGATTGTGCAGCTTGTCGGCAAGGACGCCCTGCCAGAGGATCAGCAGCTGACCCTTGAGGTCGCACGCTATCTTCGTGAGGCCTACCTGCAGCAGAACGCGTTCCATCCGACCGATACGTTCTGTCCACCGGAGAAGACCTACCTCATCCTGACAGCGATCAAAACGCTCAACGACGAGGCGTTCGACGCGCTCGACGCCGGCGTTCCGGTCGAGGATCTTGTGGCGCTTGAATCGGCACCACAGATCAACCGGATCGGCGTTCAAGAGGAGTATGAGGCATACGTTTCGGAACTGAAAGACGAGCTTGCCGAGGAAATTCGGGGGATGTACTAATGAAAGAGTACGAAACAATCACCGAAATCAGTGGGCCGCTCGTCTACGCCGAAGTCGACGAGCCGATTGGCTACGACGAAATCGTCGAGATCGAGACCGACGACGGCCGCACGCTGCGCGGCCAGGTTCTCGAATCGAGCGACGGACTCGTTGCGATTCAGGTTTTCGAGGGAACAACCGGTATCGACCGCAATGCGTCGGTTCGGTTCCTCGGTGAGACGCTGAAAATGCCCGTGACCGAGGATCTCCTTGGTCGGGTTATGGACGGCTCGGGTCAGCCGATCGACGGCGGCCCCGAGATCGTCCCCGAAGACCGACTCGACATTATCGGGTCGGCAATCAACCCCTTCTCCCGAGAGTATCCAGAGGAGTTCATCCAGACGGGTGTCTCTGCGATCGACGGCATGAACACCCTCGTGCGCGGCCAGAAGCTGCCGATCTTTTCGGCATCCGGTCTGCCGCACAACGAACTCGCACTCCAGATCGCCCGACAGGCAACCGTGCCTGAGGAAGAAGAGGGTGACGAAGACGCGAGCGAGTTCGCGGTTGTCTTCGGTGCGATGGGAATTACCCAGGAAGAGGCAAACGAGTTCATGGAGGACTTCGAGCGCACCGGCGCACTCGAACGCTCGGTTGTCTTTACCAACCTCGCAGACGACCCCGCCGTCGAGCGGACGGTCACGCCACGACTGGCACTCACCACGGCCGAGTATCTGGCCTTCGAGAAGGATTACCACGTCCTGGTTATCCTGACCGACATGACCAACTACTGTGAGGCGCTCCGAGAGATCGGTGCCGCCCGTGAAGAGGTTCCAGGTCGCCGTGGGTATCCCGGATACATGTACACTGACTTGGCAACGCTCTATGAGCGAGCCGGTCGGATCGAGGGCCGTGAGGGCTCGGTGACGCAGATTCCGATTCTCACGATGCCCGGTGACGACGACACACACCCGATTCCCGACCTGACGGGCTACATCACGGAGGGTCAGATCTATGTCGACCGTGGTCTCAACAGCCAGGGTGTCCGCCCGCCGGTCAACGTGCTTCCGAGCCTCTCGCGGCTCATGGATGACGGAATTGGTGAGGGCCTCACCCGTGAGGACCACGCCGACGTCTCCGACCAGATGTACGCCGCCTACGCAGAGGGTGAGGACCTTCGGGATCTCGTTAACATTGTTGGCCGCGAGGCACTCAGTGAGCGAGATAACAAGTATCTCGACTTTGCAGAGGCCTTCGAAGCCGAGTTCGTCCAGCAGGGTTACGATACCAACCGATCGATCGAAGACACGCTCGACATCGGCTGGGATCTCCTGAGCGAACTGCCGAAAACCGAGCTCAACCGGATTGACGAGGAGCTCATCGAGCAGTACTACCACGACGACGAAGGCGAGACGGTCGAAGCAACGGCCGACTGATCGACCGTTGCGTCCGTAATCGTCGAGTTTACTCGCGTTGATCGGCTTTTTTCGCTGTTACCGAGAACCGTCCGGTCCAGCGGTAGCGCCGTCCGGCCCAGACGAACTCCTTGCGAGCGAGTGCATAGACTAAGAGTGGAAACTGCACGAGGAGTGCCGGATAGGCCAACAGCGCGCTGGATCGCCGGACGCCGAAATACGTCGCGACCGCTGTCACGCCGGCTGTCGCGCCGACGGCGGTCACCATCGGCGCGAAGAGACTGCTGAGGAAAAACAACGCTGACAGCGGTACCATCAGCCACGAGTTGGGCGCGAACCGCCAGCCGATCTGCATAAACCGGACGTGTCGCTCGAAACTGTCCCGGACTGAGCCACCGACTCCAACCCGGCGAACCCGTCTGACCGGCGTGACATCGACGTACAGCGAGAGCAACCCGTCATCGCTGACAGTGCGTCGAAGCTCAGAGAGAAACAGCGCCTCATCGCGCTCTGGTTTCGAGGCGAGATCACTGCGCTCGAAGAGTACTGCGCCGGCCCACGGTTTTTTGAGTACTGCGAGCCCGGCTGTTGCGCCGATGAGGTACATCGGTTCGAGCAGCGTCGACAGCGGGTCGCGACCGACGAAGACGGGGAGTTCTGTGACCGGGCCATGACGGTCGTAGTCGGCGTGAAGCTGTTCGAGCCAGTCGGGCGGGTGATGAAAGTCGTCGTCGGTCCAGACGAGTCGGTCGGTCGTCGCGGCTTCGATGCCGGCGGCGATGGCGTTGGCCTTTCCTGAACAGCCCGCTGGCTCACCGGCAAACACGAGTGTGGCTGCTGCCGGCAGCGACTCGGCTTCGGCGGCAATCGGATCGGCCGCCGTATCGCAGACGACGAGCAGTTCATCAGCAGGGTTGAGCTGGTCGGCAAGTTCACCGATAACGGGTGTCATCCGAATCGTCGGCAGGATGATCGTCGTCGGTGGCTGCAGTGTCATACCGTGTGTACAGTCAGCCTCAGTGTAAGTATGCCGTCGTCGGCCGGAAGGCTCTGGATGCTATCAACGGCTGGCCGTAAGCTGCCGACTGAAGTGATTGTCACTAGTGGCTGCAGAGTCACTTTGTGGGCGGCAAGCCTATTGGGTTCCATGGACGCTCGAATCGGGTTTGTCACCCAAACACACACTGGAGCGATGAGCCCACACCAAGCGGTTGACTGGGCGGACGAACTGGGGTATGACTTCGTCGAATTCTACATGGATGGAGCCTCCGAGCGAACCGCACTCGATATCGCCGGGCTCAGAGACGCGACTGCGGCTGCTGGGCTCGATGTCTTGGTCCATCTGCCGTTTGTCGATCTCGATCTCGGAACCCCACGCGAAACGGTCCGTGCGGCCTCGATTCAGGAACACCGAGCCTGCCTCGATACGGCCGCCGAACTCGGAGCCGAAAAAGCAGTGCTCCATGCCAGCACCCACGCGACTCCCCCAGAGTGGGGCGAATCGACGACCAAGCCACGGATTCTGGCTTCCGTTCGTGAACTCACTGCCTACGGGGCGGCAAACGGCATCGAAATCTGTGTCGAAAACCTCCCCGATGTCGTCTATGCGATCGACGAGATCGACGACATCGTTACCGAGACCGACGCCTCGCTGACGCTCGACACCGGCCATGCTCGCGTCTCGGGGTACGATGCAGCTGAAACGGCGGCATTTCTCGACGCCAACCTAGATCGAGTCTCACACATTCACGTCAACGATTCAAGAGGGCCGAAAGACGAACATCTCCCGGTCGGCTCGGGGACGACCGATTTCGCGACGATTTTCGAGCCGTTGTTCGGCCGCTGGGAGGGGACGATCTCGGTTGAGGCCTACACGTTCGACAAGGAGTACATGCAGCTGAGTAAGGCGAAACTCGATGCATGGCTCACACAGTAATTCGCGCACTCCGGCGGGGCATCCGAACAGTTGGTCGGGAACTCGCCGCGTGGCGTTCACATGTTGATCTGCTGGTACAGTGGGCAATTTATCGCGTCGTGAGCCTGTTTTCGGGCGTTCTCGACCGAGACGAGACAGTCTGGGTGTTCGGCGCTCGCGGGGGCAATGAGTTCTGTGACAACGCGAAATACCTTTTTTTGTGGGTTGCCGCCAACGACCCTGACATTCGGCCCGTCTGGCTGACACACTCCGATGCAGTTGTCCGGCAGCTACAGGACAACGGCTATGAGGCCTACCGCGCGTTTTCGTTTCGGGGAATCGTCCTCTCGCTGCGGGCGGGCGTCGTCTGTGTCACCCAGGGACTTCGTGACGTGAACATGGGCTGTGTTGCCGGCGCAACGCTCGTTCAACTCTGGCATGGGATTCCACTGAAAACGATTGCCTGGGATGCCGAGTGGCCGACACAGCCGTGGCTCGTTCAACGGTGTCACCGCGAGATGGCCGACGAAATCGACCTCGTTACCACGCCCTCGGCTGCGGCGATCGAGCCGCTCTCGTCGGGACTCGGGGTCGACGCCGACCGCTTTGTCGTCACCGGCTATCCCCGCAATGACGCGCTTGTTTCGTCGATCGAGGGTGCGCATATCGGGGCTGAAAAAGCGGCCCGTGAGTCCATCCGATCTGCAAGCCGCCACAGCCGGATCATCCTCTATCTGCCGACCTACCGAGAAACAGGTGAGTCGTTCGTCGACCAGCTCGATTTCGAGATGCTCAATGCTCAACTCGTCGAAGACGGCGCACAGCTGTATATCAAAGCCCATCCGGCCGAACCGGTCGAGAACACCGACTGCGCACAGTCGAATATTCACTGGCTCCCAGCGGCGGTCGAACCCTATGCGGTGTTGCCAGACGCCGACGTCCTTGTGACCGACTACTCATCGGTCTATTTTGATTTTTTACAACTCGACCGCCCTATCGTCTTTTTTCCGTATGATCTCGCTGCGTACACCGATACACGGGGGCTGTACTTCGAGTACGAGTCGGTGACGCCGGGGCCAACTGTGACCGACTGTGCGGAACTCCGTACCGCACTCAGTGAGGCGGTGGCGGCCGCAGATGGGGAGACGGATCCGTACGCAGCCGACCGTCGTCGACTCCGCGGCCGCTTTTGCCCGATTCCGGTGGGAACGGCCTCGGCAACCGTCTATCGGGCGCTCGTTTCACAGTGTGCAACGCTCACTGTCACGTCAGTAGACTCACCGGCGATTGACCCTCCTGTGCTGGGGACCGAACTGCCTGTGTCTGCAACCCGACAAACACGTTCTGATAGAACAGTTTAAGCGACTGTTCTCCGAAGGCCCGTCTAGTGAGAACGGGCACGAGCCAGCAGGGTCAAAAGCAAGCGATCACCGACGGATCAACGCCACAGCTGATCGCCCACCGAGGGTTTGCGGGCATCTTTCCAGAGAATACGGTTGCTGCACTCGCCAACGCGGCTGCCGATGGCCGCACGGATGCCGTCGAACTCGATGTGGTGCCGACGCGCGATGGGCAGATTGTCGTCTTTCACGATGACACGCTCGCTCGGGTAACGAACGCACCCGAGTCGATTCGAAAGACGAACCTGTGGGAGCTATCGTACGAACAGATTGCCGGCTATAGCGTCCTTGGAACGGACGAGTCGATTCCGCTGTTATCCGATGTACTGGATGCGATTCCACCAGGAGTCCGGGTCAATATCGAGCTCAAAAATCCGGGCTGTGACGACCTGCCGTTCGCCGAAACACTTGATGAACACGCACTTGCGACCGCAACCGACCGCTGGCAGGACTTCATCGGCCGAATTCTCGATACCACTGCGGACTATGACAACGAAATGTTATTTTCTTCTTTTTATGAAGGTGCGTTGGCGGCGACGCGCGAACAATCGCCGGCGGTTCCGATTGCATCGGTGTTTTATGACTCGATCGAGACGGGACTTGAACTGACCGAACGGTACGACACTGAAGCGATTCATCTGCCATGGAATATGGTTTCAGGCACGCCGTTTTTCAACGAGCCGTCGCCTGCACCCGCCCCGTTTGCTGACGTTGATCTCGTTGGGATCGCGCACGATGCGGGCCGACAGGTAAACGCGTGGACGGTCAAAACGTGGCGTGAGGCGATCGGCCTCCATCACGCAGGCGTTGATGGCATTATCGCCGATTATCCGGGCGTTTTTTCGAATCTCTCGATCCAAGAAACGGCGATCGAAACGCCCGCTGAGGCTGACCCGTCGGGACCGACAGCCCCAGCAGAGCCGTCCGGATCCTCAGGCCCGTCCGAACCAACGAGCCAGTAACAACGCTTCTGCTGCAACCCACTGTTGGGTTGTCCCTGCGTCCTGGATTTCGACTTCGTCGCTCCCTGTCAGCCGGGAGTGAGTGGTTTGTATCGACCGTTATCCGCTAGCTGACAGAAGTGTACATACCGGTAACAGATAGTAGTTGGTGTATATAGAAACGCCTCAATAGGGTAGCACGCCAAAAAAATACTGAGTACGTCGTGCCTACTCTCTCAGGACGGCCGACTTGTGCCCCCGCGCTTTTCAGGACATCTCCAGTTATCTGGGTGATGAAACCATGAACGCAATCATATTAGCAGCCGGGACCGGCTCACGGCTTCGGCCGTTGACGATCGACCAGCCAAAAGCCTGTGTCACTGTCGACGGGATTCCAATCGGTGAACACCAGCTTCGGGCCTACGATGCGGCTGGCTTCGACACCGTCTCGGTTGTCGCCGGCTACATGCCGACGGAGATCAGCCGGCTCTGTGACCGACTCGACAGCGAACTCGCCGTCGACATCGATGTGATCGAAAATCCAGCGTTTGCAAACACGGACAACATGTACTCGCTGTACTGCGCCCGCGATGTCGTCGCCGGTGAGCCATTCGTCCTGAGCAATGGGGACGTCGTCTTCGATCCAACCGTGGTCGAACAGCTTGGGGCTGTCACCGACCACAGCGCCATCGCTGTCGACGCCGACCGGTATGACCCCGAAGCCATGAAAATCACCGTCGATGCCGACGAGCGCGTCAGCGGTATTTCGAAAGAGTTCTCTCCGGCGGAAGCGGCCGCAACCTCGATTGATCTCTACCGGTTTTCGGCCGAAACGTCGACCAAACTGTTCGACCGGATCACGACACGAATCGAGGTCGACGAGGAATACACCGGCTGGACGGAAATCGCCCTTGACGACATTCTCAGTCAGTCACATCACGACGTCCGGCCGGTCGACATTGCCGGGGCTGACTGGGTCGAAATCGACGAGATGGCCGACCTACTGACGGCCGATCGGACCTTCTCATCACTCGGTGACCTGCGGACGACCGAGGCCGTCTTTTTCGACCTCGACGGGACGATCTATCTCGATGAGACGCTCATCGAGGGTGCAGACCGACTGATCGAACAGCTTCGGACCGCCGGCGTCGATGTCTACTTCCTTTCAAACAACTCCTCGCGCTGGAAGCCGACATACGCCGAACGACTCTCGTCGCTCGGCATTCGCGCTGAGCCAGAAGATGTAATTCTCTCGACTGATGGCGTCATCAGCTACCTGCTCGATAACGGCATTTCGGAAACCTATGTTGTCGGCACCGATGCAATGCGTGACGCACTCGACGCCCGTGGGATCAACCCGACAGCCGAGACGCCAGAAACGGTCGTCGTTGGCTTCGATACCGAACTCACCTACGAGAAGGTTGCTACCGCAACCCGCGCGATTCGACAGGGTGCTGGATTCGTCCTTGCCCATGGCGATCGCGTCTGTCCAACCGAGGATGGCTTCGTGCCTGATTGCGGCTCGATCGGTGCGCTCGTCGAAACCGCCACCGAGCGCTCGCCGTCGCGTGTTTTCGGAAAACCAAACGCGGGGATGATCGATCACGTGCTCGACGATCACGGCTACGACCCGGCAAATGTTGTCGTCGTCGGCGACCGACTGTCGACGGACATCGAACTCGCAGAACGACTCGGCTGCCAGTCGGTCTGCGTGCTCTCGGGCGATACGACACGTCGGGCGATCGAAACCGCATCCCAGTCGCCGACGCTCGTGGTGTCGTCTGTCGGTGAGCTTGTCAGCGACGAGCAGTCTCCAGAGCCGACGACGATCTCGGAACCCAGCGAGCTATAGCTGGGATCCCGTTTGTGCCGCTCCGATGGAAACTGAAAAGCATTAACCCCCTTGCTGAGTAACATCCAGTCAAGAGATGGCTGAGGACGTCAAACCAACGCGGAAGAACCTGATGGCGATCGAGGACCGCATTGAGCTCTCCGAGCGCGGCCACGATACGCTCGAACAGAAACGAGATGGGCTAATTATGGAGTTTATGGATATTCTGGACCAGGCCCAAGACGTACGTAACGACCTCAACGCGAACTACGAGATCGCCCAGCGCAAACTCAATATGGCTCGGGCGATGGAAGGCGACGTGGCAGTCCGCGGAGCGGCCGCCGCACTCAAAGAACATCCCGAGATCACGACCCAATCGAAAAACATCATGGGCGTCGTCGTCCCGCAGATCGAATCCTCAAAAGTCCGAAAATCGCTCGATGAGCGCGGCTACGGACTGCTCGGCTCGTCGGCCCGAATCGACGAGGCTGCCGACGCCTACGAGGAGCTCCTCGAAACCATCATCCTCGCCGCCGAAGTCGAGACGGCGATGAAAAAGATGCTCAAAGAAATCGAGACGACCAAACGCCGTGTCAACGCCCTTGAATTTAAACTGCTTCCGGATCTCTATGAGAACCAAGAGTACATCGAGCAGAAACTCGAAGAACAAGAGCGCGAAGAGATTTTCCGGATGAAGAAAATCAAGGCGAAAAAAGAGGAAGCCGAAAAGGCCGAACGGGCAGCTGAGGCGGCCGAAGCCGAAGCACAAGCCGAATCCGCGACCGCAAGCAACTGAGCGGTCTGTCGAGCGATCCGAGCTGTTTTTGCCGTGTCTCGTGAGTTCTCTGTATGCGTACGCCCTGTCCTCGCTGCGACGGTGAGCGCGTTACCCTGCTCGTACCGGATTCGCTTACACAGTATGCGGAATCACCGGCAATTGCGTGCTGTGAGCGGTGTCTGTTCGCCGAGCCGGGATCGCCTGCAGATGCGGCGTCCGATCCACCGGTTGCCCGGATTACTGACCGGTTTCCCTCAGGCGACGGTGCAGTGGCACTCGTGTTGCTCGTACAGCAGCTCGACTCGCTGGCGCTCAACCGCGCGGAAATCGAATCACTCGTCGACGACATCGAGACCCACGGTGTCGACCTATTTTTGACACTCGACCGCCTGCTTGACGATCCAACCGTCGAGCCGTATCTTGATCTTGCTCGTCGACGAGACCAGCTCGAGGTGCTGCTTCGCGAGTACGAGTAGCGACCACTGAGCGAGCAGCGTCTTGATAAAATGGAGCACCGAACGCCACTTGGAGGGCCGAGACGGGAGTGTGGAGGATGGCGTTCGGCGGGCAAACGCAGCGGGGGGACGAGGGGCCGTAGCGACGAACTTGTGAGCGAGACAAGCTCGTATCGCTACACCTGACTGTTCGAGAAAACAGATGTAGTTACTTACTGACTAATTGCCGGCAATCAGTAGTAGGAGCCGCCTACTGAGTCGGCTGTTCTTTCGGCGAGCCGTCGAGATGGTACTCGGCGGAGTTGTCCTGTGGCTCATAGCCGAGTACCTGCCGGGTAGTTTCGATCGAATAGTATTTTCTGTCGTTATCCGAGATGCCATAGACGATTTCGTAGCCATAATCGGCGGTCACACAACAATCAAACAGGTGTGCACAGTCGCGGTACGATAGCCACATTGCCTGTCCCCGTTCGTAGTTTCGTGGCGGATGGCCCTTTGTCAGGTTGCCGATGCGGACACAGACAACCGACAGGCCGTGTTCGTCGTGATAGAACCGGCCGAGCGATTCGCCGGCAGCCTTCGAGACGCCATAGAGGTTGCTTGGCCGTGGGAGTTCGGTCCCATCGAGTCTGAACTCGTCGTCGGTCCGGTAGAGATCCGGCTTTCGTTCGTCGGTTTCGTAATAGCCGACCGCGTGGTTCGAGGAGGCAAAAGCCACCTTCTCGACGCCGACATCGACCGCCGCCTGCAGCACGGTGCGCGTGCCATCAATATTGTTGTGGAGGACGCTCTCCCACGGAGCGTTCGGTCGGGGGTCACCCGCGAGGTGGATGATTGTTTCACAGCCCTCTGCTGCCGCTCGAACCGCGTTGATGTCGGTTACGTCGGCAACGTAGACGTCGCTTTTGTCGATCCCGTCCGGAAGCTTCGCCGCGGGCAGCGGTTCACGGTCTAACAGCCGCCAGTCGTGCGTCGGGCCGAGATCACGGAGGATGGCCTGCCCGACACGACCGCCAGCCCCAGTCAGAAGCACAGGTCGCGCCATTCATTCGGCAAAGAGGGGACGAAGCGTAAGTAACGCGCGGTTCTGTTCCGCCGACCAGCCAGTGAGACCACCGGGTTCGACGCTCGGACTGCGAAGTCGACACCCCTTACTCGGTTCCAGCCAACTGATTGCTATGGTCACATCCACTGAACAGGCCTGTTTCGAGGCTGGAATCAAATTCGGCTCGCTGTATCACCAGTTCGCCGGCACCCCGGTTAGCCCCGACAGCACGCGAAGCCTCGAGACGGCCATGGCCGAGGCAATCGAAAACCAGCCCTTCTGTGAGTCGGTCACCGTCGATATTGATGACGACCGCGTTGCCGACGCTATCGACCACGAAAACGGCTATACGGAACTCACAGGCAACCTAATGACTGTCAATATGCACATCGCCTACGAGGGGGCGACCGTCCGAACAACAATGGAGATGGAAGACGGCTATCCACTGATGAAGCTGGTTTCAGTCACCGAGTAACCCGGCGTTTGCACCGATAAATCCCCAGATTTCACTTTCACTTTCGGGCTCGTTTTTAAACCAACGCGGGTCCATCACTATTTATGAGCCAGTCCACATTCGATGATGACGAGCTATTCGGTGAAGCCGCCGACGAAATGCGCCAAGACGTCGAGGCAAGCCTCTCGGAGGCGCGCGCGGAGCTACCGACCGCAGATTCAGTCTGGGAAATCAAATCTGACAACATCCTGGGCGTGCTCAACGGCCTCAAATCGGCACTCGATGTCGGGGAGGCCGCCGATCACCTCCGGCAGGCCAAAAAGTGGTTTACCCTCGGCTCGCGTGCGGATGCCTTCGAGAATCCCGATGATCTCGAAGCCGAAATCGAGGCCGTCGAGGGGCTACTTGAGACGGTCGAAACCGCTGGCACGGACGCTGGCGACCTCGCCGGAACGATTCCACAGCTTCGCGGTGCCCTCAAAGACGCAGAAGCGGCTTCAGCAGGCGACGAGGCCGATGAAACTGATGAAGCCGACGAGAAATCAGAGTCTGCAGAGGCCGCCGACGCTGACGATTGAATCACCTGACAGCCAGTTGATGCCGACTCGGTCAGTCTCGGTCTCGTGTGGCGACCGCCGAAAGGAGCTCACAGAGTGCCGCCCCCGCCGCCACAAGCAGGTCGGCTCCGAGTTCGGCTGTTCCCTCGGTTGGGTCGCCAACAACACCGTTGTCGGAAAACTCGTCGCAGTCGTGCGCAAGATTGACGCCGACGACCCACTCGCCCCAGCCCGTACTGGCTCCCTCGCGAGCGGCATCGAGTTTGTCGACACGGATGAGCGACTCGTCGAGATGGCGGACGAGCGCGGTTTCGAGCGGGCCGCCGTGGCCCATCTGTGCGGTCTCGACGTCGATGCTGTCGAACCAGGTAAAGGCGACCGCGTAGGCCGTCTCTGTTCTTGAAATCGTCCCCGTGAGCTCTCGGAGGGCATCGACGTTGCCGCCGTGGCCGTTGACGATGACGACCCGGTCGAAGCCGTGGTGCGCAAGGCTTTCGACCGTCTCGCGAACGTAGGCGCGAAACGTATCGGGCGACACCCAGAGCGTTCCGTCAAATGCGCGATGTTCGGCTGCGATGCCGACCGGAATCGTCGGTCCGATCGGGATATCAGTGCCCGTCTGTTTTCTGTAGGCTTCGACACCCGCCTTTGCGACATGCTCGGCGGTGAGTGCGTCGGTGCCAAGCGGTGCGTGTGGGCCGTGTTGTTCGGTGCTGCCGACCGGAAGAACGGCGAGGTTGGTCTCGAGATCACGAACCTCGGGCCATGTCGCCTCCGAAAGCTGCATACTGCCTCTGTGTGCCCGTGGCCCTTGAACTTCCTGTCGACCGATTGGTCGGCATTTGGACGGCTCCAAACCGGTTTGTGCGTTCCCAGCGTTCTTTCACGGGCAATGAGTTATTCAGGCGACAGCGACGATGAAATCGAAGACGAGCGTGCTGAAGATAGCCGCGATCTCGGCGTCGAGTTTGGCGAGCTTGATGAGAAGCTCGCACAACACGACTATCCAGTCACCGTCGAGGAGATCATCGACGACTACGGTGACCACGAACTCGAACTTTCGGGCGGCGAAGAATCAGTCCACGAAGTGCTCGAACCCTATACTGAGCAGCCGGACCAACAGTTCAACGATGCTGACGAAGTCAAACAGGCTATACTCAATATGGTCGGAACCGAGGCTGTTGGCCGTCCGCGGTACAGTGACCGTGGTGTCTCGGACGACGAGGACGACGAGGCGTTCTGAGCGACCAGCCGTCGCCTAATCCTCAGCAATCTCGGTTCGGGCCTGCCGGCGTGCGGCCCGCTGGATGAACTCCTGTGGCAGTGAGTCGATTTCGCCGGCCTGGACACCCCAGAGGTGCGCGTAGAGGCCATCGGTTCCGATGAGTTCGTCGTGACTGCCCCGTTCGACGATCCGGCCGTCCTCGAGCACGACGATCGTTTCGGCGTCTTTGATTGTCGACAGCCGGTGGGCGATGGCAAAGGTTGTCCGGTCAGCAGTCAGTTCGTCGAGGCTTCGCTGAATCAGCATCTCCGTCTCGGTATCGACATCCGAGGTTGCCTCATCGAGGACGAGAATATCGGGGTCCTCGAGAACCGCCCGCGCGATACAGAGTCGCTGGCGCTGGCCGCCCGAGAGTTTGACACCGCGTTCGCCGACCATGGTGTCGTAGCCCTCGGGGAGATTTTCGATGAAGCTGTGGGCTTCGGCGGCTTGGGCTGCCGCGCGAATGTCGGCGTCAGTCGCGTCGAAACTGCCGTACGCGATGTTGTCTCGAACCGTCCCATAGAAGAGATACGACTCTTGGCCAACGTAGCCAATGGTCTGTCTGAGCGACCGTCGGCTTACCTCGCTGATATCTTGCCCATCGATCCTAATTGCCCCTGTATCGGGCTCATAGAGCCGCAAGAGCAGCTTGAGAACGGTTGATTTTCCGGCTCCGGTTGGCCCGACCAATGCGAGTGTCTCACCACCCGCTACCGTGAAATCGATATTGTTGAGGATGCGCTGGGCGGTGGCCTCGGCGTCGGTAGGGTCGGTCTCGTAGCTGAAACTGACATCGTCGTATTCGACACGGCCCTCGGTGACGACGAGTTCGTCGCTTTCGGCATCGTCTTCGACCGCGTCGGTCTCGTCCATCAGCCCGAAAATCCGCTCGGCGGAGGCTTCGGCGCGCTGGTACATATTGATGATCTGGCCGAATTGGGCCATCGGCCAGACGAGCTGTTGGGTAAAGAGGATGAAGACGACGAACTCACCGGTCGACAGCGTCCCCGTGAACGGGCCTGGGCCCGCGCCCGAAAAGACCCAGTAGCCGCCGACGAGGAAGGTGAGGATGAAGCCCGCACCCGAGATGAGTTGGAGGCCGGGGAAAAACCGGATGCGGATCGTGATCGCTCCCCAGTTGGTTTCGTAGTAGGTGCGAGAGACGTCGTCAACGCGGCCCGATTCGAAGTCTTCGGTATTTGAGGACTTGATGACCTGGATGCCGCCGAGGTTGTTTTCGAGCCGGGAGTTGACCGTCCCGACGCTCGAACGGACGGCGGCGTACTTCGGTTGGATCGTCTTGACGAAAATGTAGGTAAAAACCGCGATCAGTGGGACTGGCGAGAGTGCAACGAGTGCGAGCTGTGGGTTGAGATAGATGAGATAGCCGGCGATGGCAATGACCATGACGATCAGCCGAAACGCCGAATTGAGCCCGTCGTTGAGAAAGCGTTCGAGCTGGTTGACGTCGTTCGAGAGAATCGACATGAGCTCGCCGGTCTGTTTGTTCGCGAAAAAGCCCATGTTGAGCTGCTGCATCGTGTCGTAGGTGTCGGTTCGGACGTCGTGTTGGATGTCCTGGGCGAACGAGTTGAAGCCCCAGTTGCGCAGCCAGTGAAAGCCCGCGCCGATGACGAACGAGGCAGTGATGAGGCCGATGACGAGGAAAAACTGATTTTCGGCCGTTGCGGGAAGCCACGTAGCCGGAACTAGTGGGAGGTCGAAGGGCTCGATCTGCTGGAACAGGCTGTCAATAGCGATCCCGAGCAGAATAACGGGGAGGAGATCAAGGAGCCGTGCGCCGAGGCTGGCGATGATTCCCAACGTCGCTGCCGACCAGTAGGGCCGACCGTATTCGCCGACCAGCCGACGCATTGGATTGTCAACGCGGCCGCGCTGCTCGGCAAATGGATCGTCTTCGTCGGCCACGCCCGGATCGACGCTACTCATTGCGGGTCGTAGGGCGGCAGCCCCAAAGAGGGTTGGCTTCGGTGTGTGGCGTCACCGATACTCGTCGGGAATCTCAATGCGGTCGCCGACGGCAATTCCGTTGTCAGTCGTGTAGTGGTACGGGACTTCGAGGATGTACTGACCGGTGCCTTGGAAGGTTCCGTCGTCGTCGACCTCGGCGTGGTGGATGGTCGTGATCTCGCCGCCAGCGTCGATGAAGACGATATCAATCGAGAAATCCATGTTTCGCATGACGTACGACTGCTCACCCTCCGAGTCGTGGATGAACAGCATGCCTTCATTCTCGTCAAGCGATTCGGTGTTGCTCAAGCCGGTATAGCGTTTTTCCCACGTATCAGCGATCCGGACCTCGATAACCGCCAACTCCTCGTCGGTCTCGCCGTCGACGGCGGTGACCGTCGTCCACTCGTAGTCGCCGCGGTCGAACAGCCCGACCTGGGCGGCGACAACGCCGCCGGCAAGCAAGAAGGCTACCGCCGCAACGACAAGGACCCATTGTGGGCGGCCATTCATTGATAGAGTTGTTGTGGGCAGCCGGCATATGGGTTGCGACGCGGAAGGAAAACGTTATTCGGTCGCGTGGATTTCGGTTGAATGCGGGCTCGTGGTCTAGTGGTTATGACGCGGCCTTTACAAGGCTGAGATCGGTGGTTCGACTCCGCCCGAGCCCATCCACTTTTTGCGCTATCGTTCGGAAGACGCGGCTCGTCTTCCGTGATGACGAACGGTCAATTGGCCGTTTGAACTACGGGCTGGCTCCGCCAGCTCTCGGCAAAAGCTGGACAAAAAGCACTACGTCGCTCCCGCTGGTTGCTCTGTGACCACCCACTCGCGTTGCTCCTTCGTGAGAGAATAGCAATAATCAACAGCTAGTCATTTTTGTTGAAGCTTTAGAAGGTACTTACTAACGGGTAGTATCCAAGACAGACACTCACACACTCGCCGTCCCGTCTTTCGAAATCCTTTTTACTTCCATTGCCCTCGCTTCGCATGCACGCCGCCTTAGCTCAGCCTGGGAGAGCACTCGACTGAAGATCGAGCTGTCCCCCGTTCAAATCGGGGAGGCGGCATTTTCTGCGAACTAACGAGGGAGCGACGCGACTGCGCTTGTGAGCAGTAAAAATGTGTTCCAAGCCGAATTGAGCACGACAGTTGCAGCCCGCGCAGCGATGCGAGCAGGAACGTCTGTTACCTGTTCAAATCGGGGAGGCGGCATTTTTGCGACCTCGACACGCGAGCGAAGCGAGCCGTC
>LFFM01000635.1_pt1 | contig 24666 bp, 23 predicted proteins | sample 643131 | NCBI WGS metagenome assembly LFFM01 (sample SAMN03777445, study PRJNA286221) | soda lake metagenome | biome: soda lake; feature: Kulunda steppe; material: water; isolation source: sample Tc-Br brine of Tanatar trona crystallizer | place: Russia: Kulunda steppe | collected 2011-07
GCCGTTCGGCGTACCAGGACGGGACCGTCGCGCGCTCGGCCGTCCGGTCGACGTACACCTTCGAGCCGCGGCGGTACCGGAACGCGAACCGTTCGCCGCCGAGCGTGAACACGTCGCCGGACTCCAAGGTGTCGAGGTACGTCTCGTCGAGCGTCCCGACCCATTCGTCGTCGCGGGTGAACACGTCACAGCTGAACGAGTCGGGGATGGTGCCGATGTTCGTCATGTAGATGACCCGGGCGAGCCGGCCGCGTTTGCCGACCAGCAGCTCGCCGACGGGGAACCCCTCGTGGTGGTGCTCGCCGTCCGGTGGGTCGTTCGCGTCGCGCCACACCTTCGGATACACGTTCTTCTCCGCCAGCCCGTCGTAGTCGGCGGTGAGATACCGCATGAGCGTCTCGTACCGGTCCGCGCCGTACCGCCGGTACGGCCAGGCACGCCGGAGGACCTCGCGGACCTCCCGGTCCGGTCGAACCCGGTTTATCGCCATCCCGTACACGTGTTGGGCGGCGACATCGTGGGCGTTCTCGGGGGCGAACACGCGGTCGACGAATCCCTCCTCGGCGCGCGCGAGCATAGTAGCACACTCGACGAGCTCGTCGCGGTCGAGCGCGAACACCCGCCCTTCGACGGTCTCCCCCGGGCTGTGTCCGGCGCGGCCGACGCGCTGGAGCAGCGCCGCGACGGATTTCGGCGAGCCGACCTGAACGACGAGATCGAGGTGCGGCATGTCGATACCGAGCTCGAGGCTCGTCGAGGTCGTCACCACGTCGAGCGAGCCGGATTTCAACCCCTCCTCGATCCGAGTGCGCTGCGCCTCGCCGAGGCTCCCGTGGTGACACCCGGAGTCCGATTCGTCGTAGCCGAACCGCTCGCGGAGCCCCTGAAGCACCCGCTCCGCGCCTGACCGTGAGTTCGTGAACACGAGCGTGTTCGTGTGTCCGGCTATCAGATCGTGGAGGTCGTCGTAGAACCGGTCCGTGACGGCAGAGCCCGGAGTGTGGATGAGGTCGGCCGCTGGCGTCCGGAGTTCGAGGTCGAACTCCCGAACGAACCGGGTGTCGACGAGCTCGTACTCGCGCGGTTCGAGGCCGTCGGGGTCGCCGACTGCGCCGTCGACGCGCTCGCGTCCGACGAGGAACTCGGCGATTTCCTCCAGCGGTTCGACGGTCGCGGAGCAGCCGACCCGCGTGGGAGAGCCCTCGGTCAGCTCCACGAGCCGCTCCAGCGACACTGCGAGGTGAGTGCCGCGCTTGTTCGCCGCCAGCGAGTGGATCTCGTCGACGATCACGTACTCCACCGTCCGGAGCTTCTCCTTGAACTTCGGCGAGTTCAACAGGATCGCGAGCGTCTCGGGCGTGGTGTTGAGGACGTGTGGCGTCCGGTCGAGCATCGCCTGCCGGTCCGCCGAGCTCGTATCGCCGTGTCGGATCGCCTGCCGGACGCCGGGGTCCTCGTCGGCCGGCAGCAGGTCACCGATCCCGGAGAGCGGCGCTTCGAGGTTTCGGGCGATGTCGTTCGCGAGCGATTTGAGCGGCGAGACGTACAGACAGTAGACGGAGTTCTCCAAGTCGCCGGCGCGGTCGCGGGCGAACAGGTCGTCGAGGACGGCGGTGAAGGCGGCCAGCGTCTTGCCGCTCCCCGTCGGCGACGCGACGAGGCAGTTCCGCCCGGCGTCGATATGTGGGATCGCCTCGCGCTGTGGCGGGGTGAACAGGCCGCCGTTCTCCGGAATATGCTCGCCGAACGTCTCGACCCACCACCGCCGAACCGCCGGAGAGAGCCGGGCGAGAACGTCGGCGTCGTCGATCCGAACGCGCTCCGGATCGAACGCCCAGTCGCGGTCGGCGGCGACGTCGGCGAGGAGCCCCCGAGCGATCGTCTCCGGGTCCGGCTCGTCGCTCGATTCGGACCCGTCGGGGGCGTCATCCGTGGGATCGGTCACTGATCGATCGGTGGGCGCGCGGACCCAAAGCGGTTGTGTCGGGATCGGTCGACGGGGCGTGAGCGCCCTGAACGTCCCATAGGTGTCGGCGTCGTCGCCGGCAGCTGGAGGCAACGATCGGTGGCGGCCGAAGGTATTTGCCCGGGGCGGCCGAGCGGAACGTATGCTATGCAGTGGGGCGGTGACCGGGTCCGGTCGCCGTGCGGTCGCGCTCGGCCTCCTCGTCGGGATCGTCACGCTTCTCGTGCTCTCGGGCGGGATAGCGGCTCCCGCAAGCGCTGAACACGTCCAGCTGGACTCCGCCGACGAGGAGGCGGGCGTCGAAGCCACCGTCGACGAGGTCCCTATCGACGAGCGAGCGACGGACCCGCTCGCGAACGAGACCGGCACGACATCGGTCGTCGTCCGGTTCCCGCCGATGGAGCCGCGTGACCTCGCCGATACCGACGACGACGAGGTCGTCGAGGAGCTACGCGAGCACGCGAGCGACGAACGCGTGGCGTTCGAGGCGTTCGCGGCCGGGACTGACCGCGTAGCGATCGATCGGACGTTCTGGCTGGCGAACGCCGTCCTCGTGAGCGTCGACGCCGACGAGACCGACGCGGACGAGCTGCTCTCGGTCGCGAACGTGACCGACGTTCACCGGAACGTCGTGGTCGCGACACATTCGGGGGCTGCAGGCGGCGGAGAGCGTGCTGAGGGCGCGGGGAGCGTGACGGAGTCCGTCGACCGACACCTTGACGCGTCCACCGATCGGTTCCAGGTCGGCACGGAGCCGACTGGGAGTCACACCGACGGGTTGGAAGCGATCGACGTTCCGGCGGCGTGGGAGCGGTTCGACACGCGGGGTGCGGGTGCGACCGTCGCCGTGATCGACACCGGGGTCGACCCCGCCCACCAGGACATCGAGCTTGCCGCCTGGGCGGATTTCGACGAGAACGGGACGCTCGTGAGCGACGACGTCGCCGACGCGACCGACCCGGACGGTCACGGTACGCACGTCGCGGGCACCGTTGCGGGCGGGGAGGCCTCGGGGACCCACATCGGTGTCGCACCGGAGGCGGCGATCCACGGGATCGACGCCTTCGGCGAGGACGGGTCGGCGACGTTCGCGGGGGTCCTGGCGGCGATGGAGCACGCGACGGTGGACGACGACGTGGACGTCCTCCAGATGAGCCTCGGCGCGAACGGGACGTTCCGCGGGTTCATCATGCCAGTCCGGAACGCCCGGGCAACCGGCTCGATCGTCGTCGCCGCCGCCGGCAACGACGGGGAGAACACCTCCTCGTCGCCGGCGAACGTGTACGACTCGCTCGCAGTTGGCGCGGTCGACACCGACGAGAACCGGAGCGTGGCGGGGTTCTCCAGCGGGGAGCCGATCGAGGCTGCCGAGGCTTTCGGCGAGGTCCCGGACGACTGGCCGGAGCGGTACGTCGTGCCGGACGTCTCCGCGCCGGGGGTCGCGGTCGTCAGCGCGGAGTCCGGGACGACGGAGGGTTACGTTCGTCGGCAGGGGACGAGCATGGCCGCCCCGCACGTCAGCGGAGTGGCTGCGCTCGCGCTCGCCGCGACTGACGGCCGGGTCGAGAGGGACGAGCTCCACGACCTCCTCGTCGACACCGCGGTCCACCCGACCGGAGCCGCGGAGCCGGACGCCCGATACGGCCACGGCGTGGTCGACGCTCCCGCCGCAGTCGAGGCGGCGCTGGCTGCGGCCCCGCCGCCGGAGCCCGTCCCGACGGAGAACGGCGACGAGACGGACGATGAGGGACCGGCCACCGACGACCGGGTACCCGGGTTCGGGGTCGTCCCCGCCGTCGTCGCCGTTCTCGTCGTCCTCCTCGGGTCGCTCGCCGCGGTGCGGGACGGCGGGGATCGCCGGCGTCGAGAGGGGTTATAAGTGAAACCGCGTTACCCGGAGAACTCCGACAGCGACCCGGAGCGGTCGCCACGATCGTCGGACCCGTCGGCGTCGCCGTGATCGGCGTGTTTGGCGTCATCACTGGGCTCCCCGTCGGTCCCGTCCGGCTCGTCCCACGGGGCCACCGGGTCGACGGGCGCGAGCGCGCGCTCGATCTCGGCCGCCGTGTAGTCAACGTCGTCGTCGAGTTCCATCGCGAGCCGCTGCCAGCGGGCGCTCAGTTCGGCCTCGCCCTCCGGCCCGACGCGCGCGCCGCGGGTCTTGAAGAACCGGGTCTCCCGTCCGAGCCGCGAGCCCTCGCCGGTGTGTCCGTCGAGGGCGACGTCGAACTCGGCGCCGGGTTGGAGGTCGTCGACCGGGAAGTCGTGCTCCGGTTCCTCGCCGCGCTCGCGGGCGGCGGCGCGCTCCTCGGCGGCAGCAGAGAAGTACGCGTCGGCGTTTGCGGCCTCACGAGTGGACTGGGCGCGCGCGGCGGCGAGCGCGGCGTGAACCGCACAGAGGCGACCCTTCCATTCCGACGGCTCCCAGCGGTCCGTCGCCAACTGCTCGTATCGCTCGATCGTCAGGGCGACGTCGTCGCCGGCGCGGAGGTCCTCGACGACGTAGAGGTTCAGCCGGTCCCAGAGGTTCCAGGCGTAGCCGGAGCGGGCGAGCTCCCAGGCGGCCCACGCGGCGACCTCCTCGTCGGAACGCCGCACCGCTTTTTGAAGGAGGCTCGAAACCGTATAGCGGCTGTATCCGCCGTCGGTTTCGTTCGGCTCCTTGGGGTCGCCGAAGTCGTTCTCGCCGGTCGCGTCCGGCGTGGTGTCGGTTTCGAGGCTACCGTCGCTACCGAACGTGGCCTGTCTGTCCGCACCGTCGTCTCCCATACGACCGCTCGCGGGGCGCGCGACTTAAATACCGCGTGGAGTTGTCGGGACACGGCACACCCACTCGAGCTGCCCGCGAAAGGGAACGTTTAAGTCGAATCCAGCGGCTAGAATTCAGTGACCGCCCTTAGCTCAGCCTGGTAGAGCAGCCGACTGTAGATCGGCTTGTCCCCCGTTCAATTCGGGGAGGGCGGACTGGTTTTTCAGTCGGTTCGTAGCCAACTGTGGATCGACTTGTCCCCCGTCCCCGCGAGCGAAGCGAGCGGGGAACAGCGAGTCGCAGCGCCGAGCGAAGCGAGGCGATCGTCTCGCGCGTTTCAATTCGGGGAGGGCGGACTTTTGCTGCGAACGAAGTGAGCAGTCAAAAGACCAATCGACCCGAATTGAGCAGACGAGTCACAGCCCGGAACCGTGAGAGGAACAGATGGGAGGTAGTACACGCAACACTCCGGACATCCCAGTGAAGACATCGACGCCGAAGCGGGTCCCCACAAACGACGGAAATAGGCGACTAGTTATGTCCGATCACAACGTGCTCGGTCACTATGGCACGTACGAGACGCCTCACCAGCCTCTGGAATCGTTCGACAGGGGCGAAGGTCGCGATGGTGGCTGCGGCGCTGCTCGTCGTCTGCCTCGTCGTTATCGCCGGCTTCGTCGGGCTCGGAACCGCGCTGTTTTATGACTCCTACCAGTCGTCGTACGGGTTCGAGGCGAGCGTTGACGTCGATGGCGCGACCGAGAACGTTGTCGTCCTTCTTCCCATCGGTGTTCACGACGGTGAGGCGGTCGTCGACGAGCTATACGTAGCCGACAGCGACCGGTTCGTTGGCGTCTCACACGAGGTGGTGGCGACCGACCGCGGCCCGATGCTCCGGATCGAGATCGACGAAGTTCGCGAGGGTCGCGACACGCTCTGGTTCGACTCACGGATCACGTCCGACTGGACGATCGACACGCGGACGCCACGCGGAACGGAGCCCGTTCTCGCCCCGGTTGAGCTCAGTGATCCCGAGCGCGGCGCGGACGACCACGACGACTGGGCGGCGGACCGGTGGCCGGACTACCGGTCCTTCGAAGCCACGAGTCCGGTGTACGTCGAGCACGGCGGCGACGACATCACCTTCGGCGTCATCGTCCGCTACGAGGGAACAAACGAGTGGTGGACGTTCGGGTGGAGTTGGAACACTTACGAGACGTCCGTCGCAGGCGACATAGCCGGGACTGACCCGGGCGGCGAATGGGTCGAGCTCCGCGGTTGGCACACCGAGGGAGTCGGGAGCTACCCGCGGTTCCCGCCGACACCGTCGTGATCCCGGGCCCGCAGCCGATCCGGAGCGGCCTGCACACGAGGGATCAATATATATTGACAATAGTATAATGACTTATATATAATGAACTTTAATTATTAAGTCGTGCCATCCGAATGGGTGGAGCGGGTGGTACGGCGAGAGGTGAAAGGCATGTCACAGAACAGACGGACGACGGACGGGAGTCGTATCGTGAGTAAATCGGTCGAAACGGGCCGACGGAACCTGCTTCGCGGGATCGGCGCGCTCGGACTCGGATCGGCCGCCATCGGAGGCGTACAGGCACGGCCGGATCACGCGGGGTCGGGATCCGCAGCGGAGCCGGTTCCGATATCCGCGCAGTTCTGGTCGTTCAACAATGCGGACCTCACGACGGCGGAACTGATCTACGAGATGGAGAAGGCGGGCTACGACCACTTCGAACCGTTCTCGATCGACGGCGACTCGGACGTTGACGCGATCACGGAGGCGATCGACGAGACCGGCGTGGGAATGGCCAGTGCCCACCAGGGACTCTACGACACGCTCGACGATCCCGAGGGAGTGGCCGAACTGTACCTCCAGTACGGGGAACCCGCACTCATCGAGGCGTACATCAACGGTGAGACGTGGAGCACCGAGGAGAGCGTTCTCGAACTCGCTCACGACGTCAACACGGCGGCGGACGAGATGGCCGATCACGGACTCGAGTTCGGGTATCACAACCACGACCACGAGTTCCAAGAGCTCGAGGACGCCGACGAGATCGCCTACGACGTGTTCGCGGAGGCGGTCGAAGATCACGTTCACCTCCAGATCGACGTCGGCTGGGTAGAGACGGGCGGCGCGAACCCGATCGAGTATATAAGCAGGTATAGTGACGAGATCGACTCCATCCATATGAAGAACATGCGAGACGGTGACTTCGTCGAGATAGACGAGGGTGACGTCAATATGAAGGCCGTCGCCAATGTCGCGCGGGCGACCGCCGATGTCGATTACCTGGTCTACGAGTACGATTGGGCACCGGAGCCGATCGAGTCGATGAACATCGGTGGCGAGTTCCTCGGTCGGTGGAACGGCCCGCCTCGCGGGCGTAACTGACGGACGAGCGCCGAGTGGCAATCCCACTCGGTGACGCGCGTTATGCGCCGGACTCTGGCCCAGTCGATGTGCCGCAACATCACCCGAATCTGCGGGGGCGTCGCGTACGGTCCACTACCCGTGTTAATCTCTACCATTCTCCCTGATTTCTTACATACTACTTTAATATTTATTAGATTAATTACTTAAGGATGTCAGTAGGACAAGAACTCCTCGACGTGCCGTTTCCCGAGATGGTGGCTAGCATGGGCCAGGGTATCGCGGACGCGCAGAACCAGTTGGATATGAACTCCGTGGAGGTCGCGAAGATCCTCGCCGAGACGGAGATCGAAGTCGTGCCGGCGATCACGCGGACGATCGACGCGGACGGTGACGTCACGTACGACTCCGCCGACCCGATCGATGTCTCACTGCTGCAGGCCGGGCTGTTCCCGACGTTCTACCAGTTCTCGGAGGCCGTCATCGAGGTCGAGATGGATATCAAAACGACGACCGAACGCGAGACCGACATCGACGTGAGCGCCAAAGCGAGGGCCGGATTCGGTCTCTGGGGCGGCAGCATCCAGACCGACGTGAGCCACAACCGGAAGTTCGGCAAGGAGGTCCACGGGACGAGCAAGCTGAAGACCACGATGGTCCCGGTGCCGGAGCCACCGTACCTCTTCCCCGAGGTCGAGACCGTCGACAACCGCACGACCGAGTGACCGTCCGCGCCTCCCGCGCGGCAACGAAACACCGCCCAGTCCCGACCGGGGGATACGCGACCAGCCATGCCACAGACACCAATGCCGCCACGAGCCCATCACATACCGCCACGCCGTATCGCCCCCGATCGATCTACCCGAACCGTCGCGGCACTGCCGTTCGGCGACCTCGTGTTCCTGTTGGCCGAAGGGGTCGCGGACGCCCAGACCGCTCTCGACGCCCACGCCATGGAGACGCGTGAAACACTCTCGGAGACCACGGTCGACGTGGTGCCGACGGTCAACCGCACCATCGACCCCGGCGAGTCGGTGACGACCGAAACCACTCCGGCGGAGTCACGGTCGCTGCTCGAGCTCGGGATCACGCCCGCGTGGTACCGGTTCAGCGAGTCGACTGTCGAGGTCGCAATCGACATCACCGCCGCGGACGGATCTGGAAGCGGGGACCGAACCGCCAAGGAGGCAGCCGAAGACTGGGCCACCAACGAGGCAGCCGAGGATCGGACCACTGGCGGCACTACGGAAGAGCGGGCCGATCGATCGCTCGATCTGCGCGCCGACACGGAAGCCGGGATCGACGAGCGACGGTTCGACTGGGAAGTCGGGACGAACGCCCGCCTCGCGGTTCAACTCCGACCGACGCCATCGCCGGCGCGGCTCCGACCGGCGGGCACTACCGACGTGGCTCCGACCGACGCCGTCACCGGCACGGCAGGGGCCACCCAACCGGCGAACGGACGAACCAGTTCCGGAGGAGCCGACCATGGCAACTGACCAGTGGCTCGATCGGCCGCTCAAGGAGTTCATCCGCACGATCGCGTTCTCCGTGGCCGAGGGCCAAGAGGAGTTGGACCAGCGAGCCATGCGGTCGCAGCTGGCGATCGAACGCGAGATCGAGGAGGGCACGCTCGGGTACGACCTCGACGCGTCATGGCTTCGCTTCTCCGAGGTCGAGGCGGACCTCGAAGTGACGCTGTCGATCGAGGGACGCGAGATCCACGATCCGGAGACCAAGGAGGTTCGCGGCTTCAGGCCCGTCGTGAGCGCGCTGCCGCTGAACCACCGCGTCAAACACGAGTACGACGTCGACGCCGAGATCGCCAGCAAGGTACGGCTCCGGATCGCGCCGGTTCCGCCGGAGCGCCGACAGCCATGAGCAGCTGGTTCACGAACCGTGGGGACGCGGTCCGTCTCGACGAGACGTTCCAACTGACCGAGGTACCCCACGTCGACGCCGAAAAGTTCGAGCCCATCGAGCGCGCGGCCATCGAGCGGCTGGTCACCGAACAGCAGGGGTCGCTCGTGCGGCTCCAGAGCGATGTCCTCGAGATGCGGGCCGAGCGAACCGCGTTGGAGCGGCAGCTCTCGACGCTCGAATCAGAGCGGGGACGGTTACAGGAGCGGGTCGGCGAGCTCGAGGCGACGCGCCCGTCGCTGGAACCGACGGCCGTATTCTCAAACCTCGGTGCAGCGCTTCAGGAGGTCGACGAGGACCTGAAAGGGGAGCGATACCGCGTCGACGACGTGGACTTCAGGCTCAAGACGAACGTGATCCAGACGGACGAAGGGTTACGGATGCATCTGCCGTCGCTTGACGAGTCGTCGGCGTCGGCCAACCTCAGCGAGGTGTCGTTCCGGCTCCGGGCACCGCGAGGGGAGACCGACGCCGAGCAGCCGAGCTACGTCGACGTGCCGGACCTCCGCGGCGTCCCGTACGAGGTGGCGGCCCGACAGCTCGCGTCGGCCGAGCTATCCGTCGGAACGGTCGAACGTGCCGTCGACCCGGACACGACGCCCGGGACCGTTATCGAGCAGTTCCCGGACGCGTTCAGTGTCGCAGAGGCAGAGGCCCCGATCGACCTCGTGATCGCCGCCGAGCCGGATCCGGATCCCGACGGGCGAACCCCCGAGAGGGAAACGACCAACGAGACGGAAGGGAGTCAAGATGAGTCCCGAACCGACACGCGAGAGCGTGCTCCACGGTCGGAGGATGACGCGTCGGAAGACGACGCCCCGACAACCGACGACGACGAGCGGAACCAGGTGGAGCCGTTCCGGCGGGCGATCGCCGAGGTTGCCCCGGAACACGGGAAAGTCGTCGTAGACCGCCTGCGTCGCGCCGGCGTCACCGACCCCGAATCGCTGCGTCGGTTCGACCCGGACGAGCTCGCGGCGCGACTGTCGATCCCCACCGAGGTGGTCGACGAACTCCAGGCAGAGCTCGGCGGCAAACGGGACCCGGTTCCGTTAGAGGAGGTGTCGGGGATCGGCCCGACCTACGCGGGTCGCCTCCGTGATGCGGGCGTACACGGCGTGTCACAGCTCGCGACGCTCGATCCGGGGACGGTCAGCGACCTTGCCCGGGTGTCGACGGGCCGGGCCGAGGAGTGGATCGAGCAGGCCCGGCGGCTGAGCGGGGAGTCGTGACCCTCGCGGAGCGGTTCGGCGCGTCGATCGAGATCACCGGACCGGACCCGGAGACCGAGGGCTTCTTTCTCGTCACACGACCGGAGCGCGTCGATCACGAGTCGTTCGTCGCCGGGCTTCTCGGGCTGATCGGAAGCGCGGACCGGCTCGTGCTACATCACCCCACGGGGTTCGCCGTCGTCCGGCTCCCGTTCGGTCGGGCCCAGCGGCTGAAACGACTGTCGTGGGTCGAGACGGTCGGGGGGATCCGGTTCGACCCCGAGCGACTCGCCGCGGCCACGGGCGTGCCCGCACCGTGATCGGTCCGTTGTTCACCGATCCGTCGTTCACCGATCCGTTGTTCACCGATCCGTCGTTCACCGATCCGTCGTTCACCGACCGGCCCTTCACCGATCGGCCCTTCACGCACCCCGATCGGGTGGGGGAGCTTCACGCACCCTGATCGGGCGGGGAACTGTGGAATACGAGTAATAGCGAAGCGGTCAGATCCCTTCGATGCGCCGCAGCGTCGCCCGAACCGCTTGCGGCGTCGCGTACGGCCCGCCCTCGACGCGGTGGTCGGCGAGCAGGATCGGGATCGGGTTCTCGCGGAGCGCGGATTTCACGTCGCCGAGGTCGTCGGCGTCGTTGTCGTCGAGCCCGACCGTTCGGGTCAGCCGACTCACGGAGACCGACTCGCCGTACGGCACCTCTCGGAGCGCGTCGAGCACTCGACGCTCCTCGGTTGGGACCGTAAGTCCGGTATCGACGTCGTCGAAGTGGTCGCGCTCGCCGCGGAGGTAGTCGCCGATCCGATCGAGGAGCGTGTGGTCCGTGTCGGCGTCGTCCGGGACCGTCTCGGGGAACGAGGTCGCGATGACCCGACCGCCGGCGAACCCGACCTCGACCGATCGTTCGAGGCCGTCGTACTCCCGGGCGAACACGCCGGAGACTCCACTAGTGTCCATGCCCGACCGTGAGATCGCCGGCCGTATAACGGATCGGGAGCGGTCTCCCCCGCAACCCTTATGTACAAATGAGTTCATTAGTGTACAGTAATGGAGGAACCAGCCGAGGAGCTCGCGCCGGCGGTCCGGTCGATCCTGTCGGCCGCCCGCGAGCGGGCCGCGACGAGCCACTCGACCGAGGTGCGGATCGACGACCCGCGGGACCTCAACGCCGCCTTCGCGGCGGCCGAGGCCGACGGACGCGTCCCGGTGGTAGCCGAGGTGAAACCGACCAGTCCGACGACGGACGGGACCCGCGCCGACGACCCGGTCGCGCTCGCGGAGAGAATGGTCGCGGGTGGGGCGGCCGCGCTCAGCGTGCTCACCGAGCCGGACCATTTCGGCGGGAGCACGGGGACGCTCGAACGCATCCGCGCGGCGGTCGACGTCCCGGTCCTCCGAAAGGACTTCGTCGTCGACGAGGGGCAGCTCGACGCCGTCGAGAGCGACGTCGTCCTGCTGATCGCGCGGTTCGTCGGCGACGACCTCCCGGATCTCCTCTCGGCCGCCCGGGACCGCGGGTTCCAGGTCCTCGTCGAGGTTCACGACCGGGAGGAGCTGGCCGCCGCCGTCGACGCGGGCGCGGAGTTCATCGGCGTGAACAACCGGGACTTGGCGCGACTGGAGGTCGACCTCGCGACGTTCGAGGAGGTGGCCCCTGCGGTCCCCGACGACGTGACGCTGATCGCGGAGAGCGGGCTCTCGACTCGGGCGGACGTCCGCCGGATGCGAGCGGCGGGCGCGGACGCCCTGTTGATCGGGAGTGCCATCATGGACGGGGACGTCGAGGCGAACACGCGCGAACTGACCGGAGCGAGCGGCGACGACACACGATCGACCGACGACGCGACACACGACACCACAGCCACATGAGCGAAACCGGATCCACGACGAACGAGACGACGGGAGGAGTCGACGAGACAGCCACACTCTCGCGACGACCGGGCCGCGAGCGCGGCCGAGAGGACGGGAAGTTCGGCCGCTACGGCGGCCAGTACGTCCCCGAGGCACTGATGCCCGCGATCGAGGAGCTCGCCGACGCCTACGAGCGGTACGTCCTCGGCAACGAGGACGGGTTCATGGACGAGTTCCGCGAGCGGCTCGCCGACTTCGGCGGGCGACCGACGCCGCTGCAGCGCGCGGACCGACTCTCCGAGCGCTACGGCCGCGACGTGTACCTCAAACGCGAAGACCTGCTCCACGGCGGCGCACACAAACTGAACAACGCGCTCGGTCAGGTGTTGCTCGCAAAGTACATGGGCAAAGAGCGGATCATCGCGGAGACGGGCGCGGGCCAACACGGCACGGCGACCGCGATGGCGGCCGCCCACCTCGATATGCCGTGTACGATCTACATGGGCGAGCGCGACATCAACCGCCAGCGCCCGAACGTGTTCCGAATGAAGCTCAACGGCTCCGACGTGAAACCGGTCACCGCGGGGCGCGGGACGCTCAAGGAGGCGATCTCGGAGACGATGCGCGACTGGGCCGCGACCGTCGAGGACACCCACTACGTGATCGGCTCCGTCGTCGGGCCTCACCCGTTCCCGGTGATGGTTCGTGACTTCCAGGCGGTCATCTCCGAGGAGGCCCGTGAGCAGGCCCTCGAGAAGACTGGTGCGCTCCCCACCGATGTCGTCGCCTGCGCCGGCGGCGGATCGAACACGATGGGGTCGTTCGCGGCGTTCGTCGACGACGAGTCGGTCGCGCTCCACGCGGTCGAGGCGGGCGGGTCGACGCTCGAAGTCGACGAGGCGGCCGGTGTCGCCCCCAACTCCGCCTCGCTGTTCACGGGCGAAGAGGGCGTCCTCCACGGCGCGCGGACGAAGCTGCTCCAGGACTCGGACGGACAGATCATGGAGAGCCACTCCGTTTCCTCCGGGCTCGACTACGCCGGCGTCGGTCCCGAGCTCGCCTACCTCGTCGACGAGGGACGGGTGACGCCCGTCGCCGTCGACGACGACACGGCGCTCGAAGGGTTCCACCGCCTCTCCTCGACGGAAGGGATCATCCCCGCGCTGGAGACGGCGCACGCGTTCGGCTTCCTCGAGGAGCACCACGAGTCGCTCGGCGACCGGGTGGTCGTGAACGTCTCCGGCCGCGGCGACAAGGACCTCGACGCCGCTATCGAGGAGACGCACGCCCGCGACATCGAGGGCGCGCCGGACATGTCGATGTTCACGGGGGGGATGTAGATGGCGGGGAGTCCGGACGCGTCCGACCGCGAACGGGTCGGCAACAGCGACGCCATCGCGGCGGCGTTCGCGGACGGCCCGGCGTACGTCCCGTACCTCGCGGTCGGTGACCCCGACTACGAGTCCTCGCTCGCGTACGTGGAGGCGCTCGACCGCGGCGGTGCCGACGTCATCGAGCTGGGCCTCCCGTTCTCGGAGCCGATCGCGGAGGGACCGACGATCCAGGGAGCGGTCGTCCGCGCGCTCGACGGCGGGATGACGCCGGACCGCTTCTTCGAGTTCGTCGAGACGCTCGACGTGGACGCGCCGCTCGTCTGTATGACGTACTACAACCTGATCTACCAGTACGGGGCTAGCGAGGCGCGAAGCGCCTCGGACGCGAGCGGCAACGCCGCGAGCCACGACGGGCCGGCGTCGTTCGTCGAGCGGGCCGCCGAGGCCGGCTTGGAGGGGTTCGTCATTCCCGATCTCCCGGCGGAGGAAGCCGACCCGCTTCGGGAGGCGTGTGACGAGTACGGACTCGACCTCGTCTTCATCGTCGCGCCGACGACGCGCGGCGAGCGGCTCGAACGGATCATGGAGCGGGTGTCGGGGTACGTGTACGTCCAGGCACGGCTCGGTACCACCGGGGCGAAGTCGGACGTCTCCGACAGCACCGCCGAGAGCCTCGACCGCCTCCGCGAGTACGACGTGCCGAAGGCGGTCGGGTTCGGCATCTCGACCGGCGAACACGCGGAGCGGATCGTCGCCGGCGGGGCAGACGGGATCATCGTCGGCTCCGCGCTCGTCGACATCGTCGCCGAGGGGCACGAAGAGGAGCGCTCCGTCGAGACGGTCGCCGACCAGTTGGCGGCGCTCTCGGAGGAGCTGAAGGCGGGTGCCGAACGCGGGTACGCGACTCGCGTCGGGACGCCGGGATCGTAGCCGCCGATGCGGCGGGTATCGACCGGGTGACCGTCTTCGAGAGAATACGTCCCCGAACGAAACCGACTTACCTCCGATTGACACACTCTCACACAACGAGCCGTTCCACATGACACCAGGACTCACTGCACGACTCGACCGTATCTCGACGAACGACCGCTACCTCATCGTGCCGATGGATCACGGGATCACGATGGGAGCCGTGAAAGGGCTCGTCGACATCGAGTCCACGATCGACGGCGTGACACGCGGCGGCGCCGACGCCGTACTGACACAGAAGGGAATCGCCGACCGGGTTCACGACAACAAGAACGGGGCGGGATACATCGTCCACGCCAACGCCTCGACGACGATCGGCCCCGACGAGAACGACAAGCGGATGACTGCCACGGCCGAGGAGGCGGTTCGCGCCGGCGCGGACGCGGTGTCGCTCCACCTCAACGTCGGCTCCGACTACGAGCCGAAACAGATCGAGGACCTCGCCGCGCTGACCGACGACGCCGACAGGCTCGGCCTCCCCGTCCTCGCGATGGCGTACGCCCGCGGCCCCGGCGTGGACGGGGCGGATCCCGAGTCGCTGGGGCACGCCGTCCGGCTCGCGGAGGAGCTCGGCGCGGACGTGGTGAAGACGGGCTACTCCGGCGACGGCGACTCCTTCGAACGGGTCACCGAGTCCACCCGACTCCCGGTCGTCATCGCCGGCGGGTCGAAAGGGACGGACCGCGAGACGGTCGAGATGGTCCGCGGGGCGATGGATGGCGGCGCGGCCGGCGTCTCGATGGGGCGCTCGATCTTCCAACACGACGACCCCGAAGGGATCGCAAGCGCGGTGTCGGCGATTGTGCACGACGGCGCCGACGTCGACGAGGCGCTTCGGGCCGGCGGGTTCGTCGAGGCGTAATCGGACCGCCCCGGCTGTTCGTTCCGCAGTTTTCAAGCCCGGCCCCCGTGAGTCGATCAGTATGACGCGCACGGTCTGGGTCAAAGCCGACGGCACGGTCGGGGAGTGGAACACACGCAAGCGCCGGATCACGGCCGCGATCGAGGCCGGGGCCGACTGGGTCCTCGTCGACGAGGCGGACGTCGCTCGGGTGCGCGAGCTCGGCGATGTGAACGTTGCGGCGTTTCTCGCGGACGCCGATGTCGTCGACGGGGACGGCGACGACGCCGAGGCCGACGCCTACTTCGTCGGAAAGGACGGCGAGGGGGACGGCACCATCGACCTCCCCGAAGACTTCTCCGGCTCCGCGGACCTGACGACGCTTCGCCGGCGCGACGACCGCGCACAGGGCGCGTACGTCCGAGTGCTCGGCACGGAGTACGAGGCGTTCGCCGAGGAGGCCGCCACGGCCGCCGATTTCACCGTTATCGTCGGCGAGGACTGGTCTATCATCCCGCTGGAGAACCTCATCGCACGCGTTGGCGAGGAGACCCACCTGATCGCCGGCGCGACGACGGCCGCCGAGGCTCGAACTGCCTTCGAAACGCTGGAGATCGGCGCGGACGGCGTCCTCCTCGACACCGACGCTCCGGACGAGATCCGCGGCGCGGTCGAGGCCCGCGACGCCGCCGACCGCGAGTCGCTCGATCTGCGGTACGCGGAGGTCACGGCGGTCGAGCGAACCGGGATGGCCGACCGGGTGTGTATCGACACCGGGTCGCTGATGGACGGCGACGAGGGGATGCTCGTCGGCTCGATGTCGCGCGGTCTCTTTTTCGTCCACGCGGAAACGGCGGAGTCCCCGTACGTCGAGTCGCGCCCGTTCCGCGTGAACGCCGGCGCGGTCCACGCGTACGTCCGGAACCCCGAGGGCGGCACGAACTACCTCGCGGAGCTGTCGAGCGGCGACGAGGTACAGATCGTGGACACCGCCGGTCACACCCGTGAGGCGATCGTCGGGCGCGTGAAGATCGAGAAGCGGCCGATGTTCCGGGTCCAAGCGGAGATCGACACCGACGACGGCGTCGACCGCGTCGAAACCCTCATTCAGAACGCCGAAACGGTGAAAGTCGCCACGAGTGAGGGTCGAAAGGCCGTGACGGATCTCGACGTGGGTGACGAGGCGCTCGTCTACTACGAGGACGTCGCCCGCCACTTCGGCGAGGCGGTGGAAGAGAGCATCATCGAGAAGTGACCGTGAGGACCGTGACCGGACCGTACACGTCCTCCCGGCCGAGGAGGGAAGCGAAATGAAGGTACTCGCCGTCGTCGGACCGTCCGACTCGGGGAAGACCACGCTCGTGACGCGGCTGGCGGAACGATTGAGCGAGCGTGGCAGCGTCGCGACGGTCAAACACCTCACTCACGAACCCGATGTCGACACCGAAGGGAAGGACACGGCGCGACATCGGGCGGGAGGTTCGGTACACACCGTCGGCGTCACGGACGAGGGGACGTGGTTCGCGACCGGTGAGAGCCGGAGCCTAGACGAGATCCTCGTCGAGTTCGATCGACACTACGAGTACGCGATCGTGGAGGGGTTCAGCGGGAGCGACCTGCCGAAGGTCGTCCTCGGCGGACGGGCGGCCGCGGGGCCGATCGTTGCGACTGCGCCGGCCGCCGACGCTGTCGACATCGACTCGGTTCTCGCGTCCCTTCGGAACGCAGAGCCCTACCGATAACGCGAGCTACGGTGGGGTATATAAACACCCACAGTATCGAGGAAGATCCGGAACTCGTTACCGGAAAGTGGTAACTCGTAGCCGAGTATATATGATCAGATTCTCGATTCGATCGTGAGGAGACAACTATGTACCCGACGACACGATCGACGGGCTGTGACACACGTGAGTGTCGGAGTAACCGTGTCGAGATACCGTTCACACGCGGTGTCTCATCTCGGAGCGTGGTTCGATGAGCAGTCTCGGAGGCGACGGCGTGCGAGGTCGTATCCGTGACGCCGGGCCGCGGACGTACGCGTGGCTCGGACTGATCGCCCTCGGACTGCTTATCGGGATGTACGGTGCCCTGTTGACGCTCATTGAAGGCACGACGGTGCTCGGCCTGAGCGATCAGGTTCCGTGGGGAGTCCTCATCTCCACGTACGTCTTCTTCGCGCTGTTGAGCACCGGTATCTGTATCGGGATCACGTCGCTGTCGAGCGTCTTCGGCATGAAAACCTTCGACCCGCTCGTGAAGCGGGGAGTGTTGTTGTCGTTGCTCACGCTCGCTGCGGGAGGATTGGTCATCATGGCCGGACTCGGGCAGCCGTTCCGCGCGATCCCACAGATGCTGCTCTCGCCGAACCCGTCGGCCCCGATGTGGTGGATGATCGTCCTTTACTCCGTCTACGGCGGCGCGCTGGTCGCCGAGTTCTACCTGCTCGATCGAGCCGAGAAGCCGAGCCAACGCCTGACGCTCGCGGTCGGGATCGTCGCGCTCGTCGCACCGATCCTCGCCGGCGGGATGCTCGGCGCGATCTTCGGAACGGCCGAAGCACGCCCCTACTACGGCGGGATCTTCGCGTCGGTGTACCTGCTCGTGACGGCGGTGTTCTCGGGCGTCGCGCTGCTCACGGCGGTCACGATCGCCGAGCGACGACTGACCGATGCGACGGCGAGCGCCGTCGACGAGACCCTGCTAACGGGAACGCTCGCGAAGTACCTCGGCGTCCTCGCTGGCGTGACACTGCTTCTCACGGCGTTCAGACACGTGTACGGGCTCGTCGCCACGAACGAAGCGCTCGCGCTCGCACACGAGCACATGCTGTTCGGGGCACATGGCGTGTGGGCGCTCGGCGTGGGCGTCGGGCTCGGCATGGTCGTGCCGTTCGCGCTTCTCTCGCTGCCGCGAACGCGGACGGTCGGCGGCGTGTTCACCGCCTCGGTCCTCGCGCTCGTCGGGCTCTTCGCGAGCCGCCTCGAGTTCGTTCTCGGCGGCCAGGTCGTCGCGCTGACGAACGACCCTTCACACCAGTTCCCGCTGGTGAGTTACGCGCCGTCCGCCGCGGAGATCGCGATCGTCGTGTTCGGCTTCGCGCTGTTCGCGCTGCTGTACACGGCGGGGAGACTCGTCTTCGACCTCGACGAGCACCCGGATCACGGAGCCACCGAAATGACACACCCGAACTCGGCCGCGACCACGGAGGTGACGGACGATGACTGAGGCCGCGGAGTCGCTCGACGACCGGATGGTCGCCGAGCTCGACGAGACCGACCTGCAAGACGAGGGTGTCGACCTGAGCATGGTCATCGACCTACAGCGCTGTACCGGCTGTGCGGCCTGTAACATCGGCTGTGCACAGGAGAACAACCTCCAGGAGGGGCAGGCGTACTCCAGCCGGATCATCGAGACCGAGGGCGAGTTCCCCGACGTCAGCTACGAGTACACGCCGACGCTGTGTAACCAGTGCGAGGACGCCCCGTGTGCGGAGGGCTGTCCGACCTCGGCGCTGTACAAGGGTGACGGCGACATCACGATGCACGATCACGAGAAGTGTATCGGCTGTAAGGCGTGTATGGTCAACTGTCCGTACGACGAGATAACGCTGAACAAGGAGGACCCACACCCGCGTTGGGAGCGCGACGAGGCGGTCATCGAGAACGGAACGGCGTCGCCGAAGCAAGTCAAAGAGCGGGCCGACGTCGACGAGGACGCGCCCGCCTACTACAACCCGAACCGCGAGGTCGGCGAGCACGAGCACCCGACCAGATACAAGGGCGTCGTCGAGAAGTGCAACTTCTGTGTTCACCGGCTCAACGAGGGCGAGCTCCCGCGGTGCGTCGAGGAGTGCCCCTGTGAGGCGCGGATATTCGGTGATCTCAACGACCCGGACAGCAAGGTGAACGAGGTCCTCGGGAAGTACAACCCCGACGTGCTGAAGGAAGACGAGGGGACGAAGCCGAAGGTGAAGTACGTCAGAGAGTACAACGGCGGCGGCTACGAGCGAGGGACCGGCGAACCCGGACTGAGCGACTAGACCGATGAGCACCAACGACACCACCACTGAGACGGACGATGGCACCGACGGTTCCGGCCTCTCGTTGGGGCGCAGGAACTTCATGAAGGCGGGCGCGGTCGGCGCAGTCGCGGCCGGGCTCGGTACCGGCCTGACGAGTCTCACGTCGGTCGTCGAGGCCGACGACTACCGCGACGCGTTGGTCGAACACAGCGGCGACTGGAGGCCGAACTGCTGTGCGGGCTGTACGTCCTGGTGTTCGGCGGAGGTGTTGGTCGACGACCGAACTAACCGCGTCATCAGGACGCGAGGCCACGAGGACTCGAAGATCCACGGCACGCACGACTGCCCGCGTCAGGACCTCGCCATCCAGCAGCTGTACGACCCGGATCGGGTCACGCAGCCGATGAAGCGGACGAACCCAGAGAAGGGCCGAGACGTCGACCCGGAGTTCGAGCCGATCAGCTGGGAGGAGGCGATCGACATGCTCGCCGACGAGATCATGGAGCTCCGGGAGAACGAGGAGCCGGAGACGTTCATGGTCACCCGCGGCAGGTACACCTACCTCCGCCCGATCCTCTACAGTTACCTCCCGAAGATCGTCGGCTCGCCGAACAACATCTCCCACAGCGCGATCTGTGCGGAAGCAGAGAAGTTCGGCCCGATGTACACCGAAGGCGAGTGGTCGTACCGTCAGTACGACGTTCAAAACGCCCGGTACGTGCTCGCGTGGGGCGCAGATCCCATCTCGACGAACCGGCAGGTCTCACACTACTCGAACGAGTTCGGCGACCTGCTCGACCGCGCGACGGTCGCGGTCGTCGAGCCGCGGCTCTCCTCGACGGCGACGAAATCCGACGAGTGGCTCCCGGTCGAGCCCGGACAGGACGGCGCGCTCGCGTCGGCGATGGCGCACGTCATCCTGCGTGAGGGCCTGTGGCATCGCGAGTTCGTCGGCGAGTTCGCGGACGGCGAGAACCGCTTCGTCCCCGGTAACCGGGTCGGGCCCGAGACGTTCGAGGAGTCCGCGAACAGCCAGGGGGTCGTCGAGTGGTGGAACGAGGAGCTACACGACAAAGACCCCGAGTGGGCCGCGGAGCGGGCAGGCGTCCCGGCCGAGCAGATCGAGCGGGTCGCGGTCGAGTTCGCCGAGGCCGGACCGCAGGCGATCTCGTGGCTCGGCGGCGGTCCCTGTATGCAGATCCGCGGGAGCTACACCTCGATGGCGATCCACGCACTGAACGGACTCGTCGGGTCGGTCGGCAATCGCGGCGGTACCCTGTACGCGCCGAGCACCGGTGTTGACGACCTACCCGCTCCTGACGGCTACATCGACGAGGTCGCCGAGGCGGGCCTCGACAACGAGAAGATCGACCAGCGCGGGCGGCTGGAGTTCCCGGCCCTCAAAGGTGGCGAGTCGGGCGGGGGCGTCGTCACCAACAACGCGGCTGACGGGATCATCGACGAGGACCCGAACGAGATCAACGTGCTGATCTCCTATTGGAACAACTTCGCCTTCTCGAACCCGGAGAGCCAGCGCTGGGAGGAGGCGCTCTCGAAGATCCCGTTCCACGCGACCATCGAAACCCACGCCAGCGAGACCGCGTGGTTCGCCGACCTGATCCTGCCGGCGACCCACCACCAGTTCGAGCGCTGGGGCCAGCTCCGGAGCACTGGCGCTGGCTACCGGACGATCAACCTGCACACGCCCGTGATGGCCGACGATCCGGACGACCCCGCGGACGTCCTCGACACCGGTCGGCTGTGGGACGTCAAGACCGACGAAACGGAGATCCCGTACCTGCTAGCGGAGGCGCTCGCGGACAAAGGGTTCGAGAACATGCTGGAGTTCTTCGACGAGGAGTACCCCGATCCCGAGACGGGGGAGTCGCTCCGCGAGGAGGTCCCCGGCGACGACTTCCGGTCGCGCGAGCTCCGAGCGCAGGCGTTCTCGCGGAACGCGATCAAGCATCGAACCCGACCGATCTGGGACCCCGACTACCGCGAGAACGAGTTCGATTGGCCCGGCGGCGAGGAGTTCGACGACTGGGTCGCGTTCCGCGAACGCGGCATCTGGCACACGGAGAAGTGGGAGTACCGCCACCGCTGGCCCTCGGAAGGGGGCGAGTTCGGCACCGACTCGGGCGTGTTCGAGTTCGACGGGGAGACGTTACGGAACGCGCTCGAAGGCCACGCCGAGCGCCACGAGACGGAGGTCGACGACGTGCTGGAGACGTGCAACTACCAGGGCCGCGTCGACGACCCGGACGCGCCCGACGCGTTCGTTCCCCACTACGAGGAGCCATACGGAATGGGCGAGGAGTCCGAGTACCCGTTCAAGTTCGTCGACTACAAGGACCGACTGAACCGCGAGGGTCGCTCCGCGAACACGACGTGGCTCCACGAGTTCAAGGACGTCAATCCGGGCGATGAGCCGTACAAGGACCTCACCAAGCTCAATCCGCGTGACGCGGAGGCGCTCGGCCTCGAGGACGGGGACGAAATCGTGATCAGATCGCCTGCGGGTGAGATCGAATCCGAGGTCAAACGCTGGGAGGGTGTCCGTCCGGGGACGGTCACCAAGACGTGGGGACAGGGTCACTGGGCCTACGGGCAGGTCGCGTCCGAGGAGTTCGGCGAGGAGGCCCGCGGCGGCTCGAACAACGAGATCATCGGCGCCGAGTACGACCGGTTGAGTGGGAGCTCGGTCTTCTATGGCGACGTCTGGGTGGACATCGAGAAACGGTAACCCGGCACCGGCTCCCATTGGCGAGTACAGTCCGTCGGAGAAACGAAGCGGGGCGGAGCGCACGTACGGGGCGATCGAAGACCATGACACACCGAAACACAATAGACGAACGACACGATGGGGCGCTCGCCGGTGAACAGCGCCGGGCGAACACGTACGGCCTACTGGCGGCGATGTTTCAGCCGCCTGACGAAGGGAGGATGGACCGACTCGCGAACACGACCAACGCGGAAGTCGAGGTGGACGTCAATGCGCTCGCCGACGCCGCGGCGGGAGCCGCGGATCTCACACTCGACCACGCGGGGCTGTTCGTCGGCCCTTTCGAGCTGGAGGCACCGCCCTACGAATCGGTATATGTCGGCGATGAGACGCGCGTGATGACGGGGTCGACCGCCGAGGTACAGGCAGAGTACACCGAGGCCGGCGTCGACATCGAGATGGACGAGCCCGCCGACCACGTCGCCGCGGAGCTGGAGTTCGCGTTCCTGCTCGTCACGACGGAGGTCGAAGCGCTCGGCGCCGGTGAGTTCGAGGCGGCCGAACATTACCTCGAACGCCAGTACGAGTTCCTCTCGGAGCACCTCGGCCGATGGATCTCGGAACTCGCGGAGGAGATGCGCGAGGGCGCCGACACCGAGTTCTATCGGCTGCTCGCCGACGAGACCCAGTCCTTCGTCGAGTCCGACGGGAAACGACTCGCGGACCGGCTCAACAGACTCGATGGGGCCGACGACGACGTGCTGACGGCTCTCGATGGAGGTGGGGATCGATGACGCCCGATGAAGCGCAGGTTCGTGAACGGCTCCGAGCGGTGGAGGACCCCGAACTCGACGAGGACGTCGCGACGCTCGGACTGATCGACGACGTGCGTGTCGAAGACGGGGTCGCGACCGTCGCCGTAGCCTTCAACGCGCCGTACTCGGGCGACGAGAAGGCGATGGGCGATCGGATCCGCGAGGAGGTCGAGGCGCTCGGGCTGGAGCCGGATGTCACGGTGAGCCTCTCTTGGGAGAACTCGGACAGCCCACTCCCCGATGTTCGGAACGTCGTGCCGGTCGCGTCGGGGAAGGGCGGGGTCGGAAAAACGACGGTGGCGACGAACCTCGCGACCGCGCTCGCGGAGACGGGAGCTCGCGTCGGCCTCCTCGACGCCGATATCTACGGGCCGAACGTTCCGGGGATGATCGGGATCGAAGCCAAGCCGGGTCTAAGTGAGGACGGGAAGATCGTGCCGCCGGAAGCCGACGGTATCAAGCTGATGAGCATGGCGTTCCTCTCCGAGGACGACACCGACCCCGCGATGTTGCGCGGGCCGATGATCGACAAGCTGCTCTCGGAGCTCATCGAGGAGACCGACTGGGGGCACCTGGATTATCTGCTCGTGGACCTGCCGCCGGGAACCGGTGACGAGCAGCTCACGCTGTTACAGAGCGTTCCCGTGACCGGGGCCGTCGTCGTGACGACGCCGGAGGAAATCGCCCTAGAAGACGTCCGAAAGGGGATCCGGATGTTCCACGACCGCGGGACGCCAGTGCTTGGGGTCGTCGAGAACATGAGCGCGTTCCGGTGTCCGAGCTGTGGCGACGAACACGAGCTGTACGGGAGCGGGGGCGGCGCAGACGTCGCCGCGGAGTTCGACGTGCCGCTGTTGGCTGAGATCCCGATGGACCCGGAGATCCGATCCGGCAGCGACGCCGACAAGCCGGTCACCGTGCTTCAGGGGACGCCAGCCGCCGACCGGTTCTTCGACCTCCGTGACCGGGTGACCGACCGGGTCGGCGCGGTCAACCGCGCCGAGCGTGCGGGACTGGACCCGACAGATCCGAACACGCCGACCGTTCCGTCGGCGGATCCTGACGGCAACGGCGGTAAGGGAGACGCAGGTGGCGGTGGCTGTGGCGACGGCGGTACCGGAAGCGCAGGGGGCGGTGACTGCGGCGACTGAGCGCCGGTCAACCGCTCCAGTCGATCACGTCGATATCGCTCCCGGCGACCTCCTCCGGAAGGTCCCCGATCCGGTCCGTCGCCGCCGTCGTCACCGTGTCGGCGACACGGTGCCGGTCCGTTCCGTCTGTTGCCGCGTTTCGTACTCGCTTCCACTCGCCAAGGCCTACGTTCATCACGAGGTAGTACGTGTGGCTTCCCTCGATCGCCGAAGCGGCCTCGTCGAACGCCGCGATCGGTGGCGCGTCCTGGGCCGGCGCCTCGGCCCCACCGCCCGCGTCCTCCGTATCGACCACGATCGGGACGAGATCAGCGTTGGCGCTCGTGAACGCCGTCGCGAGCGCGGTCTCAGCCCGGTCATCCGGGAACCGGTCGCGGTCGATCGCTTCGACGAGACGTGGCTCGTCGTCGAGGATCACGCCGCCGAAGACGAGACGCGCCGTCCGGACGAGGTCAGTCATCGCCGTTTCGGAACCGTCGGAGTCATCGGCCATTCGACACACCGTTGACGCCGCCGATAGAACCCTCTTTCGTCCCCGCTTGTACCTCCGAGGACCGCTCCGAAACGCGACGGTCGACTGCGCCCCCGACAACGGTTAGCCGCTCGCGCCCGTGGGTCCGTACACGAATGACCACTATCGGTATCGTCGGCGCGGGTGCGGCCGCGGCGGCGGCGACGTACGTCCTCGACACCGCGGTTCCCGACGCGGA
>LFFM01000637.1_pt1 | contig 24554 bp, 19 predicted proteins | sample 643131 | NCBI WGS metagenome assembly LFFM01 (sample SAMN03777445, study PRJNA286221) | soda lake metagenome | biome: soda lake; feature: Kulunda steppe; material: water; isolation source: sample Tc-Br brine of Tanatar trona crystallizer | place: Russia: Kulunda steppe | collected 2011-07
AGGTCGCCGCCCCCGACGCGGAGGGCCGCCGACAAATCCTCGACGTCCACACGCGACACCGACCACTCGCCGACGACGTCGACCTCGATCACCTCGCCGCACGAACCGACGGCTACGTCGGCGCCGACATCCAAGCCCTCTGCAGAGAAGCCGCCGCCGCCGCCGTCAGAGAGTTCGTCGACACCGACAAAACCCAAACCGACACCATCCACATCACCGCCGACCACTTCCAAACCGCACTCGAAGAAATCGGCGGCGAGTCGGGTAGCGACGACGATCAGTCCCTCAACCCCGATTTCGGGGCGAACTGACGACGGGGGCGTCCCTCCCACCCGCGATCTGCGTCGGGGGAACGGAAACGATCCCCCGAAATCGCGGTTAGTCCCGTATCGAACGGACGTGGGCCGGCCGCTCCTCGTCGATCCCGACGACGGCCGCGTCCCCGAGTGCGACGCCGCAGGCCGAACAGACCACGTCGACGAGCGTGTGCGGGCGGTCACAGCAGGGATCGACGGTGCGCTCCTCCCGCTCCACGTCGCCCCCACAGGCCGGGCAGTCCCGGACGAACAGCCGAAGCGCCCGCAGCAACTCGATTCGATCGTTCGGTTCGATCGTCTCCCAACCGTCGACCCGCTCCGCGAGGACACGCCCCGCGGCGACGTCGGCGGCCATCGCGGCGCTCGAGATCCACCGGACGGTCTGGTTCCCGTCGACGACGGCCCCGGTGTCGGCGTGTTTCGAGACGTCGTCGGTGCCGAAAAGCGTCCGCAGTTCCGCCTCGTCGATCGCCTCGCGTTGGCCCTCGAGCGACGAGGCCCATGCCGTCGCGAACGAGTCGGTCAGTTTGGGCACCTCCTCGTCGGTGAGTGCGCCCGCGGCGACGAGCTGTGTTCCCGTCCCCGCGCCGGCGTCGATCGATCCGAACGCCCGGTCGGACACCGGCTCCTTGCCGAACAGCCGCAGGACCGACGCCGGGAGGTACCGCTTCGTCAGCGTCGGCGTTCCGGGGACGAGATACCCACGGAAGTAGATCGCTCCGAGCGCGAAGGCGAACGTCGCCGCCCCGGCAAGCGGGTAGCCGAGCACGAACGCGCCGAGCGAGACGACCGCGGCGATGCCGACGTTGACTACGGTACACGGCGTACAGCGGTTTTCGCCGGTGTACTCAGGCTGCTTGAGGGATTCGACAGCGCCCATGTTGGACGGGCGTACGGCCGAGACCGATATTAACCTGTTCGTGGCTCCGAACGGATTCGGCCGTAGGGGAAACGTGTTCAATCGGTTACAGGAGAGACAGTATGAATATATCTGATATAAATCGGTAACCGGCATCAGGTCGCCGTTCGAGAACGGGCGACGCGACCGGGGCATCCGGGGCAGGGTACCGGGAGCGGAATGTTGGCGCTTTTTGTATTGATACAGGTAATCTCGCCCGAAGCCCACGAACTCGCCGTTTGGACGTCCGGGTCCGGGTCGTTCCGGGTACTCGGACGAACCATCGGCGCGGATCGTCTCCGACTTACATGTAACATTCGAATATAGTATTTATATTGTTTATTAACTGATGTCCCACCGGCGACTTATAAAACGGTCAGCTGGAGCAAGAACAGGATCGTCAGGCTGGCCGACAGAAGCGCCATCCCGTACGCGAGCGCTCCCCACTCCGCCGGGTTGTTCGCCGCCTGTTCGGGGTTTCGGATCCGGAAGAGCCCGGCGGCGAGGACGGAGAGGCCGACACCGAGTTGTGCGAGCGCTCCGATATCCGTCCGGAACCCATAAAACAGCGCATACTGGGCCAGAAGGACGACGCCGGAGTAGAGAAACCCGAACGTGACGAACCGAGCCGGCTCCATGCGGTGTTGGTTGTGAGTCGAGTCGTATATCCGTGGCGGTCCGGGCCGTGGGGGCGGTTGGATCGACAGCCCTCCGCGGCAACGCAGTCGGGCGGGGTTAAGACGAGCCGAACGCTTCGAGGATCCCCTGGCCGTCAGTCGGGCCGATATCGGGGAGGCTGGCCCGCTCGGGGTGGGGCATCAACACCGCGACGTGGTCGGATTCGCCCAGAACACCCGCGATGTTGTGTTTCGAGCCGTTGGGGTTGGCGGCGTCCGTGACCGCGCCGTCGGCGTCGCAGTACCGAAAGAGGACGCGGTCGTCGTCCTCGAGCGTCGCCAGCCGGTCGTCGTCGATCTCGAAGCGCCCCTCGCCGTGGGCGATCGGGACCTCGATCACCTCGCCGTCGTCGTAGGCGGCGGTCCAGGGCGTGTCGGGGTTTTCGACGCGGAGGTTGACGGGTTCACACTGGAAGCGGGCGCTCCGGTTCGTGGTGAACGCGCCGGGGGTGAGGCCGCTTTCGGAGCCGATCTGTGCCCCGTTGCAGACGCCGAGTACGGGCGTTCCGGCGTCGGCCGCGTCCCTGACGGCGGCGAGTATCGGCGTTCGGGCGGCCATCGCACCGGCCCGGAGGTAATCGCCGTAGGAGAACCCGCCAGGGATGACGATCCCCGTGGGGTCGTCCGGGAGCCCGTCGGCGTGCCAGACGATCTCGGCGTCGATACCGAGGTGTTCGAGCGCGCGGAGGGCGTCGCGGTCGCAGTTAGAGCCCCCGAAGCGAATAACCGCGACGGTCACAGTGAGCCCTCCATTGGCGAACAGCGCGTCGCGGTTATGCAAGCGACGGTCACAGTGAGCCCTCCATTGGCGAACAGCGCGCGACAGGTGTGTGTACGGCGGTCATCTACACCTCCGCGACCTCCACCTCGTAGTCGTGGATGGTCGGGTTCGCGAGTAGCCGTTCGGCCATCTCCGTGGCGCGGGACTCGGCGTCGGCGGCGTCGGTGGCGTCCAGATCGACCTCGAAGCGGTCGGCCGACCGGAGGTCCTCGAGGTCGAACCCGAGTCGTTCGAGCGCCCGTTGGGTGGTCTCGGCCTCGGGGTCGAGCACCCCGCGTTTCAGCCGAACGGTGACGGTCGCGGTGTAGGCGGTCATACGTGATGGGGCGTGTTCGTGCGTGAAAACCGTTGTGGGTTCGGGTCGGTGTTCACGTTCGTGTACAGCTACACGGTCGCCGACAGCGACCTGAACAGCCGTTCGTGGACGGCCCACAGATCGTCGGTTTCGACGGTCACATCGAGGACGAGCAATCGGCCGTGTCGCGAAGCCGAGCCGACGTCGATCGACGCCTCCGGGGCAGCCGTCCGCGACACGAACGTCCACAGATCACCGGTCGACAGCGCCCGCGGGTCGGCGACGATACCGTACCGGACGTCGCTTTGGTCCTCGCCGACGCCGAGCGATATCCCGAACGCCTCGGCGGCCCGGAGGACGTTGTCGAGCCCGGCGACGGATTCGTCGCTGCGGTCGAGTAAGTGCGAGCGCGTTCCGGAGCCGAGCGTGGCGTACGTGACGGCGTCCCCGGTGAACGCCGCCGGTATCCCGTCGCCCCGGGACGGCCCGCGCCGGAGAGCGGAGTCGGCATCCGAAACGGCGGTCGGACCGTATCCGATGGCGATCGAGGCGTCACCGACGCCGACGGCATAAGGGGTTTCGGGAACGGATACGGCCCCGGGGCGCCCCGAGGCGGCGGCGAGGGCCACCCCATCGGCGGCGAGATCCGACCGGAGCGCCGCCCTGTCGAATGCTCCCTCGGCGACCGCCGCTCCGCCGACGACCCGGCCTTCCTCGAGTCGAATTCCAACCGACAGCGCTCCGAAACGCCCCAACTCGACCGACGGATACCGGGAGCGGAGTTCCTCTACCAGCGGGTCGACAGTCGGGGGGCTCCCGATGACGTTGTGAACGGACGGGTCGACCGTCGCCGCGAGCGTCGTTCCCTTTTTTCCGCCCCGTTCGGCCGCAAAAAGCGGTGTCGGTCCGGGCGTGGCACCGGCAGTCGCGCCCGAAAGCCCTTCGAGTAGCCCGCCGGCGAGGAGCGTCGCGACGCCGCGGAGCAGGGACCGCCGACTGCGCGTCATCGGGCATCCCCCGCGGTCGGCGTCCCACCGTCGGCGTCAAGCGGCCGAGGCCGCGGGGCGCCGACCTCCGGGGAGACACAAGCACTGGGAACGCCCGCCCGACCCGTTTGATCGGCCGCGGTATGGGGCGTCGATCGAGTGCGGATAGTCGGTAGCATGTGTCGTGACGACCTTACGCTTGGGTTTTCATAACTGTTCGGCGTCAGTCCGCTTGTGGCGGCCACGGCGAGTCGCCTCGCTTTTTCCATCGTCGTCTCCGTTCTTGTCCGGGGGTTCACCGAAGTCGCCCGACAGTGTTCGTCCGTCGGCCACACGTATCAGTGAGTGTCACTATAATGTCACTATTCGCCGGGGAGCCGTCCGCGGACGACGCCGAAAAGAGGCCAATTTTGCAGTTACATATGAGATTGAGACGAGATCGACATCGCCCCTAAGAGGAACTCTCACTTCGAATGAGCCCCCGCAGTGTATTTGAAACACCACCGTTCCGGGGCATCGACTGCGAACGCGGTCATCCACACCCCGTTGCTTGTATCATCGAGGCGAGGAAACGGTTTCCCGATCCCGAACGGGAATGGTCCATCCGTCCGTGGCCCAAACCGGAATGAAGCGACACCGAAACAGGCCAAAGGCCCCCGAAAGCCGTCTCGGGACCGATTGTCAAGCCGGTATCGGATCCGGGGTCGGTATCGGAAGGGCAGTTGACACACCGCGGAGGATCACGCGATGACCGTCGATATAACGACTGTGAGCCCGTCGTGGGCGGAGGCGAACCTCTCGGAGGTCACGCCGGTCGACGTTCGGGAGCCGCACGAATCCGGTTCGCTCGGCCGCCTTCCGGGAGCCGTCACCGTTCCGTTCGGGACCGTCCGTGATCGGTACAGCGACGCGCCCGGCATGCTGCCCGACGAAGACGCCGTCGGACGGGTGTTCGGCGAGGCCGGGATCACTCCTGAGGACAATCTCCTCGCGTACGACGCCAGAAACGGCATCGAGGCCGCTCGCGTCCTCCTCACGGCGGCCGTCTACGGCCACCGCGGCGACCTCTACCTCCTCGAGGGCGATATCGAGACGTGGCAGCGGGACCGTGAAACCGGGACGGGGCGGCCGGATCCACAGCCGGTACAGTACGGAACGGCAGGGGTGCGTTCGGACGTCTTCGCCACCCGAAGCGTGGTCGAGCGGGCGATCGACGGCGGGGCGGCGCTCGTCGACACACGGACGACGGAGGAGTATGAGGCGGCTCACCTCCCCGGCGCGACCCGGATCGGTCCCGAAACGCTCGTCGACGGCGATACCGGCCGACCGAAACCCGGCCCGGAGCTTCGGTCGATCCTCTCCGATCTGGGGCTCGCCCCCGACGACCAAATCGTGCTCTACTGCAACACCGCCCGGCGACTGAGCTACGTTTACGCGGTCCTGTCCGCGCTCGGCTACGGATCGGTGACGTTCTACGAGGGGAACCTCACCGACTGGATCCGGGCGAAGTCCCCGAAGTGGGATCCGAAGCAGCTGTACGAGGACGTCCGCGCCGCCGCCCCGAAGGGGTTCGACGCGCTCCCGGAGGAGCTCGGCGACGACGTGTTCGGCCGGCTCCACCTCGTCGGACTTTACACGGTTCGACAGGACGGCTACTTCATGCTCCGGACGAAGGTTCCCGCCGGCCGGCTCTCAGCCGAGCAGGCCCGGACAGTCGGGAGGATCGCCGAGGAGTTCGCCACCGCGCCGCCGGAGCACGGCGGAGCCGAACAGAACCCGATCTTCGGCGATGGCTTCCTCGATGTCACGACGAGACAGGGGCTCCAACTCCACTGGATCGAACCCGAGGACGTCCCGGAGATCTGGGATCGCTACGAGTCGGTCGGACTGACGACGCTGCAGGCGAGCGGAAACACCCTCAGGAACGTTGTCGCGTGTCCCGCCGCCGGACTCGCCGACGAAACGATCGACCCTGCCCCGATCGCCGACGATGTCGCCGATACCTTCGAAGGCGACCGCCGGTATGCGAACCTTCCCCGAAAGCTCAAGCTCAGCGTCACGGGCTGCCACGAGAACTGCGGCCGCGCGGAGATCCAAGATCTCGGCTTCACGCCAGCGGTGAAGGATGGCCGCGACGGGTTCACGGTCAAGGTCGGGGGCGGCCTCTCCGACGGACCGCGGGCGGCGACCGACCTCGGGATTTTCGTCGAACCCGATCAGGTGTCCGACCTCGCGACCGCCGCGGCCGAACTGTTCATCGAACACGGCCGCTATCTCGATACCGCCGTCAACCGAATGAAATTCATCGTCGAGGAGTGGGGGCTCGAACGGTTCCGGGCGGAGCTCGAAACGTACGCTCCGTTCGAGTTCGAACCCTACGACGAGTCGCTCACGACCGACTACCGCGGCGACCACGTGGGCGTCCACGAGCAAGACGACGGCCGCCGGTACGTCGGTCTCAACGTCCCGACCGGCCGGCTCCGGGGGAGCGATCTGATCGAGTTGGCCGACCTCGCCGAGACGTACGGCTCCGGCGAGTTACGGACGACGGCGAATCAGAACCTTCTCCTCGTCGGCGTCGATCCGGCGGGCGTCGAGGCTCTCCTCGCGGAGCCGATCCTCGAGAAGTACAGCCCCGATCCCGGTCCGTTCTCGCGTGGGATCGTCACCTGTACCGGCCGGGAGTTTTGCAAGTACGGGATCGTCGAAACGAAGAGCCGCGGACACCGACTGGCGACGGAACTCGACGCGTGGCTCGACTCCGACGGCGGGCCGGACCCCGATTCCCTTCCCGACGCCGTTCGGATCCACATGAGCGGCTGCTCGGCGTCGTGTGCCCAGCCACAGGTCGGCGACATCGGGACCCGTGGCGAGGCGTACCGCGACGAGGAGCGGTCCACCCAGGCCGTCGACGTCGGCCTCGGTGGTGACCTCGGCTCCGAGCGGTTCGTCGATTGGATCTCCGGAAGCCTCCCGATCGAATCGCTCCAACCGGCGATAAAGCGGCTGCTCGGGCGGTTCGCCGCGGAACGGACGCCCGGGGAGTCCGTCGCCGAGTGGACCCGACGGACCGACGCCGATCGGCTCGATCGCATCGTCCGAGACGAGCGCACACCGATAGAGGCAGACTGATGTCGAGTGAACCGACCCCCGGTGTTCCGAACGCCGGGAACGACCCGCGGGATCGCATCGCACAGAGCGACGAACCGGCCGGAAAGACCTGGTTTCGGACGCTCGATGAAGCCGTCATCGAGGCCGACCGCTGTATCCGGTGTGGCAGCTGTATGGCCGCCTGTCCGTCGAACTCGATCGGCATCGAGCCCGAAACTGGCCGCCCAACGCTCGTGCGGATGTGCACCGGGTGCTCACGCTGTTGGGATTTCTGTCCCCGGAGCGGACTCCGGTACGAGCGGCTCAACGAACTGGAGGGTGGCGAGCCGACGGCCACCTACAGCGCCGCGGCAGCGAGCGAGCACACCGGCCAAGACGGCGGCGCGGTGACGGCGCTGCTCGCCGGACTGTTGGACGCCGGCGAGATCGACGGCGCGGTCGTCGTCGGGGACGCTTCGGAGCCGCTTTGCGGGCAGGCAACGCTTGCGACCGATCGCGAGGAACTGCTCGAAAGCGCCGGCAGCAGCTTCAACCAGACGATGCAACTCGGGCAGGTCGACGAACTGGTCGCCGAGAGCGACCTCACGGATCCCGAGATCGCCCTCGTTGGGACCCCCTGCGTGATCCAGGGGGCGGCCGCCCTCGATCGGCTCCAGTACGACGACGAACTCGGTGCCGTCTCGTTGACTGTCTCGCTCGTCTGCACGCGGAGCTTCGCCTACCAGCGGTTGCGAAAACAGCTCCTCGAGGAAGGCGTCGAGCCCTCCGAGATCGACCACCTTGAGGTCGTCGGCGGCGCGTTGACCGCATACGACGCGGACGGCGGCCGGCTGCTCACGAAGAACGTCGAGACGTTCGGCGAAGCTGTCCTTCGGGGCTGTAAGGAGTGTTCTGACGCCGTCGGCGAGGCCGCCGACATCACTGCCGGGGCGGTCGGCAGCCCGGACGGCCGAACGACGCTTCTCGCCCGGACGGCTGCGGGCGAGGCCGCAATCGAGGCAGCCGCCGACGGGTTGGACCTCGATTCTCTCGACGGGGAGCGACCGCTCGAACGCTTCGCGGAGTGGAACCGCCGGCAAGCCGAGGCGACGGTTCCCAGGGAACTCGACGCCGATGCCAGCCTCACTGTCGCGAAGGACGAGCACTGGCGGGCCTACGCCGGAACCGACCGCGAACCCGAGCCACTGAACCCCGCCCGCGTCCACCAGTACGAGGAGTGGTGCTGAGTTGCGCTTCGAGGGGAGCTGTCGGATCGCGTCGCAAGTAGTGGCTTGATTCCCGATACGGCACCGAAAACGGCGCCGGAGCCGTCCTCGTGCGTCCGACACCGCCGCCGGACGGTGCCCGGCCGGGGCGGAACGTCGGCTTTTTTAGAACCCTGCCCCAGGAGCGTGTATGACGACCGAACCGGCCCGACCGAGGTGGCGATCGTGAGTCGACAGTACACGGAAATCACCGTCGTCGGCGAGGACGACACCGGATTGATCGCCCGCGTCACGACGCTGCTTTTCGAGCGTGATGTCAACATCGAGGACCTCGATCAGGCCGTCCGCGACCGGGTCTTCCGGATGACGATGACCGTCGACACCGCCGGGATGAGCTGCACCCAAGCGGAGCTTCGGGACGCGCTCTCGGATCTCGGCGACGACCTCGGCGTCGAGGTGCAGGTCAGGTTTCCGGCGGACCGCGAGACACGGACGATCGCCGTCCTCGTCACGAAGGAGTCACACTGTCTCGAAGCGCTGTTCGAGGCGTGGGCCGACGGGAAGTTGGGGGCCGAAATAAGCGTCATCATCGGCAACCACGACGACCTCGAGCCGCTGGCCGACCGGTATGGGGTCGACTTCCACGACATCGGTGACGGGAAAGGAACGCCCGACGAGGAACAGTTGCTCGACCTCCTCGCGGAGTACGACACCGATCTCATCGTGTTGGCCAGATACATGCGAATCCTGAGCCCGAACGTCGTCTTCCGGTACGAGGACCGGATCATCAACATCCACCCCTCGCTTTTGCCCTCCTTCCCCGGAGCGGAACCGTACCGACAGGCCAGAGACGAGGGCGTCCGGGTCGCCGGCGTCAGCGCCCACTACGTGACGACCGACCTCGATCAGGGGCCGATCATCACCCAGCGGGCGTTCAGCGCGCCCCCGGGCGCGACCGTCGAGGAGCTCGAACGGCGTGGGCAACCGCTCGAAGCCGAGGCCCTGTTGGAGGCCGTTCGGCTCCACCTCGACACCGCCGTGTCGGTGTATCACGGACGGACGGAGTTGCGCGACGACGCCGATCCCGAAGCGTACCGGTTCGGGCTCCCCGAATCGCTCGATGAATCCCTTCCGGACCGCCCCGTCGACGGGCTGGGCGAGGCGGTCTCGGGGCGCGAGGGCTGAGCCACCGTGGCGAGTCGGGACTGTTGTAACCGTCGAGCCCGTAGCCCGGGCGATGACCGACTCGTGGACGGCCGAACGGATGCCGGAGTGCGCGGATCGAACGATTCTCATAACGGGCGCGAACAGCGGCCTCGGGTTCGAGGCGACGAGCGCGTTCGCCCGGAAAGGCGCGACGGTGGTGATGGCCTGTCGGAGCACCGAACGCGGCGAGCGGGCGGCGACCGAGGTCGCCGAACGGGTCGGACCGACGGGGGCGACGCTCGACGTCCGGGAGTGTGACCTCGCGTCGCTCGATTCGATCGCCTCGTTCGCCGCCGCCGTCCGAAGCGACTACGACGGGCTGGAGGTGCTCTGTAACAACGCTGGCGTGATGGCGATCCCCCGCAGCGAAACCGAGGACGGCTTCGAGACCCAACTCGGTGTGAACCATCTCGGCCACTTCGCCCTGACGGGGCGGCTCCTCCCGCTGCTTCTCGACACGGGCGGAGAGACCCGCATCGTCACCCACTCCAGCGGTGCTCACACCATCGGCGAGATCGATTTCGAGGACCTCCAGCGGGAGGACTCCTACGGGAAGTGGGAGGCCTACGGGCAGAGCAAGCTGGCGAACCTCCTCTTTGCGTACGAACTCCAGCGCCGCCTCGAGGACGCCGGGATCGAGGACACGAAAAGCGTCGCCTGTCACCCGGGGTATGCCGACACCGACCTACAGTTCCGCGGCCCGAGGGAATCCGGCTCGAAACTCCGTTATGCGGCGGTGCGGGTCGCGAACGCGCTTTTCGGCCAGTCGGCCGAGCGGGGCGCACTCCCCCTGCTGTACGCCGCGACGGCCCACAGCGTCGAGGGCGGCGCGTACTACGGTCCCGGCGGGCTCCTGAACATGCGCGGCCCGCCGGAGCGGCAGTCCTCGAACGAGGCCTCCCACGACCTCACCCGCGCCGAGCGGCTGTGGGCCAAAAGCGAGGAGCTAACTGGCGTTCAATACGATATAGATGGTCGCGGGAGGTAGGTTCAGTTCCGGGCGCGACCCTCCGTTCGACGCGGATCCGTCCCGTGCGGCGAGCCTCACGTCTGTATCGAGACGGGAAGCGATATCGGTCGCGGGGGGTTGAAAACCGGATCGCCGAGGGACCAAACCGCCCCGGCGCCTACTCCTGGCCGACCATCCGTTCCTCGTCTTCCCACTCCTGCTTTCGGAGTTCGTACTTTTGGACTTTCCCGGTGGCGGTCTCCGGGAAGTCGTCGACGAACTCGACCTGCGTGGGCGCTTTGTACCTCGCGAGGTTGTCCTTCACGAACGAGATGACGCCCTCCTCGGTCAGGTCGGCGCCGGGCTGTTCGACGACGAACGCCTTCGGCGTCTCGCCCCACTTCTCGGAGGGGACGGGGATGACTGCGGCCTTCAGGATGCCCTCGTGGTCGTACAACGCGTCCTCGACCTCGATCGAGGAGATGTTCTCGCCGCCGGAGATGATGATGTCCTTCTTGCGGTCCTGGATCGAGATCATGCCGTCCTCGTCGATCGTTGCGAGATCGCCCGTATGGAAGTACCCTTCAAGGCGTTCGGAGAACGCCTCGCGGGTGATTTCGGGCTTGTTGAGGTACCGATCCATCACCTGGTTGCCGCGGACGACGATCTCGCCGATCGAGGTGCCATCGCGGGGGATGTCCGCGCCGTCTTCGTCGACGACGCGGACGTCAGTACAGAGCACCTCGCTTCCCTGTTTGATCTTGAGTTCGCGACCGCGTTCGGCCAGCCGTCGGGGGGAGTTGCTGGTCGTGATGATCGGCGCCGTCTCCGTCAGGCCGTAGATCTGGATGATACGCCAGTCGAACTCGTCTTCGATCTTCTCGATCGTCGCCGTCGCCGGTGCGCTGCCGGCGGTCGCGATGCGGACGTCGGCATCGCCGGTGGTCTCGAGGTCGTTGTTGTCGAAGTACTGGACGAGGTTGTTCAGCACTGTCGGCGCACCGCACAGGAAACTGACATCGTACTCGCGAACGCGATCGAAGACGCCCTCGGCGTCGAAGGTACGCTGACAGACGTGGGTCCCGCCGGTCCCGGTGATCGCGTAGGTGTGGCCCCAGCCGTTGCAGTGGAACATCGGCAGCGTCCACAGGTAGGTGTCGTCGTCGCGGATCTCCATGTGCTGGTTGAGCACGAGGGCGTGCCAGTGCTCGGTCCGGTGGGTCCGGACGACGCCCTTCGGATCGCCCGTCGTCCCCGACGTGTAGTTGATGCTCGCGTCGTCGTCCTCCGAGAGGTCGGGACGGTCGGGTTCCGTCGGCGAGGAGTCGGCGAGGACCGCCTCGTAGTCGTCCCATTCGCCCTCGATCCGGTCGGGCTCGTAGCCGATGAAGTGCTCGGCTGGGACCGACTCGCGGATCGGTTCGACGTTCTCGGCGTAGTCGTAATCCGAGATGACGACGTCCGAGTCCGAATCGTTGAGGATGTACTCGAGTTCGCCGGGCGTGAGCCGGTAGTTCATGGGCACGAACACCGCGCCGAGTTTGTTCGTCGCATAGAGCGTCTCGATGAAGTAGTGGGTGTTCGGCGCGAGTAAGGCGACCTTGTCGCCCTTCCCGATCCCCCGATCCGCGAAGGCGTTCGCCAGCCGGTTTACCCGTTCGTCTAGCTCGGCGTAGGTGTACTCGGTTCCGTCGTGGGCGACGATCCCGGTCACATCGTCGTAGAGATCGACCGCCCTGTCGAGGAAGTCAAGCGTTAGCATTTCGCGCTTCATATACACCGGGAGTATGCGCATTCATTGTACTTGAACATTCACCATCTTTTGTGATCGCCGGAAGTAAGCGAGAGCGGCGGTAGGTTACCCGCCAGTGGGTGGGGAGGGAAGGTTTTTGTTACGAGCAGGTGTCAACGTGTTACATGACATCTAATAGCAACACGGACGACGAATCGGTCGTCGAGGTCGAAACGGACGGCTACGTCGGCCGGATCACGCTGGATCGCCCCCAAGCGATGAATACGTTCAGCACGGCACTCGCGACGGAGCTCGACGACGCATTGGAGCGCTTTGAGGCCGACACGGGTGTCCGGGCGATCGTTATCGACGGCGCCGGAAGCGCGTTTTCGGCCGGGATCGATCTCACGGAGCACGCCGACCACGACGACGAGCCAGCGTACGAGGAGTGGGTTTCGGGTATGGAAGAGCCGTTCCTGACGATCTCGGGGATGGGGACGCCGGTGATCGCGGCCGCACACGGACACGCGGCCGCCAACGGGCTGGGACTCGTCGCGGCCTGCGATCTGGCCGTCGGCGCGACCGGGACGATGTTCGGCGCGACCGCCCCGAAAGTCGGCCTGTTCTGTATGGGTCCGGCCGTCCCCCTCATGGACGCCGTGGTCCGGAAACGCTGTCTGGAGTTGCTGTTGACCGGCGAGTTGATCGACGCCGAAACCGCCCGCGAGTGGGGCCTCATAAATCGGGTCTCACCCCCCGACGAACACGTCGAGGCCGCGATGGAGTACGCCGAAACGATCGCCTCGAAGAGCCCGACCGCGATCCAGCGCGGCAAGAGAGCGTACTACGAGATGGACGGCAAAGGGTACGCCGACGCGCTGGAGTACTCGAACGAACAGTTCGCCGCATTGTGTGCGACCGCGGACGCGACGGACGGTATCGAGGCGTTTCTGAGCGGCGACCCACTCGAGGCCGACGAGTGGCCGAACGCCTGAGGGACGCTACGTCTCGTCCCCGTAGACGTCCGAACAGGCCGCTTCGATCGCCGCCGGTGGCTGGTAGCCACGGAGCGACTCGACGCACTCGCCGTCCTCGAAGAGCAACACGGACGGCGCGGCCTCGACCTCGAACGCACGGCGGAACGACGGTGCGTTCTCGCCGTCGATCCCGGCGACTGCGACGTCGTCCGGGAACGCCGCAAGCGTCTCGTCGAGTTCGTCTTTCATCCGATCGCAGGGCGAACAGAACAGCTTCCAGACCGTGACCGCGGCACAGTCGTGCTCCCGGAGGAACGCCTCGTAGGAGTCGTCGTCGAGTTCGACCACGGCATCGGGCACCGGCGACTCCGGGGCCAGATCCGTGATCATCATCGCCATGTGGGCCCGCTCAGTCAGCGGGTACTCGCCGTCGACGTGGGAGTTCAACGCGAGCAAGGAGGTGAACTGTTCGCGGGTGACGCCGAGTTGCTCGACCCTCTCGGCCGCTTCGTCGGGATCGATCCCGAAGACATCGGCGACTGCCTGGTGGTACTCCGCTTCGTCCACGTCGATGTAGGAGTCGTGGTAGATCCCGCGGGTCGATTCGAACTCCGCCGTGAGATACACCGTTTCGTCCTCGTCGACGGTCACGACACCCTCGGTTTCGAGGATGTCCAACCGTTCCTCCGGCGAGTAGTCGTCGGGTCCGCTCGGTTGGTCCGGTGTGTTGCTCATACGCCGAGATACTCCTGTCGGACCTCTTCGTTGGCCTGGAGTTCGTCGGAACTCCCCTCGTAGACGATCGCCCCCTGATCGAGCACGTAACAGTAGTCGGCGAGTTTGATCGCCGCGGCGGCGTTCTGCTCGACGAGCAGGATCGTCTTCCCCTGGTCGGCGATCCGCTGGATGATATCGAGGACGTCCTGAACGATCTGAGGTGCGAGCCCTTCGGACGGCTCGTCCAGCATGAGCAGTTCCGTGTCCTGCTTGAGCGTCCGGGCGATGGCGAGCATCTGCTGTTCGCCGCCGCTGAGCGTTCCGGCTTTCTGTTCGCGGCGCTCGTCGAGGCGGGGAAACTGTGCGTAAACTTCCTCGTCGGAGAGGCCGACTTCCCCGGTTTCGTCGGGGCGGCCGATCCGATTCAACAGGTTCCGTGAGATGTCCGGGACGTGGAGGTTCTCGGCCACGGTCAGGTTCGAGAACATCCGCCGTTCCTCGGGAACCAAGGAGATCCCGAGCGCGGAGATGTCTTCCGGCCGCTTGCCGGTAATATCCCTGTCTTCGAACCGGACCGTTCCGCTGCGTATCTCCGGCGGTTTCGTCCCCGTGATACTCCGAAGCGTCGTGGTCTTGCCGGCACCGTTTCGTCCGAGCAAGGCGATTATCGATCCTTTCTCGACCTCCATGTCCACTCCCCGAAGGATGTGGCTCTCGCCGTAGTAGGAGTTGACGCCCTCGAGTTCGAGCAGACTCATAGCTCGACACCTCCGAGGTACGCTTCCTGGACATCGGGATCGCCTTTGATTTCCTCGGGCGTTCCGTCCGCGATCTTCGCGCCACGGTTCAACACCGCAATCCGGTCGGAAACGCGGAAGATTATCTCCATGTCGTGTTCAATGAGAACGATCGTCACGCCGCGCTCCTCCTTGACGCGCTGGATGAGGTCGACCGTGTCGTCGGTCTCCTCGGGGGACATCCCGGCCGTCGGTTCGTCGAGAAAGAGCAGCTCCGGGTCACTCGCAAGCGCGAGCGCCATCTCGAGCCGTCGCTTGTCGCCGTAGGGTAGCGACTTAGCCTCGATGTTGCGCTGTTCGTACAGCCCCATGTCCTTGAGTGTGTTCTCCGTTCGCTCGAGAACGTCGTCGTAGGAGACGAGTCGCTTGAAGAAGTTCAGGCTAAACGAACCGTGTTCGGCCCCGAGCGCCGCGACGATCGCGTTCCGTTTGACCGTCAGTTCGGGGAAGATCGACGCCGTCTGGAACGATTTGCTCAAGCCCTGTTGGACGATCTGATGGGGCTCCTCGCCGGTGATGTCGTCACCGCGGTAGAGGACTTCCCCCTCGGTCGGGTTCAGCAGGCCCGTAATGAGGTTGACGGTGGTCGATTTGCCGGCGCCGTTGGGTCCGATGATGCTCAGCGCGTCGCCCTCCTGGATCCGCAGATCGACCTCGTCGACTGCCGTGAGTTCACCGAACCGTTTCGTGAGTCCTCTCGTTTCGAGAAGCATCAGGCGTCACCTCCTGATTCGAACCGGCTTCGGACGATCGAACGGATCTTTTCGATGATTCCCCAGATACCGGTCGGGAACAGCCACACGACAGTCACGAACAGGACGCCGAGGACGAGCAGCCAGAAGGCGATCTCGCCCGAGACGATGTTCTCGACGTACAGGAACGCCGTCACCCCGGCGACCGGGCCGAAGATCGATCCGACGCCGCCGAGGATCGTCATGATCACGATGTCACCGCTCGTGATCCAGTACAGATTGTCGACGGCCACGTACGAGGCGTGGACCGTGTGGAGTCCGCCCGCGACGCCGGCGAAGGCACCGGAGAGCGTGAACGCCACCAGCTTGTACCGCCAGACGTTGAGCCCGAGGAACTCGACGCGCTGTTCGTTCTCGTGGATCGCCTGGAAGATCGCCCCGTAGGGCGAGCGGACGATCCGGACGGCGACCGCGACCGCCAGCACGAAGAAGGCGGCGTAAAACACGTACTCGATGTCGTGAAACAGGGTCCCGAACACGCCGGCGAACGATTCACCGAGGCTTATCACCCCGAGCAGGGGTTCGATCTCGACGCCGGTGAACCCGTCCTCACCCCGGGTGATCGGCTCGAGCGGACCGAGCGCGAGGAAGTAGATCATCTGCCCGAAGGCGAGCGTAAGGATCGCGAAATAAATCCCGCCGCGCCGCAGCGACAGGAACCCGAGGAACAGCGCGAGGATCACCGCCGTAACCGTCGCGACGAGGATCATAAGCAGCGGTTCGCCGTAGAAGTTGGCGCTAAAGAGCCCGGCCGCGTACGCGCTCGATCCCCAGAAGGCCGCGTGCCCGAACGACAACAGCCCGGTGTAGCCGAGCAGGAGATCGAAGCCGATCGCGAAGATCGCCCAGATGTAGATCAACTCCACGAGGGCGATGTAGCCGTTGTACGCCGGCAGGTTCGTGAAGATGATCGGAAACACGATGACGAACGCGATCGCCGCTCCGATGGAGAACGATTCGCGCTCCCGAAGACTGTCCCACTGATCCAACAGGTCAGTCGAGTCCGACGTTTCGCCCGGTTTTATCGTTTCGGTTTGTTCGCTCATTCTCCAACCTCCACGGCACCCATCAGGCCGGCCGGCCGGACCAGCAGGATGATGGCTGCAAGCACGTAGATTCCGACCGACGACCAGACGGGTGCGTTCATCTGCAGGCCGACCTCGACGCCCCCGATGAGGAGTCCGCCGACAACCGACCCGACGATACTACCGACGCCGCCGACGACGACGACGAGGAACGCGGGGACGAGCACGCCGACACCGACCTCCGGCACGACGCTGAAGACGGGGCCACCGACGACCCCCGCCGCCCCGGCGAGCCCCGAACCGATCCCGAAGATGAGGAGGAACGGCCGGGTGGCGCGAATTCCGAGCAGGTTGACCATCTCCGTGTCCTCGGTGCCGGCCCGGACTGCGAGTCCCACGTCGGTGTACTCGATGTACAGATACACCGCGAGCACGAGGACTGCCGTAATCGCGATGATCGAGAGCCGCCAGCGTGCGGCCGTTCCGAGCGGCCCGAGGCTTATGACCCCTGCGGCCCACTCCGGACGGCTGAAGCTGATCGACCGTCCGCCGACGACCGCGCGGATCAACTCCTGGACGATCAACAGCACGCCGAACGTCACCAGGATCTGATCGGTATCGGGCCGATCGTAGAACGGCCGGGCCAGGTATCGCTCCATGAGCAGTCCGAGCCCGAAGGCGACGATCGGAACCATGAGCAGCGCGGCCAAAAAGCCCAGATCGAGGCCGAAGCTCTCGATCCCGAGCCGCGCCGCGATGTCGCCCGAAAACCGGAGTTCGAACGCGATCATGAGGCCAATATAGACCCCGACCAGGTACATGGCGGCGTGGGCGAAGTTGACGAATTTCAGCGTCCCGAGCGTGATCGAGAGGCCGATCGCTACCAGAATGTAGATCGAGGACACCGCGAGCGTCTGGATAATAAAGCTGGATATCGATCCGAGGATGCTCACTGGACTGCCCCCGTGTGTTGTATGCTAATTTCCATTGTCGTGTTTTTCAATAATAGCGGGCCGGTGTGACTACGATCCGGTGGTCGGATTACTCGTCGCCGTAGTCGCCGAGTTCGCACTCCGCGGCGGGGCCTTCGTCGCAGTCGTACCCGACTTCCTCGGGGTACCGGGACCGTTCGACGACCTCCCAGAACGCACCGGTTTCCTCCTGTTCGTCGAGGCCGTACCCCTGCACGACGAGGATATCGCGCATGGCCTGGTGGTCACACTCGCGCATGATCTCGTCGCCGAGACCCGCGTTGTCGTACTCGTAGTCCTCCAGTTCGCGGATGACCTCCGGCGGGTAGAAGGTTCCCGCGCGCTCGACGGCCGCGGCGTACAGCATCGTCACCGTGTACGCCAGTCGCGCCGCGTAGCTCGGGGTCCGATCGTACTCGTCCTCGAAGGCGTCGACGAACGCCTGGGTGTACTCTTCCTCGAGTTGCGCCGACCAGTCGGCGGTCCCGTAGATGCCGTCGATCGCGTCGCCGGCGCCGTCGGCCATCGGCTCGTTGTACAGCGGGACGACGATCTCCATCTCATCGTCGATCCCGGCGTCGATGGCTTGGGCGAGCGAGTTCGCGAGATCCAGCCCGTAGTGGTTCAAGAAGAGCACGTCCGCGCCGGAGTCGGCGGCTTGGTTCAGGAACGTCGAGTAGTCGTCGCTCCCGAGCGGTGTCGGAACGGATTCGACCTCGTTCCACCCCTCGGCCTCGAAGAACTGCCGCATCGAGTCCTCCTGAGTCTGGCCCCACGTGTAGTCGGCGTACAGCTGATAGAAGTCCAGCCCCTCGCCGTAGTCCTCGACGACGATCGGGGCCAGCGCCTGCCCGGTCATGTAGGCGTTGAACATCTCCCGGAAGCTGTAGCGCACGCAGTCCTGTCCGGTCGTGTCGTTCGAGTGGGTCAGACAGCACATAAACATCACGTTCTCACGCTGGGCGAGGGTCTGTTGGGCGACAGCCGTCGCGCTCGAGGAACCGCCGCTGAACATGATGACCTCGTCGCGTTGGATCATCCGTTCGGCCGACTCGCGTGAGGTGTCGGCGTCCGTCGCCGTGTCACCGGTCACGTAGTCGATCTCGAAGCCGTTGACGCCGTCCCCGGAGAGGTCGTCCCACATGTCGACCCAGCCGCCGCCGTCGTTGAGGTGATCGACCGCGAGCTCGTAGGCCCGCAGTTCGTCGGCCCCCTCCTCCTGATACGGACCGGTCTGAGGGACGTTCCACCCGAAGGTCGCGGTGTCGCCCTCGATCGGGTAGTTGCCGAGCGACGGGAACTCCCCGTCCCCGTTGCCGTTGCCGTCCCCTTCGAGACAGCCGGCGAGGCCGGCGAGGCCGGCAGCGCCCGCAGCGCCGGCAGTTTTCAGCACGTCACGTCGCGATTGTGTGTCATTCTCCACCATGTTATCGTTTGAAGCAGCCATGATTATATTAATTTTCCGTTACAATTTGCTCTGAATGTCGTCGACGACATCGGGGTTTCTGAGCGTACTCGTGTTCCCGAGCTCCTCGCCGTTTGCGATGTCCTCGAGCAGTCGGCGCATGATTTTCCCGGACCGAGTCTTCGGAAGTTCTGGGGTGAAGATCACCTGTTCGGGCCGGGCGATCGGGCCGATCGCGTCCTCGACGCCCTCGACGATCGCCGCTCGCATCTCGTCGCTCTCCTCGTAGCCGTCCTCGAGGATGACGTAGGCGTAGACCGCCTCGCCTTTCATCTCGTGGTCGCCGCCGACCGCGGCCGCCTCGGCGACGCCCTCGACGCCGACGACCGCCGACTCGATCTCCATCGTGCCGAGGCGGTGCCCGGAGACGTTGATCACGTCGTCGACGCGGCCGAGAACCGTGATGTAGCCGTCCTCGTCGATCTTTGCGCCGTCCTCCGGGAAGTACACCCACTCGTCGGCGTCCGGATCCGAGTACGCCTCCCAGTACTCGGAGATGAACCGCTCGTCGTTCTTATACAGCGTCCGGAGCATGCCGGGCCACGGCTTGTTTACCGTCACGTAGCCCGCTTCGCCGGGGGCGACCTCGTCGCCGGCCTCGTTGACGACGGTCGCGCCGATCCCGGGCAGCGGCGGCCCCGCCGCCCCCGGCTTCATTTCTTTTATTCCGGGCAGCGTCGTGATCATCATCCCGCCCGTCTCGGTCTGCCACCACGTGTCGACGATCGGGCACTCCTCGCCGCCGATGTGTTTGTAGTACCACTTCCACGCTTTCGGGTTGATCGGCTCGCCGACCGTCCCCAAAAGCCGGAGACTCGAGAGATCGTGCTGTTCCGGGTACTGACTCCCCCACTTCATGAACGCGCGGATCGCCGTCGGCGCCGTGTACAACTGGTCGACCTCGTAGTTCTCGACGATTTCCCACATCCGGTCTTTCTCGGGGTAGTCGGGAGTCCCCTCGTACATGACGGTCGTCGTTCCGAGCGAAAGCGGCCCGTAAACGATGTAGGAATGCCCCGTGATCCACCCGATGTCCGCCGAACACCAGTAAGTGTCCTCCGGCTTTATATCGAGGACCGCGTGCGACGTCCACGAAACGTACGAAAGGTACCCGCCCGTCGTGTGTTTGACGCCTTTCGGCTGTCCGGTCGTCCCCGAAGTGTACATGAGAAACAGCATGTCCTCGGCGTCGCGGGTGACGGGGTCGACCGACGCGCCCTCGTGATCCGCCACGAGGTCGTCGTAGTCGAGTTGGTCGTCGCCGAGATCGTGGTCGAGTTCGTCTCCGAGTCGGTCGACGACGACCGTCGTCGCGTCGTGCTCGACGGCTGCGAGCCCCTCGTTGGTCTTCGAGATGTGGTCGAGGGGGTCACCGCGGCGGTAGTAGCCGTCGCAGGTGACCAGGTACTCGGAGTCCGCCGATTTCATCCGGGTCGCGAGCGCGTCCGCCGAGAAGCCGGCGAAGACGACCGAGTGGGGCGCGCCGATCCGGGCACAGGCCAACATCGCGATCGGCAACTCGGGAACCATCGGCATGTACATGGTGACGACATCGTCCTCCTCGACGCCGAGATCGCGGAGCGCCGACGCGAACTCGTTGACTTCGCGGTGGAGGTCCTCGTAGGTGTACTCCCGCGTCTCGCCGAGTTCGCCCTCCCACCGGATCGCGAGTTCGTCGCCGCGGTCGTCGAGATGGCGGTCGAGGCAGTTCGCCGACGCGTTGAGTTCACCGCCCGTGAACCACTCGTAGAACGGCTCGTCGTCGTCGACGAGCACCTCGTCGTAGTCGCTCTCCCACTCGAGGAGGTCCGCGGCCCGCTCCCAACAGGCCGGCCACTCCTCCTCGAACGCCTCGTAGATCCCCGGATCCGACACGTTCGCCTGTTCGACGAACGACTCCGGCGGCTCGAAGGAGTCCTGTTCTTCGAGCCGTGCTTCGAGTTGTGTTTCCTCCGAATCAGACATTACGTAGTGATGGTCAGATGCGACACTAATAAGCGGGGGCTCTAAGCATACAAACATCGAGACGATTCGACCGGAATTTCGGACGCCGTTCGGCCGTTCAGAACCGGTCCGAGACCCCCCATCTCGCCCGAAACGAGCCGTTTATCGGTCCCGAAACCGCGAGCACCGACGGAGAGGGCTCATCGATCGATTTGACCTCAAACTATTTGTACAATGAACGGGCATCACCTCGACGACCCGCCCGGGACCCCGTCACCGATGTGATCTCCGGCGTGGTCGAAGAACGACGACAGGAGTTTCCGCTCGGCTTTCCGCAGGTGGTTGTGCAGCGTCGGCGAGGAGACGCCCATCGATTCGGCGACCTCCTCGGCGGTCGATCCGCGGGGCCAGTCGAAATAGCCCGCAAAGTACGCCGCACGGAGCGCCGAGCGCTGCTTGTCGGTGAGCCGCTCGGCCAGCGAGTCCTGAAACTCCGCGACGGTCTCTATCGGGCGGTCGATAACGTGCTTCGCCCGGAGCCTGGTCTCGGGAAAAGCCGCCTGCAATCCCTTGACGACGGATCGCACGCCGGTCTCCCGGGCGATCTCGGCCCGGATCGTCTGTTCGCCCGACTCGACGACGCCCTCCCGGATCGTCGCGCCGATCTCGGTCAACGTCAACGCCGGCGAACTGCCCTCGACGGTGAGTTCAAGCAGCGACCGGTCGTCGTACTCGCGGATGTATCGGCCGTCGACGACGTCGGGCGCGGCCGTCGCCGTATCGAGGAACGCGTCCGGTTGGGCGCCCGAAAGCGTCACGTAAAACAGAAGCGACCCCTCGGCGACCGGGACGACCGCCTCGATCGAACAGACGCAGTCATGGTCGGCCGTCGCGGGAACGAGAAACGCCCCTGGATCCGTACAGCCGAACTCCAACTCGACGACCGTGTCCGCCAAGAGCAGGTTCCGCCGCTCGATCGCCGTGATCGCGTGGCCGATGCGTGCGCCCAGATCCGACAGGAGCGTCCGTTCCCGGTCGCCGAAGGCGGTGCCGCGGTCGGTGAAGGCCGCCAGAACACCGTACGTCGTTTCGCCGTAGGCGATCGGAACGAGGCCGACGGAACGGGCACCGGAGGTCCCCTCCTCCGCGAAGGGTCCGAGGACGTCGGGCGGGAACTCGTTGCCCGCCAGGCGGGGCTGTCCGGTCCGAAGCGCCGACGCCAGCGCCGAGGCGTCGACGTCGACGGCCGACTCGTCGGCGGTCGGTGCGCCCGCCCACTCCCGGGGTCGGAGTCGCGATTTGTCCGGGTCGGTTCCGCCGATCCAGGCGGCGAGATACGCCTCACAGTCGGCGAGAGATGCACAGACGGCCGCCTCGATCTCCGACCGGGTCGAGGCGTCGATCAGTTCCCGGCCGGCGGCGTTGATGTCGGCGACCAGCCCCTCGAGCCCCTCAAGCGTCTCACAGCGGCGCGCGAGGGCGCGTTCGCGCCGAACGCGTTCGGTCACGTCCGTGACGACGATGACCGCGAACTCGACGCCGCTGTCGCCGGCGGGCGCGACCGTCTGTCTGACGTGGACCCGCTCGCCGCTCTTGCGGCGGAGTGTCACCTGCCCGCTCCAGGAGTCGCCTTCAAGCACCGTTCGGTGGAGTTCATCGTGGTGGGCGTCGGTGTCCTCGCCCGAGCTGAGGACGTCCGCCGCGGGACGGCCCACGACCTCGCTTTGGGAGTAGCCGATCAGATCCTCGAAAGCGGGGTTGACGTACTCGATATCGCCGTCGGTGGAGGCGAGACAGATCGGCTCTCCGGCGGCCGAAATCGCCCGGTGGAACGTGTCTGCGGTCCGCCCGTCGACGGCGTCGTCGGGCCCCCAGAGGACGACGGTAAAGCCCGAGACGCTGTCGGTCCCCCGTCGGGAAACGAGCGCCGTGATCCGGACCCGGTCACCGTCCGGCCGTCGGAGCCAACACGTCTCGACGGCGACGTCCTCGCGGGCCGCCGAGGCGAGTACCTCCTTCGGGCGGGCGCGCTCCCGCGCCTCGTCGGTAAAGAGGCGACCGAACGGCGTGCCGATGAGGGCGATCCGCTCGTACCCGATCAACCCCTCCGGGTCGCCGCTGCCGCCGACGATGCGGCCGTCGGCGTCGAGTTCGAGCCCGGCGGTCCCGGCCGCGTTTCCGAGCGTGAGCCCCTGCTCGTCGGCCGATCCACGGGTCGAATCCGCAAAGGCCGCGGCGACTTCGGCGTCGGTCGGTGAGTCGAGGTGTCTCTCGAGCGCCACGAGGCGGTCCCAGCCGCCGACCGCCCTGACGACGCCGGGGTCGATCCCCTCCTCTACGAGCAGTCGCTTCGCGAAGTATCGCCGGAGTTCGTCGCTCGAAACCGCCTCGTATCGACTCTCGCCGGTTAGTTCGGCCGCCCGGGAGGCGATCTCGGAGACGATCATCTGGACCCGGCGGGGTGTGACGTCGATCAGCCGTCCGTCCGGAGCCGTTCCGGTCGTCGCGGCATACTCGTCGACGGTACGGGCCAGGTCCGCCGGCAGATACGTCCGGCGGGATCGCTCCCCCTCAGCGTCGCGGACGGACAGGAAGTGAGAGACGTCGCCGTCGAACCGCCGCCGATCGACATCCGCCGGCCGTATTCGGGTCTGTTCCGCCGGCTGAACCCCGGCCTCACCGATGAATCTGACGACGAGGCGGCCCCTAGTGGTCCCCGCAGCGTCCCGGAGTTGCTCGTACTCCCGACGGCTGAGGTCGTCGCCCATTTCGTATTTTTACTTGATTGCGAAATAATATACCTTTCGGAGGACGTTTCCTTCGGCGTTCCGAACCGCTTGTGGAACAACGGGGCGGACGGCGCGATGGAGTCCCGGAACGCCGGCAACGCGATACCGTTCTTTCGTAAATTCGGAGAAAAGCGAAATCAGTGCTCGGATTCGAGATACGAGCGGGAGTGCCCGGAGAGCCGCGCCCGGAGTTCGCCGACGATCTCCGGGTTTCTGAGCGCGCTGATATCACCTAGCTCCTCGCCCGTCGCGATCCCCTCGAGCAGTCGGCGCATGATCTTTCCGGATCGGGTCTTCGGGAGTTCCGGGGTGAAGACGACGTAATCCGGGACGGCGACCTCGCCGATCTCCCGTTCGATCGCCCTGAGGACGGCGTTTCGGAGCGTCGAGTCGCCGGTGTATCCCTGTTCCGGGCTGACGTAGGCAATGAGATCGCCGTCGGCGCTCGTGACCGCCGCCTCGGCGATCCCCTCGACGCCGACGACCGCCGACTCGATCTCCATCGTGCCGATGGTGGCGTCGCCGAGCGAGATCACGTCGTCGACGCGGCCGAGAACCGTGATGTAGCCGTCCTCGTCGATCTTTGCGCCGTCGCCGGGGACGTACACCCACTCGTCGGCGTCCGGATCCGAGTACGCCTCCCAGTACTCGGAGATGAACCGCTCGTCGTCGCTGGCGATCCCACTGAGCATCCCGGGCCACGGCCGGTCGATCGTCAACAACCCGGCGTCGCCGGCGTCGACTTCCGCACCGGTTTCGTCGACGACGGTCGCGCCGATCCCGGGCAGCGGCGGCCCCGCCGCCCCCGGCTTCATTTCTTTTATTCCGGGCAGCGTCGCGATCATCATCCCGCCGGTTTCGGCCTGCCACCACGTGTCGACGATCGGGCACTCCTCGCCGCCGATGTGTTTGTAGTACCACTTCCACGCTTTCGGGTTGATCGGCTCGCCGACCGTCCCC
>LFFM01000638.1_pt1 | contig 24531 bp, 31 predicted proteins | sample 643131 | NCBI WGS metagenome assembly LFFM01 (sample SAMN03777445, study PRJNA286221) | soda lake metagenome | biome: soda lake; feature: Kulunda steppe; material: water; isolation source: sample Tc-Br brine of Tanatar trona crystallizer | place: Russia: Kulunda steppe | collected 2011-07
CCACTCTCCCGCTCATCACCGGTCTCGGCTGGAGTGTCTACGTTACCGCTTCCCGTCGTCTCGCCTGTACCGGGACCCGCGTTCTCGTCGTCCGCCGCCTCGTTCCCCCCCACATCGGCTGCGCTCGTCTCAGCGTCGCTGTCGCCGTTGACTGAGCTGTCGGACTCCTCGTCACGGTCTCGCAGCGCTTGCTCAAACCAGTCGTCCTCATCGCTCATCGTTTCAGCCGGCCGTGGGCGGTCGACATGTGACGAGCAACGCAGGCGGGCGGCTTGAAACTTTCCGGTCCGAGTGTTTGAGAAATAGCCGGCGCTCGGAGCTGATACAGCGGTCGATGTCCGCACGCTTTTGGTCGGGGGAGTGGAACCGAGAGCGTATGCAAGTCGGCATCGTTGCACGGAAAGGGAGCGAGCGCGCGGTCGCAGTCGCAGCGAAGCTCCGTGATGCGATCGGTGACGCCGGAGCGTCGGTCTGGCTGGACGCAGAAACGGCAACGACGCTTGACCGGAAAGATTCCGGCCGGCCGGTCGATGCGCTCGCCGACAGCGACCTCGCCGTTTCGATCGGCGGCGACGGCACCTTTCTCTTCGTCGCGCGCAACGCAGCTGAGACCCCGATCGTCGGCGTCAACCTCGGCGAAGTCGGGTTCCTCAACGCGGTCCCACCGGAGAACGCGACGGAGGCCGTGCTCGCAGAGGTCGAAGCGTTCGATCGCAACGGGATGACTGTCCGCGAAGTGCCGCGTCTCGTTGCCCATGCCGGCGACTGGAGATCGGTTCCCGCGGCGAACGAGATCGTTGTGCAAGGCGGCCGTCGAGGCCCCGGAGCCGGGATCGACTACGAGATCCGCGTAGACGGCACCCGATACTCCGGCGGCCGTGCCGACGGCGTCCTCGTGGCAACGCCGACGGGCTCGACCGCGTACAACCTCTCCGAGCGAGGGCCGCTTGTCCACCCCGAGGTGAGCGGACTGATCATCAACGAAATGGCCGCGGCCGACGGGATGCCCCCAGTCGTTGTCGATACTGATGTGACCGTCACCGTGACCGTTGAGCACGCGGACGAGACCGTCGTCGTCAGCGACGGTCGGAGCTCGGCGGCGCTCGACGCCCCGATCGAGGTGACCGTTGAGCGGACGACACCCCCGATGCGGATCGCCGGTCCCCCCTCGAACTTCTTCGAGGCGTTAGGAAAACTGTCGTGAGGTTCATCCGACGGTCCGGTTCGAACTCACAAGGTTCACCCCATCGCTGAACAGAGCTGTTTTCCATGGGACTACCACTCGGAGTTGAACCGTTCGCTAGGCAATCGCGGACTGAACACGCCGCGGTGCTCGTCGGCGGCGCGCTCGCGTGTCTGGTCGCGTACGTCGGCATCGCAGCCCTCTTGTTCGGCGTTGAAAGCCTCGCACACGGCGAGCCCACCGGTCCGCGTTACGTCGCCGCTGTGTTCGCGTCGCTCGCCTGCTGGGGATTCTACAGCGTCGCGTTCATGCGTGGCAAGGGTGGTCCGGTGACGAACGTCGTGGCGTATCCCCTGGTGACGGTGCTGCTGCTCCCGTTTCTGTTCCGGTGGATCACCTTCGGCCCGGTGTGGAGCGCGGTTCGCGAACGGATCGTCTTCGTCTTTTTCGAACTGTCGATGTTCGTCGAGGCGGCGGCGCTGGTGATACCTGGTCTCGTCTTTTGTGTCGGACTGCTCGCGCTCTGGGCGAGCCGCCTCGGTGAGGATGGGGTCAGTGACTGGCAGCGAACGCACCTCTCACCGGAGTTCCGTGACGAGTTCGTCGACGATCGGTAGCTGACTCTCGTCTCCCACAAAGCGTTTATCAGCCGAGAGCACACTACCTTCCGTGAATCGTCGGTCAACTATTGGCGGATACGTCGTTGCCGGCGCAGCCGTTGCGGCTCTTGTGGCGGTCGCTCTGCTCGCTTCACCCGACGTCGTGCTCGGTACGTTGGAGTGGCTCGCCGCGCATCCGGTTCGATTCGGCGCCGCGCTGATCGCGATGGCCGCCGTCAGACCGTTTCTCGCGTGGCCGAACACGCTGCTCGCCGTCGCGGTCGGATACGGATACGGTTGGGTCGGCGTCCCGTTCGGCGTCGCGCTGCTCACGCTGACGGCGTTGCCGGCGTTCTGGCTTGCGCGCGCTGGACGACTGCGAACTCGAACCAACTTCCGCGTGGCCGAACGGATCTGCGACACCGGTGAGCGGCTGACCGACGCGACCGGGAGCGTCCGAGCCGTCGCGGCGACGCGACTGTTTCCGATCCCGTCCGACGCGGTGTCGATCGGTGCCGGCGTCTCCGGGATGCGAACTCGTCCGTTCCTGCTCGGGACGGTGATCGGAGAGCTACCGTGGACGATCGTCGGCGTCGCAGTCGGCGTCTCGCTCGGGCGACTCGCGACCGACGGCGTCTCCGGCGTCGAGCCCGCAGTGTTCGTCGCGATGGCTGGAGTTGGAGTGCTGCTGCTCGCTGGGCCGTTGTATCGCATGGTCATCTCCGGTCAGCAGTCGCTGACCGTGCGATAACTGATCGTCGGGAGACGATTGACCGACCCGCGTGGATCGCCGCTGCGGGACGGTCAGAATGGGATGTGTGCCTCTGCTCGGCGACCGAACGCAGGCGTGCATTCCCCCGGTCCCCGAATCCCCGGACCGATTCCCCGCCCTAACCCCGAAGTGTCGGCTGCCGGTCGGTCTCAGATCACAGGGATCCAACTCAACCGGGCAGCCGAAACTCCAACGGGGGACCGTGGGGGTGTACCGCACTGATTCGCTTTTATTGACCAGTATACGCCGCTGTTCACAGCAGTGCCGTCGGCTCAGTCGTCTTCTTCCTCCTCGTAGGTAACCTCGATACCCTGCGGAACCGGCCGGAGAAGGTACGAACCAGTGCCGCGGCGGACCGGTGCGAAGTCGGCCGTGAAGCTCGTTCGGGTGTTCTCGCGCACTTCGAACTCCGCGTTGAAGGTGAGTGGTGCGTTCCCGGGTCGTTCGACGGTCGCCTCACTGCCGTCCTCGAGCGTGCCGTCGACGTTCGAGACGTTGAGTTGGAGGAACTGGTAGCTCGCGACCGACAGCTCTCGCTCGTCTATCAGCTGCGTCTCCTCGCCCTGTAGCTGGACGAGGTCGGCCTCCTGCGGCTCGTCGAGCTCGTAGTACTCGCGGCCGGCGGGTTCATTCTCGTCGTCAGCGTCGCCCGCGTCGTCGCTCTCGCCGTCGTCCGCGTCGCCCGCGTCGTCGCTCTCGCCGTCGTCCGCGTCGCCCGCGTTGTCGCTCTCGCCGTCGTCCGCGTCGCCCGCGTCGTCCGCGTCGCCCTCGTCGTCACTCTCGTCGTCACTCTCGTCGTCGTCCGCACCACTGATGGCACCCTCGGGTCCGAGCCAGATCCCTTCGATTGTGACAATCAACGATTCGAAATCCCCGATATCCGCCGGCTGGTCGGTCACGTGTGTCGCCAGCGTACCGGAAGCACGGCCGACACAGCCGGCGAGTCCGGCAGTTCCGAGCGCCGCGGCGCCGGTCGCTCGCAGGTAGCTCCGGCGATCCAGCCGATCGAGGGGTGCAGTCTGGTCGGACACGTTATTCACCCGCCTCTGCGGGTGCATCGTCGGCCCCGTTGCTGGCGCTGTCGCTTACGGCATCGCCGAGGTCGTCGATACCGTCGGAGAGGAACTCACCGACCGAATCGAGGATATCGCCGACGAACTCCGGTACCGGATCCGGAAGGTCGCTCGGAGGTCCAGCATCGTCCGGTGCGTCGGCGGCACCGGGCGCGGCCGCAACGGTACCGGCCAGTCCGCCGGTCCCGATGAGTACCACCGCGGCGAGTGCTGCAATTACCGTCGTTCTGATTGCGTTCATGACGACTGGTCATCAAGGCGCTACCCCCTTTAATACCACAAACCGTTTAACCGAATTTGGTCCGGTTTTATCCGGTTCAAACCGGAGCATTCGGGACTCTCGACAAATCAGACGGAAACCCGACCTCATTGATAAATAAGCGGCGAAAGCGCGGTCGAAAAAAAGAGCGCGACAGGATGTATTCGGTTCGGGGCTGTGTCGGCGTCGGCGGCGATGGAGTTCCGTAGCGTCGGCGGCGTGGGGTTCTGTGGCGTCGGCGGCGATGGAGCTCCACCGACTGTGGAGTCCCATCAGCGGCGGTGGAGTTCCGCTGACCGAGCCTACGGTTCTAGGCGGTTCGGATCACGTGGGAACATGATCGCCTCTTTGATGTTGTCGAGGTCGGCGACTTTCTGGACGAGCCGGTCGATTCCGAGCCCGTAGCCGCCGTGAGGGGGGGTACCGAAGCTCAGGGCCTCGATGTAGAACTCGAAGTTGGCCTGCTCGACGCCCTCTTCTTCCATCACGTCGGTCATGCGATCGACGTCGTGTTCCCGCTGCCCGCCCGACGAGAGCTCCTGGCCTTTATATATGAGGTCGAACTTCCGGGAGGCGATCTCGTCGCCCTCGACGTCTTGCATGTAGTAGAACTTCTCGTCGGGGTAGCCGACGACAAAGAAGGCCGGATGACCCTGTTCTTCGAAGTGCTCGCCGAGCAGCTTCTCGCCTTTCGTGTCGAGGTCGGTCGGGTCGTCGGGGAAATGGCCATACTCGGTCTCGAGGATATCGAGCGCCTCGTCGAAGGTGATCCGCGGGAAGTCGTCTTCGGGGACCGCTAAGTCGACGCCGAGCAGATCGAGCTCGCGCTCGCCGTCCTCGGCGGCGGCTCGTAGCGCGTACCGCAGCGACTCCTCTTGGACGTCCATCACGTCATCGTGGTCGTCGATGTACGCGAGTTCGACGTCGAACATCGCGATCTCGGAGACGTGTCGCGAGGTCGCGAAGTCCTCCGCGCGGAACGCGGTGCCGTTCTCGTAGACGGCCTCGTAGCCGGACGCCATCAGCATCTGCTTGTACAGCTGCGGGCTCTGCGACAGGAACGCGTCCTTGTTGTAGTAGAGAATCGGGAACAGCTCTGCACCGCCTTCGGCACCGCCCTTGGAGATGCGCGGCGTCTTGATGTCGACGAACCCCTGGTCGTCGAACCACTCTTCCATCGCCGTCATCAGCTTCGAACGAAGCGTGAACACCGCGCTCGTCTTCGGCTTCCGGAGGTCGAGTGCGCGGTTGTCGAGCCGCGTCGACAGATCGACTTCGATATCTTTGGAGATCTCGAGTGGGAGCGGAGAGTCGGCCTCGTCGATGACCTCGTACTCGGTCGGGGCGAGCTCGACGCCGCCGGGAGCCTGACCGCTCTCCAGCGGTTTCCCGACGACACGAACAACGTACTCTGCACCGACGTCCTGTACCGCCTCGAACAGCTCCGGCTCTCGCTCCTCTTTGAAAACGACTTGGATGAGCCCCTCGCGGTCGCGCACGATGAGAAAGACGAGTCCCCCCAGATCGCGGATTTCGTGAACGTGGCCCGCGATAGCGACCTCGTCTGCGTCCGGTTCGACTGCCGACGTGTGAATTCGCTCGATCATAAGCTGGCTGAGTTACGTGCAACTGGTCGGGCGTTCATCATAGGCCTGTCGTCTCGATGTCGGTAGACGTGCCGGTACTACCGGCGAAGGCCCGCCTCTTCGTCATCCTCAACGAACCGGACTGTAAAGTAGTCGTAGCCGCCGTAGGCGACGTCGAGCGCCCCGAGCCACCAGTTCCAGCGATCGACGATCGACGATCCCTCGGGAGCGTCTTCGAGGTGATCGATCACGCCGGGGACGGTCAGGGCGTGGCCCCGATCGTGGGAGGGTCGTCCGGAGTCGGCGAGATCCTGGGCCGCTCGGGAAACCGCCAGCCGCTCTGCTGTGGTCCCGCCGAACTCCCGTTCAAGCGCGCCTTCCAGACGCTGTCTGTCCATACGGTGTCTACGACTGCCGAGTATTTGAGTCGCGTGGTAGGAACTCTCATATCCGGGGTCACGCACGAGTCGGGTGACCACACCGCAGGGCGATTGCAAAGAGTGGAAGTCACAACCGTGCGGCGAGCGCGAGAAACAGGAGGCTGAACGGTCCCATAAGTATCGCCAACACGGAGCCCGCTGCTCCTTCACCGGCGGCGAAAGCGATAGCGAGACCGACAATGAGCGACGAGGAGCCGACCAAAGCGAGTACGACCCGTTCCGGGACGCTCGCCCGATCCGGCCCGTCGCTGCGTGCGAGTATCCCCTGGAGAGCGTCCTCGACGTCGTCTGCCACTTCGGTCGGTGCGAACGCCCACGGCGTCGACCGATACCACGCGTTTCCGCGGTATGCGAGCAGGAAGAGCGTGGTCCACGGGAGGTCGATCCGTCGAACGCGGATCACGGCGTCGAGGTTGTCCGAGCGGGTTCGACCGCTCGACGCACCAGTCCGCTCAAGGGTCGCTTTCGTCGGATCGAGCTGGTGTGTCGCACCGGGCTGAAACGCGAGCAGTGGGACGATCCACACGGCCGGGACGAGCCCGGCGCCACCCGCCGTGAGCCAGTCCGGACCGAACCACCACGCGGCGAGGGGAATCCCCACACCGGCCAGGACCCACACCGGACGGAACGACGAGAGTGTGAACCGTTCGTTTCCAAGCGACGAACGATCGAATTCCGACTCCGTATAGTGGAGGTAGGCGTACGGGAGAACCAGTATCGCAAGCGCACCGAGAAGCACCACGAAGACGAACGCGTCGCTCCCGCTCACGCCCGCAAGCAGCACGGGAAGATCCGCCACGATCAACGCGCTTCTCGCACCCGCGATCAGGAACACGAGTGCCGCGACAACAGCAAGCGCGAGGAGCAGTCCGAATCCCGCCGCGAGCGAGCGGAGCCGCTCGTATCGCACCGGCCCCCACTCGATCGGCTCGTTGCCGACTGGCTCAGAAGTCGCAGCGGAACCGCTCTCGGAGGGCATACGATGTCGATATGCCGTCATATCGTATAAATCGTGGTGCGCCGGTCGACCCCCCCCTTTCCCGTGGCCTCGCGAGCTGATCGGTCGACGTATACGGACGGACCGTCTACAGCGGGATATGACTGACTGGCGCGCGGTCGGCTACGGATTCGTCGTGATGTTTATTGTCGGGCTGCTCGCGTCGTTTGCGCCCGTGATCGGTCACATCGGGGCCGGACTGATCGGCGGGTTCGTCGCCGGCTACGTCGCGGGTGGAGGGCTGCTCTCCGGGACGTGGCACGGTCTCTTAGCGGGCTCGGTCACCGGAATCGCGATCACGCTCGTCCTCGCCGCGTTCGGCGGACTGGTCGGACTCGTCGGCGGGCCGGTAGGGAGCCTGCTCGGCGGCGCGGGAGTGCTCATCGTCGGGCTGTTTCTGACGTTCCTGTTCGCGATCGACTCTGCGCTCGCGGGAGCGATCGGCGGCGTGCTCGGAGACTGAGTGAGATAGCAGAGACGGGGCGTTCGGTATCTAGGCGGACTCCGCAGCGTCGAGGACGGCCTCGTACTCCGGATCGTCTGTCGGCTCGTCGGCGATCCAGCTGTAGACGACCTCACCGTCGGCGTCGAGCACGAACACGGCTCGGTTCGCGATGTCGTACAGTCCGAGGTCGGGGATCTCCATCTCCAAGTCGTACGCCCGGATCGCGTCGCCGGCCATATCGCTCACGAGGTCGAACTCGAGGTCGTACTCCTCGCGGAACGCACCCTGCGAGAACGGGGAGTCGGCGCTGATACCGAACAGGGTCGCGCCGGTGTCGTCGAACGCGTCCGCGTGTTCTTGAAACGCGACCATCTCGTTGGTACACGGCGGCGTGAACGCGCCGGGGAAGAACGCGAGCACGACCGGCCCGTCACCGAGGTGGTCGTCGAGATCGAACGGCTCGTGGTCGCTCGTGCCGATCGTCGCGGTGAACGTTGGTGCGGTGTCGCCTGTCGAAATCATCAGTTAACCGTACGGTCGGTTCGGTGAAAAAAGCTCGTTTCATCCACCTCGCACGAAACGGATAGCACCGACGACCGCGAGCGACCGAGGCGGCGGCCGGCTCACTCCCGGTCGAGGTACTCCTGCTGGATCGCGACAATGTCGGCGGAGTCCTCGCAGTCGGCGTATCGCCGAAGCGGCTCTTCGTTGAGTTCGAGGAAGGTATCCCCCCACGTGAACTTCGCCATGATCCGCTCCGCGTGATCCCGTTCGCCGAAGATCGCGAGCGCGGCCGCGAACGCCTCGACGGTTGTCAGCTGCAGTGGTCGGCCGAAGTTCACCGGGTTGCCGGCGACGAGGTAGGGGAGCGCTCGGTGTTCGCCCGGCAGCGAGAACATCTTTTCGCCGGCCGATTCCCACGAGCAGTCGAGCGCCACGAGCGCGTTTTCGCGGGCGAGGTCGGCGTCGGCGGGCGAGAGCGCCCGCTCGGCGTGGGGGTTTAACACGACGCCGTAGGGGGTGGCGCGGTCGGATTGGTGCAGTTCGACGAGGTCGAAGCGCGCGAGCTTCCGGGCCGTGCACTTGTCGGGGTCGTCGTCCCCCTCGTACCGGACGTGCAGATCCACACGGACGAGTTCGGGTGAGTCGTTTATAAGACGTGCGGACGGAGTCAGCAAAAAATGCTCGGGGCCGTCGGTCGCGCCCGATCACGGGGCGCGCGTCTGCGTCACCATCGACTCGGGGTCGTCGCTTTCCGACGGGACGCGCGTCTGCGTCGCGATCGGATCCGATTCGTCTTCGGGTGTTGGTTCGCTCATCGCGGTCGTCACTCGCGTTTCACCGTACAAAAGAGTTCAGCTAAAACAACAGTTATTCCGCCGATCTCCTAATACACGTTTACTAGTATGAGATTTATTACTGTATTTGGGTCTATATTTCTGTCAGACTCGGACTCTCCTTGTATTCGACAACGATCGTTAGTCGTCTCGCACCGCGCTCTGGATACCGTCAAACCGACCCGGTACCGGCGGGGTTTTTCCTCGTTGCCGCGCAGTGTAAGGTATGGAGCTGTTCGCCGTCCCGGACCTCCCGGAGATCCGGGAGGGAGACGACCTCGCGGCGATGATCGACGAGCGCGTCGACCTCCGCGAGGACGACGTCGTCGTCGTCGCCAGCACCGTCGTCTCCAAGGCTGAGGGCCGCACCCACGACCTCGACGACTTCCCGCCGAGTCCGCGCGCGAACGAGGTCGCCGACCGACTGGCGGCGATCGCGGACGAAGAGAAGGACCCGCGCTTCGCGCAGGCCGTTCTCGAGGAGTCGACGGAGCTGATCATGGAGGCCCCGTTCCTGCTGACGGCGACCCGCTTCGGCCATATCGGCGTCAACGCCGGAATCGACCGATCGAACGTTCCCGACGGCGATCTGCTGTTGCTCCCGGAGCGACCGTCCGAGAGCGCAGCACGCATCCGCGAGGGGCTCTCGGCCGACCGCGTCGTCGTCAGCGACACCTGCGGCCGCCCGTTCAGACACGGGCAGCGCGGCGTCGCGATCGGCTGGGCCGGAATCCCCGCGAGTCGCGACTGGCGCGGCGAGCCCGACCGAGACGGCCGCGAGATGGGCGTCACCGTCCAGAACGTGATAGACGAGCTGGCGAGCGCCGCAAACCTCGTCGCCGGCGAAGGCGCGGGCGGTACCCCGGTCGTCGTCGTCCGCGACTGGGCGTTCGGCGACCACGAGGGCTCACAGAATCACTTCCGCGAGGTCGACGGCGACTTCGTTCGTCAGGCGCTCCGCCAGTGGGAGTTTCAGGAGTAACCACGGACCAGATCATGCTCGGAATCGAACTCACCCCCGAACACGAGTTGCACCGCCTCGTCGACCTCGGCGTCCGCGCCGAGAACGCCGGCTACGACACCGTCTACTCGACGTGTCACTACAACAACCGCGACCCGTGGGCGTTCCTCTCACAGCTCGCGACCGCGACGGATTCGGTTCGACTCGGTCCGGGCGTCGCCAACCCCTACGAGACGCACCCCGTCACGCTCGCCTCGCGGGTCGCGACCCTCGATGAGCTCTCCGAGGGACGCGCGGTCTTCGGGCTCGGTCCCGGAGACCCGTCTACCCTTCGGAACCTCGGACTGTCTGACCAGCGCGGGCTCCGCTCCGTGCTGGAGGCGTTCAAGACCGCACAGCAGCTGTGGGCGGGCGAGCGCGTCGACCACGAGGGGACCTTCGACGCCAGCGAGGCCGGACTCAACTACGAACCGCCACAGGGCGCAGAGATTCCGGTCCACGTCGGCGGCGAGGGACCCCATATGTGTCGGATGGCCGCGAAACACGCGGACGGGCTTCTCTACAACGGTTCACACCCCAAAGACCTCGCGTGGGCCCGCGACCAGGTCGACGACGGCCTCTCGGACCGACCCGACCACCGCGGGAAGTTCGAGCTGATCGCGTACGCCGCGGTGTCGATCGACGAGGACGAGTCGGCCGCCCGCGAGGCCGCCCGTCCACCGGTCGCGTTTATCACGGCTGGCGCGGCTCCGCCCGTGTTGAAACGCCACGGTATCGACCCCGACGCGGCCGAGACGATCGGTGAGGCCGTATCGGCCGGTAGGTTCTCCGCGGCCTTCGAGCGCGTGACGCCCGAGATGATCGACGCGTTCTGTATGGCCGGCGCTCCCGAAACCGTCCGCGAGCGAGCTGCCGCAGTGGCGGTGCACGCAGACGGACTCGTCGTCGGCTCCCCGCTCGGCCCCGATCTCGAAGCGAGCGTCGAGCTCGCGGCTGAGACGCTAGACGGGCTGTTCTAGACGTCGGTGATCGGCCCGACAGGCTCGGGAGGCGCGCTACTCGCTTCGACCGCGGCCGCCGAGCGACGGGAGCGTCACGCCGATCTCCTCTAAGAGGCCGCCGACCGCAGCGTACGCAAAGACGAGGACTGCGACGCCGAGCAGGGCCTGGCCGACGACGACGAGCAACACTGACAGCGGGTCGCCGGCGCCGAGGATCAGGTCGTTCACGAAGATGTCGAGGAATCGACCGATATCCCCGACGAGACGGGCGACAAAACTGATAAGCGCGATCATGGACGGTCGTTGATCCGGGAGGTACTTGGGTGTTGAGTTCGCGGTGGGAAAAGTGGAGCCGTCTCGACCAGCACGGACCGACATCTCTGTCAGGCGGAGTTCGTCAACCGAACGCCTTACACTGGACCGACACGGATCGAACGGTAATGAACACGCTGGTCGGTCTGTTCGCTGAGAACACCCTGCTGTGGGTCCTCACGGGGATCCTCGCCTATTCTGCGGCCGCAATCTGGCTGCAGAACCGCGGGATCCTCCCCGAATCGGTCGGCGTTTCCGGACCGATACTGACACTCCGGACCCTCCGCGGGCGGAAATTTCTCGACTGGCTCTCCGGGCCAAAACGGTTCTGGCGCGCGGTTGCGAACCTCGGGCTCGGCGGTGCGCTCGTTGCGATGGTCGGCTCGTTCGTCCTCATCGTCTCCTCCGCCATCTCCGCGATCGCCACCACGCAACCCTCCGCGATCCAGCAGCCACAGAACTTCCTCATCATCCCCGGCGTGAACGATTTTCTCCCGCTGTCGGTCGCCCCCGAGATCATCGCGGGACTCGCCATCGCGATGGTCGTCCACGAGGGCGCACACGGGCTTCTCTGTCGTGTCGAGGGGATCGATATCGAATCGATGGGGCTTGTCTTCTTTACGATCCTCCCGATCGGGGCGTTCGTCGAGCCGAACGAAGAGACGACACAGGAGGTGTCCCGCGGCGCCCGCGGCCGAATGTTTGCCGCCGGTGTCACGGCGAACACGCTGCTCACGATCGTCGTCTTCGCGCTGCTTTTCGGACCGGTGGTCGGTGCGATCTCGGTGGCACCCGGCTACGCTGTCGGCGAGGTAAACCCCGGCTCACCCGCCGCGGACGCAGACATCGCTGACGGCGATCGGCTGATCGAGGTCGGCGGCACGCCCGTCGACACCGCAGCCGAGTTCGACTCTGCGATAGCCGACGCCGGTGACACGGTGACTGTCACCGCTGACGACGGCGAGAGAGAGCGGACTGTCGAGGTGGAACGCGATCTCCAGATCGTGGGCTCTGCTGGCGGGAACCCCCTTGGCGTGACGATCACGGACCAGCCGGTGACGATCCAATCGGTGAACGGTGAGTCAGTGGCCACGGAGCGCGGGTTCTTTGACACCGTTGGCGACGACGAGCGCGCGACGGTGTCCGTCGTCGGTGACGCCGCGAGCATCGGGGCCGACGACGGCGAATCCACCGTCGAGATCCCTATCGGTGCGTACATCATCGGCGTTCAAGAGGACGGCGCGATCCACGACGCGGGAGCGACGCTTGGCGAGCCGATGACCATCGTCGAGATCGACGGAGAGCGCGTCCACGACAACGACGGACTCGCGACGGTGCTCGGCGACCGTGAGCCCGGAACGACGGTCGAGGTCGTCGCGTACGACGAGGCAGACGAGCGCGTGAGCTACGACGTCGAGCTCGAACCACATCCGAACCGCGACGGTGGCTTCATCGGCGTCAACGTCTTCCCGGGAACGAGCGGACTCGCGCTCGACGACTTCGGCGTCTCCGAGTACCCGGCCGGCGCGTACCTCGAACTGCTCGGTGGCGACGGCGGCGACGGCGCGGCCGACGGGCTCGCGTTGGGCGGACTCACCGATTCGACGCTCGGGCTCGTCTTCGTCGCACTCATCCTCCCGCTCGGCAGCCTGTTCGGACTCCCGTTCAACTTCGCGGGGTTCACGAGCGAAATCGCCAACTTCTACGCGATCGAGGGGACACTCGCGATCCTCGGCGGCGGCGTGTTCCTGCTGGCGAACCTCCTCTTTTGGACCGGCTGGATCAACATCCAGCTCGCGCTGTTCAACTGTCTGCCGGCGTTCCCGCTCGACGGGGGACGGATATTACGAATGGTCGCCGAGGCAGTGATGAGCCGGCTCCCGCTCAGCGACCGCCATGCGGCGGTTCGCACCGTCACCGTCTCGTCGGGGCTGGTCATGCTGTTCGGGCTGATCGCGATGATCTTCGGCAACCAGATCCTCGCCGCGTTCGGCCTCATCTGACGAGCGCGTGCGGCTGCGTCGATCGCCGCGTTCTACCGCGACGTTCGCCGAAGGGGAAACCGGTTTCTCCGCGGGGTGACACGAGGAGGTATGAGCCACTCACGCACCGTCGAGATCGAAGGTCACATCATCGACAGCGGGACGATGCAGCGCTGTTTCGGCGCGGTGATGGATCTCGGCGGCTCCTTCGACGTCGAGCAGTTCGACGTCGGGACCCACGAGGAGGCGGAGTCGTACTGTCGGATGGCGGTCTCGGCCGACGACGCTGAGACGTTGCAGGCGATCCTCCACGAACTCCACCAGAACGGCGCCGTCCTAGAGAACCCCTCCGACGTCGATCTGGTCGCTGCACCCGCGGACAGGGTCGTCCCACCCGACTTCTACTCTACTACGAACCACCCGACTGAAGTGTTGTACGACGGCGAGTGGATCGAGGTCGATCGCATCGAGATGGACTGCGCGCTGGTCGTGGACCCCGATCCGGAAACCGACCGGAACGACGGTCCAACTGACGGCCCGCGAGCGTACACGAAGGTGCTCAATGCGGTCGAGAAGGGGGACCTGATCGCGACTGACCAGTCCGGGATTCGGGTGCGCCCGCCCGAGCGACCGCGCAGCGGCGGCGGTGCGTTCGGGTTCATGCAGGGCGGCGTCTCCTCGGAGCGCCCCTCCGAGTCGACGATCCGAGAGGTCGCCGAGGCGCTCCGCGATGTGAAAGCGTCGGATGGGAACGTGATGGCCGTCGCCGGTCCTGCGGTGATACACTCGGGAGCGGGCGACGCGCTGGCCAGTCTCGTCGAAGCCGGGTACGTTGACTCGCTGTCGGCCGGAAACGGCTTCGCGACTCACGATCTGGAACGATCGCTGTACGGCACGTCGCTCGGAATGGATGTCGAAACGCTCGAACACCCGCGAAAAGGGCATAAACACCACATCTGGACGATCTCCGAGATCATTCGCGCCGGAGGGATCGAGGCCGCCGTCGAAGAGGGGATCGTCGGAGACGGAGTGATGTATCAGTGCGTGAAAAACGACGTCGACACCGTACTCGCGGGCTCGATCCGCGACGACGGTCCGCTTCCCGACACGATCACGGATGCCGTGGAGGCACAGGACGCTATCCGCGATCAGGCGCACGACGCCGATATCGTGCTGATGCTCGCCACCCTGTTGCATTCGGTCGCGGTCGGGAACTGCCTGCCGTCGACGACGAAGACCGTCTGCGTCGATATTAATCCGGCGACAGTCACCCAGCTGCTCGATCGCGGATCAGCGCAGGCGGTTGGAATGGTTACCGATATCGGCACGTTCGTCCCCACGCTCGCGGAGTTCGTGCTCGACGCGGAGGAGTCGGACGCCACGGCTGACGGAGGCTCGACGGCCGGGAGACCAGACCGCTGTTCACACGACGACCGATGACACTTCGACCATACGACCCCGAGACCGACGCTCAAGAGCTGTATCGCTGTAAGCTCGCTTTCGAGCGGGGGCTCGGCGAGAACACCGGTGGCGAGGAGAAGGCGACCGTCTACGAGGGAAAACTCACTGACGAGTATCGGGAGCGGTGGCTCGACTGGGTCGCGCGCTGTGTCGACGGCGACGAGCGGTGCGTGACGGTTGCCGTCGCAGACGAAGATCGATCCGATGACACCGCCACTAATCACATCGTCGGCTACGTCTTCGTGCTTCCCGAGCGACTGGCGATGATCTGGGACGCCGCCGTGATCAACGAGCTTTACGTCGACCCGCAGTATCGAGGAACGGGCGTCGCGGACGATCTCATGACCGCCGCAATCGACCTCGCGAACGATCAGGACCTCCCGCTTGAGCGAATCGTCCTCGACGTTGATCCCGCCAACGAGCGCGCACAGGCGTTTTACGCCCGCCACGGCTTCGAGGGGTGGGGTGAGATGGTCGCTCGGTCGATTGAGCAGTAACGTCAGTTCCGGAACCGGAGTCGACCTGTTTGCGTCCGTCCAGAGACGCGCTCAGGCGCTGCTGTCGACGAACTGATCTGCGCCTTCGTAAAACCAATACCCGTTTTCGCGCATCGCCCGGCCGAGCTCCTGATGGAACTCGACAAAATCCGCGAACTCCGCTTTTTCGACGTTCTCAAATATCTCTTCGACGGAGACGACCGTTTCGTAATCTATCCGGATCGGATGGTCGCCGTACTGCTCGACGTACTCGTCGGCCGTAAGCGGGAAATCCTTCGCTTCGTCGATCTTCTTTGCGAGCACCGCGTGGCCGTACTGTCGCATGCCCTCGCTGCCCTGCTCGCCGTCGGGGTCGTGTGGCCAATCCATACCAGCTAATTCGACACCCCGGAGGAAAGTCGTTGCGCTCCGCCGGAGCCTCGCCGCCCGAACGCTGCAGTGTCATCGTCCACCAAATAATTAAATTGTGATCAGATTTGCTAACGGTAATTCATAATGGAAAAACATTTAGAATATATCCCGCACTCTGTTCACACGGATCACAGTATGAAAGCAGTAGTGTACCAAGGGCCGTACGAGGTGGCCGTCGAAGAGGTAGACGAACCGCAGATCAACCATCCAAACGATGTCGTTGTCGATATCACGACATCGTGTATCTGCGGCTCGGACCTTCACATGTACGAGGGACGGACCGCAGCCGAAGAGGGGATCGTCTTCGGCCACGAGAACATGGGAATCGTCTCGGAAGTCGGCGAGGCGGTGTCCACGCTCGAAGAGGGCGACCGCGTCGTGATGCCGTTCAACGTTTCGTGTGGGTTCTGTCAGAACTGCGAGGAGGGATACACCGGCTTCTGTACCAACGTCAACCCCGGATTCGCTGGCGGCGCGTACGGGTACGTCGCCATGGGACCGTATCCGGGCGGACAAGCAGAGAAGCTACGCGTCCCGTACGCCGACCATAACGCGTTGAAGCTGCCGGAGGGGCGCGAACACGAGGATGCGTTCTCACTGCTCGCAGATATCTTCCCGACGGGGTGGCACGGCACGGAGCTGGCGAACCTCCAGCCCGGCGAGTCCGTCGCGGTCTTCGGTGCGGGTCCGGTCGGGCTGATGGCCGCTTACAGCGCGAAGATCAAGGGCGCAGCCGAGATCTACGTCGTCGACCAGGTGCCGAGTCGGCTCGAGCTGGCCGAAGAGCACTGCGACGCCCACGCCATCGATTTCACCGAGGGTGATCCGGTCGACCAGATCTTGGAGGCGCACGGCGGAATGGTCGACAAAGGCGTCGACGCCGTCGGATATCAGGCGACGGACCCAAAAGACGTCGACACCGATACCGAGGATTACTCCTACCAGCCGGCTAAAGAGAATCCGGCGGTCGTGATCAACAACCTCATTCGCGTCGTTCGGCCGACTGGCGAACTGGGAATTCCCGGTCTGTACGTCCCCGAAGACCCGGGTGCGCCCGATGACATGGCGGCGCAGGGGCGGCTGGGTATCGACTTCGGGAAGTTCTTCGAGAAGGGGCTCAAATGCGGCACGGGCCAGTGTAACGTGAAATCGTACAACCGGTACCTCCGCGACATGATCATCGAGGGCCGCGCGGATCCGAGCTGGGTCGTCTCCCACCGGGTCGACCTCGAAGAGGCGCCGGAGATGTACGAGGCGTTCGACGCCCGCGAAGAAGGCGTCACGAAGGTCCTGCTCGAACCCTGAACGACCGGGGCGCGGCCGACGCTCACCGTTCGAATATTTTTGCCGACCAAGCTGTCACGCGCGGAGCCACGCCGCCGGGTGTTCCGTACGGAGGTGCGCTTGGTACGCCCCGATGAGCTCCGGATAGCCGTCTGCGACGCAGTGCCAGTCGCAGTACTCACAGCGTCGCTCGACGCCGTCGTCTCCGCTTTGAACGTAGCCGCCCCGTCTGTATGTACCCATGTAAGCTCCTGTTGCGGTCGGTCCGCGATCTGTAGACTGGTACGCGCTGAGTCCGGTTCACTCTGTCGCCGACTCCCGCGGCGAAACCGGTATATCGATGCCCCGTGTGGCGTCTCGTATGTGTAAGTACTGCAACTGGGCGTTCCACGACGGGTGGGGTGAGCTGCTGCAATACGACGACGTCTACCAATCTGCGGTCGGCGGCGAGACGGAGTCCACCCACGGGTTCCACGAGGAGTGGGATGACCTGCAGGCCGAGTTAGGAATATAAGCGGGCGACTCAGATCGGGAACGCGTCGGCGGTCTCAACGGTCTCGGGATCCGATACCGCGAGGTCATCGAGCTTCCGGCGGAGCCGGGCTTCGTCCATCTCGCTGCCGATGAAGACGAGCCGCGTCCGTCGGTCGTCCTCCGGACCCCACTCGCCGATCGGTCCGGCCTGCACCGAGGGGCCGGCCTGACTCACGCCGATGACGTCGTCGGTGCCCGCGACGTGAGCGACTCCTTTCGCCCGGATTATGCCGCCGTCCCACTCTGTCAGCCACGCGGCCAGCGACTCCGGATCGAACGGGTCGGCCGACCGGTAGACAAACGAGTCGACGCCGTGGGCCGCCGCCGCGCCTTCGGCGTGGTCGTGATCGTGCGTGTGACTCTCGCCGTCACCTCCGTGTGCGTGATCGTCCTCACCCGCTCTCTCGCTCTCCACAATCTCGCGTTTCCAGCCGGCGGAACGCTTCGCCGTCTCGAAGTCGAAGCGTCCGGTATCGAGCACCTCGTTGGGATCGACCGCAGAGTAGCTCGTCTGAATTCGCTTCGCTCGCGGGCCGATCCGCTCAGCGACCGACTCGATCCGAGCGAGCACGTCTCTCGGCACCATATCGGTCTTGTTCAACAACAGAACGTCGCAGAACTCGATTCCCTCGACGAGCACGTCTGCGAGCGGTCTGTCGGTGGTTGGCTCCGCATCCTCTGGGAGGCTCTCGCCCGCGTCGAACTCCTTCCAGAACCCGTAGGTGTCGAGGACGGTCACCATCGTGTCGAGCCGAAACCGCTCCGTCGGGTCGACATCGGAGTCGGCTGTCCCCTCGGTGAACGCCCGGGCAACGGGGATCGGCTCGGAGATGCCAGACGATTCGACGAGCAGGTAGTCGAACTCTCGCGACTCCGCGAGCGTCGCCGCCTCGGTCAGCAGGTCGTCTTGGAGCCGACAGCAGATACAGCCGTTCGAGAGGTCAACGATCCCCTCCTCGTCGTTCTCGCGCGCGATGAGCTCGGCGTCGACGTTCACCGCACCCATGTCGTTCAGTATCACAGCGATCCGCCGGTCACCCGGATTCGCCAACAGGTGGTTTACCAGGGTCGTCTTGCCGGCACCGAGGTAGCCGCTGAGGACGGTGACGGGAATACGATCGTCATCAGTCATATGTGATAGCAATACACACAGATGAGTATGAAACGATCGATCGTTTCCAACTACCGCTCGATCCCGCCCTGCGCTTTGATCCGCATGATGTGGCGGACGTTGAGGTAGATCTCTTCGGGCGAGGTCTCCTCGTCGGCGTCGTACAGGTCTGACACGCGGTAGAGGATCGCCGAGAGCTGCTTGCTCTCCGAGCTGTCGCCCCGCACGTCGGCGGCGACCTCGCGGAGGAGCTCCCGGACCTCGTCGTCGTCGGCAAAGGTTTCGTCCGCCGCGTTCGCGGCCGACTCCGGCACGACGGGATCGACGCCGGCCGCATCGAGGGCGTCGGCCGGCTCATCGCCTTCGCCGTTCGCAGAGCCGCGGGTTTTGTCCACGGAGCCATTGTCGTTCGTCCCGGTCATCGCCCCTGGCTCACCCCACGCCGACGCACGATGCCGGCGTTGTTCGCGACGTTCTCGGCTATCACCCGAAACGCGTCTGCGGTCTCGCCCTCGTCTAAGACCACAGGTTCACCGTCGTCTCCGCCGGTCCGGACCGCCGGGTCGAGCGGGACGCCGCCGAGAAACGGCAGGTCGTGCTCCTGTGCCAACCCCTTCCCGCCGCCGGAGCCGAATATCTCGTGGAAGCCGCCGCAGTCCGGACATCGGAACCCGGACATGTTCTCGGCGATACCCAACACGTTCGTATCGTGTTTGCCGAACATCCGGAGCCCCTTCACCGCGTCGTCGAGCGCGACCGCTTGAGGGGTGGTGACGATGACGGCGCCTGTCAGCGGGAGCGTCTGAAGAATCGTGAGCTGTGTGTCGCCAGTTCCCGGCGGGAGATCCAGTATCAGATAATCGAGATCGCCCCACTCGACGTCCTCGACGAGCTGAGTGAGTATCTTGTGGACCATCGGGCCACGCCAGATGACGGGGTCGTCCTCGCCGGTGAGAAACGCCATGCTCATCAGCTTCACGCCGAACCGTTCGGGCGGGACGATCGTCTCCCCGTCGGTCTGCGGGCGCTCCTCTGCGGAGACCATCCGCGGGACGTTCGGTCCGTACACGTCGGCGTCGAAGAGTCCGACGCGGGCGCCGAGCGCGGAGAGTCCGGCAGCGATGTTGACGGCCATCGTCGATTTCCCGACTCCCCCCTTTCCAGAGGCGACCGCAATGACGTTTTTTACGCCGGGAAGCACCTGTTCGTCGAGTCCGAGGTCGTCCGAAATCGACGCCGACAGCGAGACGTCGAGCCCGGTGTCTGAGAGCGCTTCGCGAACGTCGTCGGCGATCGCCGACTCATGTGGCGAAAAGGGTGCGCCGAGCGCCAGCGAGATGTGGAGTGTCCCTTCGCGCTCGCCGAGTTCGATGTCGTTGATCAGACCGAGCGAGACGATGTCGCCGCCGAGATCCGGATCCGGCACGTCCCCGAGCCGCTCCCGTACGTCCGCTTCGTTCATGCCCGAAGGGAGGGTGGTGAGTCGAATAAGGGTTCTGTCCCCCTCCAGTCAATCGATCCGCGTCCCGGGATCGCCGCCGCGGAGAAACGAGTCCAGTCCGTCCGCCCCGAACACGTACGCCGGCGCGTCCAGTGCCAACAGCTCCCGGACTTTCGCCGCCATACCGCCGGAGACGTCGGTCGTGTCGCTCGCACCGAGTACGTCTGCAACGGCGTCGAACTCGTCGATGGCGGGAATTACCTCGCGCTCTCCCGGTCCGTCGTCGTCCCCTGCTCCGTCGGCTCCGTCGAGAACGCCCGGAACGGTCGAGCAGACACCGACGCGTCGAGCGGCCAGTCTCGCGGCCAGTTCGACCACGAGCTCGTCGCCAGAGACGACGGTAACCCCTTCTCCGGCGGTCGCGACCCCGTCGCCGTGGAGAACGGGAACGAACCCCTCGTCGAGCAGCGTCTCCGTCGAGGCGAGCGGGAGATCGAGGTCCCCGTCGGGCCCGTCGCGCCGGGCCGACAGCGACAGCGGATGTACGGGGATCGCAGACACGCCACGGCTGTGAAGCCGGGAGAGAACGAGTCCGTTCAGCGTCGTCATCGCGCCGTGGATATCCATCACTGCTCCGGCGTCGTGAGTTCCTGCGGTCGTCGAGACGCCGTGCTCGCTGGCGTGGTGGTGACCGAAGCTTCCGCCGCCGTGGACGATGACGAGTCGGTCGACCGCACCGTCGGTCAGCGCGCCCGAAATCACATCACAGGCCGCGTCGAGCGCCGGCCCGTCGAGCGTCTCCGGACGGTCCTTTTCAGTGATCAGGCTGCCCCCGAGCTTGAGCACGACTGGCGGGGCCGCGGCGTCGGAGTTGGGGCCGGAGCCGGCGACCCCGGATCCGCCACCCGTCACGACTCGACCACCCGAACGCCCTCCGTCGCCAGCTCCGCGCGGAACGACTCCTCGCACTCTTGTGTGAACGAGAGCGCCGTCTCCGTCGCGTCGTCCGCGTCGAGGGCGACGATACAGCCGCCGCCGCCCGCGCCAGTGAGCTTCGCGCCGTGTGCGCCCGCGTCGCGTGCGGCCCACACCATCGAATCCAAGGAGCGTGCCGAGACGCCGAGCGCCGAGAGCAGCCCGTGATTGAAGTCCAGTAATTCGCCGAGTTCAGTGAGGAGCTCTCGGCTCGGGTCGACGCCGGGAGTCGCGTCCGCGAGCAGCGTTTCGCCGGTCCGAACGACGTCGCCGATCGACCGGACCGTGTCGGCGGCGAATCGGTACTCGTCACGTAGCTCGCCGACGCCCGCGACGAGTTCACCGGTGTCGCCTGCACCCCCGTCGAAACCGACGACGAACGGGAGATTCGGTGCGTCGATCGGTTCGCAGTCGTCGCCTTCGACGCGGACCGCTCCACCCATCGTCGAACAGAAGGTGTCCGCCCGAGACGCCTGCCCGTCTTGGACTTCGAACTCCGCGCGATACGCGCGGTCGGCTAACTCCCGGCGGTCGAGCTGCTCGCCGAGCGCGCGGGTCGCCGCGTCGATCCCGGCGACGACGACCGCTGCCGACGAGCCGAGCCCGGCACCGAGTGGAATCTCGCTTTCGACGGTGATATCGAAGCCGGCATCGGGCGCGTCGGCGGCGGCCCGCGCCTGTCTGACCGCGGCGTCGACGTATCCCATCGCGGCCTCGACGAGCGGCGTCGGCACGTCGACGTCGGGGTGATCGCCGGTTCCACCGGAGTACTCGACAGTAAACCCGTTGAGCGAGAGGTCCTCCGCCTCGACGCGGATGTGGTCGTCCTCGCGAGGTTCGGCGGTCACCGTGGCCCGTCGCTCGATCGCCGCGGGTACGGCGGGCTCACCGTAGACGACGGCGTGTTCGCCGAAGAGATACACTTTCCCCGGCGCTTCACAGACAGTCATACTCGTCTCCACTCTCTGGGGGCTTACAGGCGTTGCGCTTGCGGAGTCACCAACGCGGGCGCGGCTACCGAAACCGAGAGCTGGAAAAGTCGAACTCGAACGTCGGCCGCGTTACAGTTCGTCCTCGAAGTCGTCGAGGGCGAAGACGGTGTCGGCGCCGCGGCGGTCGAGCGTCTCGTTGGCGAGCAGCCAGTAGACGACAGACAGCGCGCGTCGACCCTTGTTGTTCGTCGGGATGACGAGGTCGACGTTCGACAGCTGGTTATTCGAGTCGCACATCGCGATGACCGGGATGCCGACCGTGATGGCCTCTTTGACGGCCTGCGCGTCGCCGATCGGGTCGGTGACGACCACGATATCCGGCTCGATATAGCCGGCGTAGTCGGGGTTCGTTAACGTTCCGGGAATGAATCGCCCGGTCCGGGCGCGAGCTCCGATGGCGTCGGCGAACTTCTCGGCCGGGAACCGGCCGTACTGCCGCGAGGACGTGACGAGGATCTGCTCCGGATTGTAGTTCGAAAGGAAGTCCGCGGCGGTGCGGATGCGCTGGTCCGTCGTACTCACGTCGAGCACGTACAGCCCGTCGTCACGGACGCGGTGGATGAACCGCTCCATATCCTTCGTCTTCTGTTGGGTTCCGATGTGGACCCCGGCCGAGAGGTAATCCTCGACGGGGATCAGCAGGTCGACGTCGTCGTCCGGCATGACGTCGTCATCGAACGGGGAGGCGTCCTCCTCGTCCGCCGCGTCATCGACTGCGCCGTCGTCTGTCGGGTCCGCAGTCTCGGCCTCGGCGGGTGCCTCCTCAGCAGCCGCGTCGGCGGTCGGTTCCTCGGTCGTGTCGGTCTCTTCCTCGACGGCGTCGACCGCCTCGGTCTCGGCGTCTTCGTCGAGTTCGACCGCGTCGTTGTCTTCCGTCATGCGTGGTGTCGATCCGTCATACCGCGTCGTCCGCGATGCGGATCAGTTCGTTCAGCTTGGCGGTTCGCTCGCCGCCGACCGTTCCGGTCTTGATGAATCCGGCGTCGGTCGCCACGGCGAGGTGTGCGATAGTCGTGTCTTCGGTCTCGCCCGAGCGGTGCGAGATGGCACACTCCATGTCGTTTCGGTGGGCGAGTTCGACCGCGTCGAACGCGTCCGACAGCGTCCCGATCTGGTTCGGCTTGATCAGGATGCTGTTGGCCGCGCCGACGTCGATCCCCTCCTGGAGCCGCTCGACGTTAGTGACGAACAGGTCGTCACCGCAGATCAGCGTCCGATCGCCGACCCGGTCGGTCAGCTCCGTGAACGCCTCGTAATCGTTCTCGTCGAAGGGGTCCTCGACGTACGCGAGGTCGTACTCGTCGACGAGTTCGGCCATGTACTCCACCTGCTCGGCGCTCGTTTTCGTCTCGTCGCCGTACACGTACACCTCTCGCTCGTCGTCGTACAGCTCTGCGGCCGCCACGTCGAGCCCGAAGCGGATCTCGAAGCCCACCTCGCTCTCGACGCGGTCGACGGCCTCCTCGACGACCTCGAACGCGTCTGCGTCCGAGATCGGTGGCGCCCACGCGCCCTCGTCGCCTTTCGCCGCCGGGACGCCGCGCTCGTCGAGCACGTCCGCGACCGCCGCGTGGACCGCGGCGTTCGCGAAGACGGCCTCCGAGACGCTGGGTGCGCCGACCGGGGCAGAGAGGAACTCCTGGATGTGGGTCGCCTCTTTGGCGTGCTCCCCGCCGCCGACGACGTTGCCGAGCGGAGTCGGGAAGTTCTGTCCGCGGAACGCGCCACCGAGGTGCTGGTACAGCGGCGCACCGAGCACGTCTGCGGCGGCCTTCGCGGTCGCCATCGATATCGCGACCGCGCTGTTTGCGCCGATAGCCGAGAAGTCGTCGGTGCCGTCGGCCGCGCGCAACGCGTTGTCGACGGCGCGCTGATCGCCTGCGTACAACCCTTCGAGGCGCGGGACCGCGTGCTCCCGTGCGTTTGCGATCGACTCGCTGGCCGGGAGCTCGATCGCCTCGTACTCACCGGTGGACGCCCCGCTCGGGGCCGCGCCGCGGCCGAAGCCGCCGGATTCGGTGAGCACGTCGGCCTCGACAGTCGCGTTTCCGCGCGAGTCAAGCACGCGACGCAGCGAGATGCTGGTAATTCGTGTCATTAGTTGGACTCCCTCCGTACTGTGAACGGGAGCGCACCCGCGTCGTACTCTTCGGCGGCGACGAGGATGGGCTCCGTCTGATTCGTCTCGATCAGCACGGGCGCCCCGTAGGACACCTGCAGCGCTCGTGCGCCGAGGATTCGTGCTTTTTCGTACCGGTTATATCGTTGTTTTGACATTGTTACTGGTACGGCGAGACGACGTCGACGAGGTCTCGGTGGCTCACCATCATCCGGCGACAGCAGTGCCGGTCGACGCCGAGTTCGTCGAGGACCTCACCGGGGTCTTCGTCGCCTTCACGGGCGCGCTCTTTGAACTCTTCCCAGTGTTCACCCACAACGTTGCCGCACGTGAAACATCGGACGGGGATCATCATGACTGGATCACCTCAGCGGTAGGATTTCTGGTAACGAGCGCGTGCACCGGGTCCGCCCCACTTCTTGGGTTCGGACTGGCGCACGTCGTTGACCAGCAGCGTGCGATCGAAGTTCATGTACGCGTCGCGCAGCTCGGCGTCGCCGAGGTGCTGGACGAGACCGCGTGCGATGGCGGTCCGAGTCGCGTCCGCCTGCCCGCTGAAGCCGCCGCCCTCGACGCTGATATCGATATCGACGCCGTTGCGGAGCTCCTCGCCCGCGATGCGGAACGGCTCAAGCATCTTGAGTCGCGCCTGTTCCGGTTCGACCAGCTCGACTGGCTGGGAGTTGATGCGAACGCGGCCGGCACCGTCGCGCACGGTGGCGCGGGCGACGGCCGTCTTCTTCTTGCCTGAGGTGTTAG